>JACCDW010546902.1_pt1 | contig 19202 bp, 11 predicted proteins | sample 7449781 | NCBI WGS metagenome assembly JACCDW01 (sample SAMN15323449, study PRJNA562643) | freshwater metagenome | isolation source: river surface water | place: USA:Blue River Watershed | collected 2017-08-18
GAATCGATCAGGATATTGCGCTGACGATCGATAAAACCAATCGAATCGGCTCCGCGTTGAGCTACCAAAATGTAAGGCAAGGCTTCGCTGCCCAACACGGCGGCAGGCCATGAACCGCTCGCCACTTCCGCGGTCTTCTGCAGCGATCCATCGGCGTTTTGCTGCAGGCGGGTCACGGTATAGGACGCGCCGTTCGCCGTCCAAATATCCGAGCCAACGAGTGCAGCACCATAAAGCGGCGTTAAATAATGATTGCGGAAACGTTCGGCTGCGGAACGCTTCACAGCTTTGAGCGTCACGATCTGACTGCCGTTTTCTGTCGAGAATTGGTACTCACCGGGAACATCGGCGGTAAAGCGAGGATGCTCGGAGCCTTGATTATAAACTTGATTCTGCGAACCTTTGGGAGCGGCTATGACGTTCCAACGAATCGACGCCGGGCACTGGGATCCACCAGCGGATTTCGGGAGATAAAACGTGTCGCCTAATGCCATCGCTCGCGCATTCTGTAAAGGCAGACTGACTAAACATTCTTCCGAAGCCGGCAGCGAACCGCTCATCGGTAATTGCCCCAATGCCAGGGCTGCAGCTGCAACCATCCATCGCCGCATATACATTTCAAACCTCCCATCTTCACTTGAAGAGAAATAGTTTGGCGACGATAGACGAAGTCTTGGTCCGAAGTATAGACAAAAGTGGAAAAGAAAAGGGGGCGATTCGATTAGCCAACTTTATTGGCTAAAGGTGCTTTCGCGGCGATCGATGAAATGCGCATCAAGCGATCGACGTGAACAGGTTTTTCTAAAAAGTAGACGTCTTCATAAACTTCAGCCTTGAATTTGAATTCAGGAATAAAACCGGAGAGAAAAATAATGGGCGTCTTTTGATTCGGGCCTTCTTTGCGCCGCAAGGTTTCGGTCAATTCAAGTCCATCCATCGCTGGCATGCGATAGTCGGTGCAGATCAGATCAAATCTTTTCTGCCAACATTCATGAAGCGCCAATGCCCCATTCATGCATTGAGTTATCCGGATGTTGGAAAAATTCGCCTCGTACATATCGACAAGGACACCAAGGATGGCCTCCTCATCATCGGCGAGCAGTATGTTCATGAAAGCTCCTTCTCTACTTTGATTGTTTTTAATTATAAGGTCTCCCCCGCGCGCCGACAAGATTTCCGCGCCGACAAGCAAGGCTGGAATGTCCTTGTGAATTTTCTGGATTGTAATTCCTAACAAAGCCTGTTATCGGCCTTGATAGACGATCGAACAATCAGGGACGGGAGAGGCCCAAGATGGCGCTTTATGAACTCACTATTGATAGCAAGCTCTATTCGGTGGAAGCTGATCCAAGCAAACCCTTGCTCTGGGTCTTGCGCGAAGACTTGAATCAAACCCAGGCCAAGTTCGGCTGTGGAGCGGGCCTTTGCGGAGCCTGCACGGTTTATGTGGACGATAATCTGGTCCGCGCCTGTGCCTATCCGGTTTCGACCGCTGCGGGAAAAAAAATCACGACCATCAACGGCCTTGATGATGAGCTCGCGAAAAAACTCAAAGCGGCCTGGTCGAAATATGACGTCCCCCAATGCGGCTATTGCCAACCAGGCTTTGTGCTCGGCGCTCATAAACTCTTGAAGAAGACCGCAGCCGGGCAAACACCAAATTTTAATGAAGTCACCAATCTTTGCCGCTGTGGAACCTATGACCGCATTCGCCAGGCTGTGCTCGATGTGCACGGTCAAGCATCCTCGGGGAGTTGAACATGCTGAACTGGAAAAGCACACGTCGGGATCTTATCACGCGCTCACTCGGTGGAACTTTGGGGCTGGCCTTTGGATTCACACTGCCCTGGGCCTTGCGCGATGATGTTAACGCCGCCGCCAGCGAGTCCTCGGTCCTGAATGCTTTCATTCGCATCTTTGCCGACAATCGCGTGGAAATCGCTGTCGTCAAGGCTGAGATGGGGCAAGGCGTTATCAATTCCATGGCCATGTTGATCGCCGAGGAATTGGACGCGGACTGGCCCCAGGTCGCCGTGAAACTTGAAGGTGAAATGGGAGCCTATATCGATCCTAAAGCGCCCTTCGCTGGAACGTTCGGCAGCACTTCGGTTCGAACCAACTATGAACGGCTGCGCAAGGTCGGGGCCGCCGTGCGCCAGGTCCTGCTTCAGGCCGCAGCGGCACAGACCGGCCATCTTTTGAATGAACTCAAGACGGACAGCGGATGGGTGGTCGATGCCGAGGGCAAAAAGCTCGTCAATTATGGGCAGCTGATCGAAGCGGCTGCGAAGCTTCCCATTCCCGCAGAGGTGCCTTTAAAAAGTGCGGATCAGTTCAAGATTCTGGGCCAGCGGCAACAACGCAAGGACTCTGCAATCAAGACCGAGGGTCGCGCGACCTATGGCCTTGATGTGCGTCTCCCAGGAATGAAGTACGCGGCCGTACGTCAGCATCGGGTGTTCGGTGCGAAACTTCTGAATTTCGCTGAACTGCAAGCGCAAATGCCCGCGGGTTACCTGCTGATTGAAGTACCGGGGGCCATCATTGCGATCGGTGCCAGTTATTGGCAGGCGCAAAGGTCTTTGGATCGTCTCGCACCCAAATATGAGACCACCCCCGCGATGGACGGCAATTCACAGGCCGCCATTGAGCAAAAACTCAGCGCAGCAGTGCAGGATGTCGGCGGCACCAGCGTCTTCAAAAAAGGCGATGGGGCGGGCGCGATCGGCCTCGCCGAAACGATCGTGGAGGCAGAATACTACACGCCGTTCTTGGCCCACGGCGCGATGGAACCCCTGAATTGCACGGCTTGGGTGACCAGCGATCGCTGCGAATTCTGGGTGCCAACGCAGAGTGCACAACTTATAACTTTTGCCTTATCCAAAGTGTTGGGTCGTGCCCCCATGCAGGTGAAAGTCAACGTCACCTATTTGGGTGGTGGCTTCGGACGCAAAGTTGAAACCGATTATGTGGTTCATGCCGCGCTGGCTTCTCAAGCCGTCCAAGGTCCGGTTCAATTGATCTGGTCGCGGAGTGAAGACACGCAGCATGATTTCTATCGCCCCGCATTCCAGGCGAAGCTCAGAGCCGGTCTAAGCGAAGGTCGTCTGGCTGTATGGACAGGAAAAAATGCGGGTCCTTCCATTTCCAAAAGACAGAATCCCAACACGAAAATCGATTTCACATCCATTGATGGCTTTGCTGATATTCCCTATGCCATCGATCATCAGGAAATGTTCCATCAGGAAGTCGATTGCGGCGTGCCCGTCGGTTTCTGGCGCTCCGTGGGCAAATCGCAGAATACCTTCTTTGTGGAATCTTTCGTCGATGAGGTCGCAGACCGTCTGCAAATCGATCCTCTTCAGCTGCGCAAGGATCTTTTGCGGGATCAGCCGCGCGCTTTGCGGGTATTGGAAAAACTTGAGGAAGTCTGCGCCTGGCAGCAAAAGCCTCAACTGGGAATGGCTTTCATGGAAGGCTTCGGCACTCTGGCAGCCATGGCGGCCCAGGTCAGCCTTGTGAACAATAAAGTAAAGGTGGAACGGCTTTGGACCGTCGTCGATTGCGGCCCTGTCGTCAATCCCGAAGGCGCGGAAGCTCAGGTTCAAGGTGCGGCCATTTATGGACTGGCCGCCGCCATGCTCGGCAAGGTGACGATCACTGGCGGTAAAGTCGATCAAACCATTTTCGCGGATCGACCCTTTATTAAACTGAGTGATGCCCCTGTGCATGAGGTCCACTTTATTCCCAGCACAAACGCCATCGGTGGACTCGGCGAAGTTTCGACGCCCCTCGCCGCCCCTGCCGTAACGAACGCGCTTTATCGTTTGACGAAGAAGCGGATTCGTCGCCTGCCTATCAGCGATTTTTCCTGGACATAAGGTCCGGTGTCAACATTCTGAGCCCAGGAATACTTTTTCCTGGGCTTCTTTTTTCCGTCCTTCTGATTCACAAAGTCTTCAGATACTCCAGCAGCGCATCCAGCTTCTGACGATCCTTGCGGAAGTCGATACCGCCGTTGAACACTTTAATATCTGCGTGACCGGCATTACCGTATCCTGGGATACGCGTATCATAGCGAACAACGCGATTCATGCGACCCTGGTTCTGGTCAGGACTATTCTGGCCTGGATTATCATAGCCAGGTTCCTTGTCTTGACCCTGCAGATCCCACTGAAAGCCGACCCATTTTTCATCATAGCTGAAATCATTGAGTTGGAACTCTGTAGGACGCTCTTCGGCCACCAGAAGGTGGTAGAGCGTGGGAATGGAACCATTGTGAAGGTAAGGAGCACGAGCCCAGATACCATTCAGTGGGACTGAAATATAACCGGGATTCTCGACGCGCGGCACCACAACTTCATCATCCGGCACATTGCAATCCGGCAAAGATTTGTCCTGGCAGGCCGCTTTCAATGCGGTGATCAGGAACTGACGCGTATCCTTGGTCAAACCAGTCGCACGGCCAGGCTCAGTACCGATATCCGCCACCGGCATAAATTTTTCTGATTCATGACAGGATGCGCAAGCCTTCTCATAAACTGCGCGACCATCGGCAGCTTTGCGCAGATCCACTTTGAAAGGATAAGCCGGTGCCGGCAATTTATCGACAAAAGCCGTCGTGGCCAAACCATTAGGGAAGTTCACAGCGCGGGGATCACCGGCAATACCAAGTTCAGCACCCAGGTTACGGGTCAGCTTGTTCTTGAGGTTCCCATCCCATTGAGCAAAGATGCGCTTATCCTGAGCCCAAACGCTCATGATGTCACCAACACCAGGTCCTTTGGGGAAGAACTTGGGCAATCCCACCGCAGGATCGGCCAGCACCTCTGTGGGCGGCACAGCGGCCAAAGCCACAGCTATGGGGAAATCGATATGACCAGGAGAATGCTGGAGAAGGCGTAGATCGCCCTTCAAACTAAAAGCGCCAGCGGTTTGCGCGGCATAGGCCCCACGCTTGGTCAAACCGTCCTTGAACTGTTGAAGGACGGCAGCGCCCAACGCCGGTGATTGCGCGGTACCAAGGAAAATAGCTTTATCGATGCGTTCATCTGCGATCCGATCAGGACCGTAGAGTTCGCCATCTTTTTTTGCGAGCAGTGCGGCCGTGAATTTTTCCAAGGTGTAATTCGGACTTTGCACGGCTTGACTTAAAATCGTGCGGAAACCGTTGATATCACCCACTGTGCTGGGGGCACCCACGAGCATTTTCACCTGGCCACTGGCATCCTTCACGCGACCGGTGTGACATGCAGCACAGCTTACGTTGACCAGAAGCGGACTGGGAGCTGCACCAGGAGCAGAAGGCGCTTTGGTGAACGCAAAGCCCCAGGGCAGAAGATCCTTGGAATCGAGTTTAAAATAACCCGTGGCTTCCTCGAATTTCGCGTCCGAAAAAATTTCCGGCATCACTTCTGGCAGAAGTCTTAAAATCACGGCCGGAGTGCCGTTAAACGCCACAGGATTTTTTACGAAGGCTTCGTAACCAGCCTTGTTCTTTTCAATATAGTCCTGAAGTTCGGTTTCACGCTTCTGGCTGAGGTAAGCCCAGAGCTGTCCGTTACGCAAGGCAGCTTCAGTTTTCAATTCATTGGGTATTTCGTAGCCTTGACCGTAATACTGGGCGAGCTCGTCAATCCCTGGAAGAGCGGACAAAACGCTATCCGTGCTGACCGTCGTGTTCGAGTCCAACGCTCCGTCCTGATTTTCCTCCTGCTGCTTGATCTTGCTGGTACAGGCGCTGATCATCATAACGGCGACCAAGGCAATTCGGGAAGTCCAATTCTCATTTCTCGTCAACATGTGTCTTCAAGGCTCCTCTACAGGCGTTCAGGAGCCATGATTTTGCAATGAACGTGCGCAAGGCAAGCGACTGTTATCGCACAACTCCGCCTACGGCGTCCCGCCCCTGAAAATGACCGCTGGTCAGATTAAGCTTGTTTTCTGCAATAAATTCAAGGGCTAAAGCCTGTCAGCTTTCTATGGAGTGCGTCCAAACTTTATCTGACAGCATCACTTTGCTCATTTGCTTTGTGACATTCACTCCTTAGGTATCAAAGCCTATTTCGACATTCCATCCCAATCGCGAGCAACATCATTGGAACGGACTATCACCGCCCAGAAACAAGAGATCACCTGAACGGGACTACAGGAAATGAGAGCTAAGCAGGATTAATTGGCCAAAGGCAGGGGATCGTCGACCAAAGATGGCAAGGGATAAGGTAATACTATGGACAACTCGGACCCACGGCCTATGGTGTTGTCCTGCAACACAAGGTCACCACCAAGGGCCCTCACTTCAACCGCAATTGCTGTCAGACCAACTCCTCGTCCGCTGCGCTCACTCAATTTTTCAGCTGTTGAGACGTTGTCCAAAAACAGCACATCGCTTAAAGGTCGTTGGGGCCCTGGCACAAACTTTTGAGCCTGGGCAATCTCAGCGACACGGGACCATGGTATGCCGGCACCGTTATCACGAAATGTCATGTGGAGTTCCCTGTTGCCAGAAAGCTGGACGGAAATCGAAAGCTTGATCCTTTTGGGAAGTTCAGCTTTGCGCTGTCCAGCATGGATGAAACCATGTTCGACTGCATTGGTCAGAGCATGAAGACTGATCGTATGAAAGAGCTTGCTCATGGATGGATTCCACTCGGGAAGACTCAGATTAATTTCCAAGTCCACGGCTTCGAACCCATTTTGCCTTACATGAGCGTCCAGGTCCTGATGAATGCTGTCGATGCTCTCCAATGCCGACCTTTCATTCAACGTAGAGGCGCTTTCAATTCCTAACTCGCGAGCAAAATCCAGATAGAAATTTACACATTGATAAAACTCATAAAGGGCTGCAGTCCAACCCTGATCGCATCCCAGCTGACTTTCCATATCATGAATCACTTGGCTCAAGCGAGCCAAACCAAGTGTCCGACTGTTCCCTTTAATGGTATGAAGATAACGTCGAAAGGCGAGGCTCTGCACTTTGTCATCGGAAAACTGATTCAACTCGACCTGAACCTCACGCAGAAACTTTATCGCACGACGTCCATTCACTGAAAACAACTCCGACATGGCAAGCGTCAGAGATTTGATATGTTTATTCCGCGCGTCTTCATTGGCTTTGGCTGCGACGAGTTCGGTATTGTCGGCTAAAACCAGCATCACCTCTTGAAGTCTTCGGTTCTCAAAGACGGGATACCAGCGAAAGTGGAAAATACGATCCCGGAGATGGGCTTCGTTCGGCAGGTTTGAGGCATTGAGTTCCCAAGCCAGGATTTCCTCATCCCACATCGCAGTCAAAACGGACTCCGTGTTGTTCCATAGGCGGGCTCCTTCTTCACCAAATGCGGAAAATAGCTCACGCAGGGGGAGTCCCCCAAGTCTCTCACGCCCCTGACCAAAAACTTCCTGGGCAAAACGCGAATAGGAACCGAGCAGATAATGATCGCGTTTAAAGGTTATGATACCTTCCTGGATGTTTTGCAAGATGCGATCAACCTCATTCTTTTGCAATTTCATCCGGCGTCCTGCTTTGATGCTGTATGCAAAGAGTGCGATGATCACAACTATGGTCAGAAGAGAGAATATAAAGAGTGATCGAATAAGACTGAGATTGCTGATTTGCTCGGACTGCAGGACATTGACCTGTTTGAGCATTCTATTCTGCTCTTCCTTGAACTCCAACTCCATCTGAGCCGAGGAACGTGCCACTGCCGTCTTTTCCAGTTCAACAAGCCTAATTCTTTGCCACTGCAAATATTCTATCAATATCTGGTTATGGCGCTCAGGCGTTCCAAAACGGGCTTCATACACGTGACGCATATCCAAAAGCTTCAATTTGGTCTGTGGCTGTTGATTCAATTCAACCTTTTTCCACCAGTCTTCAGCCCTTTGCAGGTTGAGCAACGCTTTGTCCTTTTGCCCTGCCTGGCTGAGTAGCTTATTGGCGGAAGCTGCTGATTCAAGGAAAGTCGTAAAATCCTGCTCGGCATAGAAGAATTCTGTGGCTTTAAGAAAACTTTGAAGCGCCTCCTCATTGTTTCCTTCGGATTCAAGAATGCGCCCAAGAACTAGCAGGCAATAAAAGTAAGTCGATACATCCTCAATTCGATTGGCGAGCACCTTCGCTTCATCAAGTATCGGCTTGGCTTCGGCTCTTTTACCCTCGTTGTAATAGGCCATACCAAGATTAAAAAGCGCTATGGTTAGATGATAGTCATAACCAAGCGCTTTGAAGAGCCGAATAGCTTGCTGGGCTGCTTCTTTCGACTGTTCGGCGCGTTGGCTTCCAGACTGCACACCGGATAGCGCCGTATACGTATAAGCTAGAAGATAGGGGTCCGCTAATTTTTTAGCCAGTTCATAGGCTCGATTCACAAATTCTATGGCTTTATCGTTCTTTTTCAGGTTCACAAGGCACCAGGCAGCCTCATTGGACGCAAGGACCTCGATATCGGCAAAGGCGTTATCCTGAGCCATTTTAATAGCTTTATCGAAACTATCCAGCGCCTTCTGATATTGCCCAGTCACGTAATATATCGAGCCAATATCAAGCGTATAAAGTGCGAGTTGCCTTGGATCCATGTGCCCCAGCTCTCGCTCCAATGATGCCGCAAGCTGTAATCCCCCGTTGGCATCATAAAGGTAATAGTAGGCGGTAAGTTTGATGAGCTGCAGATCAATCCAATGGCTATAGGCTTTTGCGTCTGTCGGATCCACATGCAGGGAATCCAGTTGGCGCAAGACTTCCCGTGGGTTCACCCGAAGTAATATCGACAGTCTTTGGACCGTGGCAGGCAGGTCAGCAGTGCGTCTAGTCAGCTCACCCGCAAACGAAATCTCGGGCGTAAAGTTAGGATCAGCTCGGAGGGAACTTACGCACAAGAGAAGCCCGAGGAATGGCAATATTCTGGCAAACAAGACATGGCGCATTGGGTTCAGACCTCTGAACCCAATACGCCTTTTAAAGAACAAAGGACGATCAAGCACTTTTCTGTAAGAGCCAGTCTGAAACACCATGCACCATCCCATCAACTTGCTTTCATTGTATCAATGTGAAGAGCTGTAGGGCTCGGTAAGAATGAACCAGGCACGAATTGCCTTATCGAGGCCTTCAGCAAGGTCTGATCCCAACATCACGATTGCCAACTTTCGCGCTTTTGGAGACCAACTTCCTTGGACATGATGGCGTTCAGGCTTTATTATGGACCTTTGCCAACTCCCACGGAGTCCTATTCGGATGCATACATCGGATCTTCATTCAGAATTACCAGCTGCGGAGTATCATCTGCCGCGACCCCATATTGAAGATTTCGACTGTTATCGAAAAGCTTTGTCAGCCTTTGTAGGCTACAAAAAAAGTCTGAATCCAAGGCTTTCCTATCGAAGACTTTCGCAAATGCTTGGGCGTAAAATCCCAGGCTTGATTCAGGATGTCATGAAGGGTGCAAGAAATCTCGACGAAGAGCAGGCTTCTGGTCTTGCGAATATTTTTGGCCTGGATGAGCTGGAACTCCGATATTTCGTGGCCCTGGTCAAATACCAGGACCGCGAGAATCACGACGCGGAGCTTCACGATAAAATTCTATCTTTGCGTTTTGAGCTGCTCCTGGTACGGATCGAAAGAAACGAAATTGGAGTGTTCACAGACTGGTATTTGGCCCCGATCATCCTGCTCAGCAGCCTGCCGGATTATCAGGAATCCGCTTCCTGGATTGTGGCCAAACTTAAAGGACGCATCAGTGAACAGGAAGCGCTAACGGCCATACACATGCTACGAAAGATTTCCTATCTCAAAAAGCGAACAGCACCCAACAGAAAATCCCGGACGCTTCTTATGGACAGCAGCGCCGAGAAAAAAATTAATCCGTATCACGCGAAGGTTTGGAGTGCCTGGGCCACACATTTCCCTACCGCGAGCCGCGAGCATTCCTTCACCTGGACAAGCTCGATCCTTCTGCCGCGATCGGAAGTGCAGAATCTCAAGAAACGTCTGGAAGAGTTCTCGAAAGAAATAACAGCACGAGGTTCAATTCATGAGCCTGCAGAAGATGATCAGGTTCTTCAGCTTGGCGTCTACATGCTCACTTTGAACGCAGACTAATATCTTGAATCCCGGGATCACGCGTCACAGATGTCAGCGCACTGAACTCCCTTTGGTCCATGAGTTGCTGCGCCGCAAGAATCTCACAGAGGATGGAAAACGAAATCTGCAGCGGTGTGTCGGTCGGCATATTTAGTCCCGCTGGCGCGCAAAAACGCTGCAAAAGTACGGGGTCCAAACCTCGTTCCAAAAGATCCGCAACGATAAGTCGAGCCCGCTTTTCACTGGCGACCAGAGCCACATAATCCGCACCCGCCAGGAGCGCTCGCTCGGCAATCGCAGCATCCTGCTTATGATGGCTGGCGATCACCACCCAGGCTCCGCGCGGAATATCGAGCGCTTCCAAGTTCATCGGCAATTCACAGACCTGAAGATGCGGCTCATGAGTTTCCAGAGGGCTATTGCGAAAAACCTGCGCCTTCCATTCCATATACTGAAGGATACGGCTAAATTCTTCGGTGATGCGCGTTTGCCCAAAGATGTGAAGTGCGCTTGGGTTTGGTGCCAGGTTCTGAAGCGGCGCATCGCCCCAGCCTTTGGTCTTGCGCAAAGGTTCCAATGGATAACCTTTCCACGCCGCCAGAGCCTCGGCCAATTTCAAAAAAAGCTCCCGCCACGAATGAAGGGGCACCATCGGACCGTCTCCGGTTTCACTGCGAAAACCAAGCTCCTTGAGAAATTGCGCGGCTGCAGCGTTCCAAGGCCCAAGGTTGGGCAGGGTTATCGAAGGACTGGAAAAATGCGGCTCCAGGTACACATCCATCACGCCGCCGCAGGGCATCAGACCAAAGACCTCATCATCCAAATCGATCTCGACGATGCGCGGTCTTTTTTCCTGCAGGGCTTCACAGGCTTCCTGCGAAACATGGGATTCGGCACAGCCACCTCCGATATATCCGTAAAGGTTGATCCCTTCCTCGTTGAAGAGTGCCTTCGAACCGGTTTTTGCAGAAGCCGAACCACGGACGCGCACCACGGTGGCAATCACGAAATTCGCGCCAGCATCCTTCAAGGCCTGCGCCTTGCGAAAGAGTTCAGGAGGTGATGTGAGCATGGTAGTCCTCGATCGTATCGATATCGATGCGCCCCCGGGCGATAGCATAGGGATGCACGCGTTCCGGGTAGCGTTGGAAAAGGAAAGAGCAGCCCTTGTCAATCGCAGGTTGCTCCAGAATTTCATTGAAATACATGCGAGGGATGATCACCGGGTGTCCTGGTTTGCCTTCACTCTGGGCTCGCAGGAACGCATCAGGCGGAAGTTTCTGCCAGGCCTGGCAGGCCGCTTGAAAATCCTGCGCCAGAAGAAAGGGAAGATCCACCAAGGTGATCAAAACCCCGAGCGAGTCGGGCGCAACAGAACGAAGACCGGTTTGAATGGAACTCAAGAGTCCGCTGGAGTGGTCGGGATTATAGGCTTCCCGCAGCGGCACGTCAGCCCGCAAGGCGGCATTCCATACCGCCTCGCGTTGAGAACCTGTCACCAGAATCAGCTCATCGAGCCCGGCGTCATGAAGCTGCTGCAAAGCATGCTGAACAAAAGTTCCCGAGCCAAGGCTTAAAAGGGCCTTGGCCTGGTACTGCATCCGACTTCCCTGTCCTGCCGCCAGCAGCAACGCTGTGATCATGCCAGTCCCTTGCTGAAAGGTTGGGTTCTGACTCTTTTTCCATTCAATTTGAAGATGGCATTGGCAATCGCAGGCGCGAGTGGTGGCAGCCCAGGTTCACCGAGGCCTGTCGGAGCATCATTGGATGGAACGAAATGTACTTCCACAATAGGCATATCAGGCATGCGCGCGACCTGGTACTCGTGGAAATTGCCCTGCTTCACCTGGCCTTTGTCCAGAGTCAAATCCCCATAAAGACAGGCCGAAAGTCCATAAACGATGGCGCTTTCCACCTGCGCCTCTGCACCCTTGGGATTCACTACGGTTCCGCAGTGAACAGCGCTCACCACTTTGTGCACCTTGACCTCGGTTCCGTTCAGGGAAACTTCCACAACGTGACCAACCACGCTATTGAAGGACTCATGAACGGCCAAACCCAGCGCGCGACCCGCTGGCATTTTCTTGCCCCAGTCGGATTTTTTGGCCAAAAGATCGAGAACCGCCTGATGCCTTGGACTCTTCTTGATCAATTCCTTGCGGAACTTCAGAGCATCCTTATTTGCAGCTTCGGCCAATTCATCAATGAACGTTTCCATAACATAAGCGGTATGGGTATGACCCACGGAACGCCACCAGAGCACGGATACCGGCAGCTTCATGAGCTGCAGCTGCAACTGAAAATTAGGGATCGCATAGGGCGTATTATCCACACCTTCAATCGATGTGGGATCGATCCCGGTCTTGTCGATGTTAGGTGCAAACACAGAGCCTGCCAATACACCTTGACCTACGATCTTATGATCCCAGCCGTTGACCAGCCCCTTGGCATCCACTCCGGCCCGAATCTTATGCATGGTCATCGGTCGATAGTAACCGCCGCGCATATCATCTTCGCGCGTCCAGACGACCTGAATAGGCTTTTTCAACTGTTTTGCCAGCAGACTCGCTTCGATTACGAAATCGCTGTCCTTGTTTGCGCGGCGCCCGAAACTGCCGCCAGCATACGTGGTCGTGACTTCGATGCTCTCGGGCGGCACGCCGAGGACCTTGGCCGCTGCCATGCGATCACCGGTTGGCATTTGATGGCCGGCCCAGATTTGAGCTTTCTTCCCATCAAAAGCGACCGTGCAGTTCATGGGCTCCATGCAGGCGTGGGCGAGATAAGGAAATTCATAGGTCGCGTCCAAGGTGCGCTTCGCTTTTTTGAGAGCATCCTCAGTTTTGGGGGAAGACTTGACCGTCGTTCCTGGTTTTTCCAAGGTTTCCAGAAACGCTTTTTTCAAACCTTCCTGAGTGAGAAGCGGATCATCAGAAAGTTTCCATTGGACATTGGCGGCCTCGCGGGCTTTCATCGCAGCCCAGCTATTGCTGGCAACAAAGGCCACTTTCCCGCCATCGAGTTTGATGATTTCTTTGAGGCCGGCGATTTTCTTTGCGGCTTTTTCATCAAATCCTTGCAGACTGGCGCCGAATGGAGGACGGGCGATCACCGCAAAAAGCATATCTGGAACCCGAACATCCAATCCAAAAACGGCTTTGCCATTGGTTTTATCCGCAGCATCGACCCGTTTCATGGATTTGCCGATGATCTTGAATTGCTTGGAATCCTTTAGCTTGATCGGCGCGGGTGGTGTTTGTTTCGCAGCAGCCTCGGCAAGCTCGCCATAGGTCAAGGAACCTTTTTTCGGATGATGCACGGAACCTTTTTCCGCCCGGATTTCCTTGGCCGGCACACCCCATTTTTCAGCTGCAGCGAGGATCAACATTTCCCGGGCCATGGCCCCAGCGGTGCGCAACTGATCCCACGAGGACGTGACCGATGTACTGCCTCCCGCCATCTGAGTCGGCATGAAGGTCGCATTATAAACGGGCGCAACGGGCGCTGACTCACAGGAAATTCGTTCCCATTCGCACTCCAGTTCTTCCGCGATCAATTGGGCAAGCGAGGTATTCACGCCCTGCCCCATCTCGAGTTTATTGATGATGAGGCGTATGGAATTATCAGGACTGATCTTGATAAAGGCATTCGGCAGCGCGGCGCTTTTGAAATTGATGTTCGGCGCGGGCGCTTCCTGGGCCAAGGCAAATTTGGCGAAACCCGCGGGCAAGGTGAAAGCCACCACCAAACCCGAAGTCACAGCGGCTCCAGTTTTCAGAAAATCACGACGGCTGGGCTGACCAGGGAAAAGATCCAACATGGGAATACTCTCTCCTCAAGCTTCAGGATGGATGATGCAATCAGCTGTTTTTAACAAGATCTGCGGCCTTATGAATAGCGCGCCGGATATCAGCGTAAGTTCCACAGCGGCAGATATTCCCCGCCATGGCCGTGTCGATGTCCTGATCAGTAGGCTTGGGTTTTTGAGTCAAAAGCGCCGTTGCGGCCAGAATCTGCCCGGATTGACAGTAACCGCATTGAGGGACGCTCAGATCCTGCCACGCCGTTTGAATCGCGTTTCCAACTTTGCCATCCAAGCCTTCGATCGTCGTAATCTTACGGCCTACCATGGCGCTGACCGGTGTCACGCAGCTGCGCAGGGGCTCACCATCCACCAGAATCGTGCAGGCTCCGCATTGAGCCATTCCACATCCGTACTTGGTTCCGGTCAGGCCAATCAAATCACGAACGGCCCAAAGCACAGGCATGTCCGCCTCGGCTTCCACGCTAACAGTCTTGCCATTGATGCTTAAATCATAGGCTGCCATCTTGAACCTCATCTCTGCGGGTTTGAAAAACGGGAAATTTTTCACAAGCGAACGATGAGAGACTTTCGCATGGAACGTGGGGCTTTGAATAGGGATTTTGACAAGGCGGGACGGACGTCCCGCCTGGCTGGGAGACTTCAGGGAGCAGCTGCAGGTTTTCCCGTAGCAGGTGCAGGACCGAGTTTTTCCCAAAGGTAAACGAAGCTCAGCGCCTGACGTTCAGCCAGCTGCTGAAGGTTCGCGCTGGCGCTATGTCCACCTTCGATGTTCTCGAAATAAAGGAAAGGCTTCTTCAAATCAGCCATGCGAGCGGCCATTTTCCGAGCATGACCCGGATGAACGCGATCGTCCTTGGTCGAGGTCATAAAGAAGACTTCCGGATATTTCTTGTCGGCTTTCAGATTTTGGAAAGGCGAATACTTCGCGATATAAGCGGCCTGTTTGGGATCATCAGGGTTGCCGTATTCAGCCATCCAGCTGGCGCCCGCGAGCAGACGATGAAAGCGCATCATATCGAGCAAAGGCACCTGACAGACGACGGCATTGAACAATTCAGGATTTTGGGTGAACGTCGCACCCATGAGAAGGCCACCGTTACTACCACCCTGAATTCCCAGATGACGAGGCGCGGTTACTTTTTTGGCGATCAGGTCCTTGGCCACGGAACTGAAATCGTCGAAGGCCTTCTGGCGATTTTCCTTCAGCGCGGCCTGATGCCAGGTCGGACCAAATTCACCGCCGCCTCGAATGTTGGCCAAAACATAAACACCACCGCGTTCGAGCCAAAGCTTACCGGCCACAGTCAGATACGAAGGCTGCATGGAAACTTCAAATCCACCATAAGCGTAAAGCAGCGTCGGATTCTGTCCGTTTTTCACCAAGTCCTTGCGATGGACCAGGAAATAAGGGACTTTCGTGCCGTCGGTGCTGGTCGCGAACTCCTGACGAATCTCGAGGCCATCTGCTTTGAAACGCGCGGGCAATTGCATCACGAGCTGCTTTTCCAAGGTCGCACCATCCATTGCAAAAAGGCTGGTCGATGTCAGAAAATCTTCGTAGCTCACCAGAAGACGGTTGCTGTCTTCATCAACGGAACGGAAGTTAATGGTTCCTTTGTCATCCAAGGGCAGGAGCTGCGAAGCCCATTTGCCATCCTTCAAATCAAAGCGAAGGACCTTGTTCCGCACGTTATCAAGCAGGGCGACGTAAACATGGTCCTTGCTGATCGCCACACCATCGAGAGCTTGCGTAGCCGTGGGACCATACACCAAACTGATCGGTGTCTTGCCTTGCACAAGTTCAGCCAGGGGCGCGGTCAGAAGCGAGCCAGGTCCAAAACCAGCGAGCTTCGAGCGGTTCGCGAACAAAAGCTGACCGCGGAAGATACCTTTGACATCGACATCGGTCGGCAAAGGCAAACGCACTGTTTTGCCGTCCTTATAAACTGAAACTTCTGCTGTGAAAAAAGTGTCAGCCCGCACCATCAGCACATGATTGTCCTGGCCGTCATGCAGAACCAGGGAACTCACCGAAACATCGGCTTTTTGCCCTTCGAAAACTTTGGTTGCGGCTGTCACCGGCGTCCCGCGTTTCCAAAGTTTCACCTGCATCGGATAACCCGAATCGGTCTTGGGCGTCCCTTCCAAAGCGTCAGCCAGGAACACGGTATCCATATCGAGCCATTCCAGACGGGATTTGCTGGCCGGTAGTTGGAAACCGTCTTTCACAAATTCTTTTTTGCTGAGATCGAACTCGCGAACCTGGGCCGCATCACTTCCCCCTTCGGAGAGCACCAGCAGGCAGCGCTCATATTTGGGCCGCAGACAGTCCGAGCCGCCGAAGACGTAGCTCTTGCCCTCTTTCTTTGCCAGGGCGTCAACGTCCAAAAGGACATCCCACTGCGGCTTATTATTCTTATAGGCCTCCCAACTCGTGCGACGCCAGATGCCGCGCACATGCTCCGCGTCCTGCCAGAAGTTATAAACGAAGTCGCCTTGAATACGGCCGTCCGCGATCTTATCCTTGGCTTCAAGGATCTCCAGGGCCTGGGCTTTGAAGCTTTTGAAGTCCTTATGTGCATGCAGCTTATCCAGGGTCCGCGTATTTTGCTTGCGTACCCAGTCCAAGGCCTCCTTGCCTTCCACCTCTTCCAGCCACTGGTAATCCGAGTCTTGCTTCGCTGCGGTCATCGCCGGTTTTCCTTCAACATGGGGCGTGATAAGGAGAGCACCGAGGGCCGCCCCTTTCCAAAAATTCGTTCGCACAGTGATATCCTTCCTACTGAAACAATTATCCGAGGCGCAGGGATGTATCGACGACACCTTAAAAGCCACTCGTTTTCTTGTAAAGGGGATTTGCGCAAAGGACCAGGGCTGTGCAGTCATTCAACATTATGAGAAGGGCCGCATTCCCCTGGCAAGGCCCGGCCTCGGGGCTTCGGCGTCCATTTCGGTACATAATGGCTCATTGAGCCATGAGTCGTGAAGCTTGACCTATGCCCGTAGGCCTGGCGCCCTCATCTTATTTGTTCCTTGCTGTGTGGAGATATCTTAGCGCGATGCTCATCAATGAGTTCTCATTTTTTCCGATTGATCGGGCTCAGGCAGCAATCACGGACTGGGTGGGCATGCGAATCAAAAGACTACTGCCCCGGCCGTTTGGATTCGCTCGCAAATTTACCGTTCCATGGGCAGCGCTCACCTTTGCATGCAGGGCCGCCATTCCCATGCCACGTCCACTGCTGGTGGAAACCTCATCCGCGGTCGAAACGCCATCCAGGAAGACGACATCGGCCATGGTTTCATGGGCCTGGGGCTTGAACTTGAAATGTTCGGCAAGTTGCTGCAGACGCGGAAAGTCAAGTCCCGCACCATTATCCAATAACTCCATGCAAAGAGCATCGGCAGAACGCCAGGCCTTGATGGTGAAAGCTGCTTTCTTATCCAGTTCCACTCCGCGCCGTCGCGGCAAAATAAATCCATGATCCGCGCCGTTGGTCATGCCATGCAGCAGCATGATCTGCGCGATATCGAGCCATTCCCTGGACCAGGTGCCGACGTGATCCTGAACCTCAAGTTGGGCCAATTCCAAACCTGCCCGTTCCAAAAGGCTGCGCACGGGCACTACGCTACTCGCCACGAGGTCGATCAGGGATTGGGCGCGAGCACCAGCGACTTCGCTCTGCCGGAAATATACCTTCTCAATGATCTCTGTGTATTCCGTCACGACTTCTTCAATTTCGCCCAGGATGCGCAAGGCCTCTCCATGACTTCGAAGGACGCCGCGTTCCAGATTGAACTGGTCTTCCAGAGTGTGGACGAGGGAACTCATCTCCTTGAGTCCAAGAGAACGGGCCACGCCTTTTAAGGTATGCAGCTGACGGTAGCAGGGCAGAAGATCCTGATTCGTTTCGATCCGGGGACGGACACTCGGCAAAATCGCGCGAACTTCCGCTACGAACGCAGCCGCAGCCCTGGCATCGATTTGAAGAATATCGTTCAGCCGTTGTTCCAAACGGGAAACGTGCGCTCGCGCGGCAGCGACTTCATTCTGCAAAGTCCGCTTCGTTGTGATATCGCGCACCGTGACGAGTACGCTCTGCACGCGGCCTTCCTGGGAATATATGGGCTGCCATTCCAGGTTCAAGAGCTTGACGCCGCCCTGGATAGATACCTCCCGAGGCAACTGCCCTTGATTGAGTTCCCAGGCCAGAGCATCTTCACCTAACGCAGCTCCCAGCGCAGCACGGATGGTCACTCGTTCATCGATTTCCAAGTCCGCGCCATCCAAAAGACTTTGAAAAATATCGCGCTTGGACTTGATATTCTCACGAATGCCCAGAAGTTTCGCGAGGTATGGGGATAAATCCGCTTCCACCGTCATGCCTATGCCGATCGACAGGATTCCTTCTTCAATATGTTCCAGTATGCGATGGACGCGCTCGCGGCTTTGTTTAACCTTCCAGGCCTGCCGCCAGGCGATGATCAGCAGAAGAATGACCATAAAGGAAAGGGCCAGGACTCCATAAAAAAAGCGGCGCAAGATCTCGGCCTGCCGGAGTTTCTCTTCCTGAGTTCGATTCTGGTCGAGCAGAGCGGCATTCTTTTGCTCTTCAAGCTGCAAACCCATGGCGACTTTGAGTTTACTAATCTCCGCCTGTTTCTCTTCCTTGATATCCTGCTCGTACAGTTCATTGCTGTACTTCGAAATTTTCAAAGCTTCTTCGAATCGTCCCAAGCCCACCAGAGCATCGACCTTGGATTGCATGAGTTGGTTCTGCCACTTCTTATCCTGCATAGCCACGGTATCGCTGGCGGCAATGCTGATGGATTTCAGGGCCATCTCCCAGTTCTTTTCTTTGTTATAGCAATCGGCCAAAAGCTTATAGGCATCCGTGATGCCCACAGGATCTTCGTTGGCTTTTTTCATCAGTTCAATGGACTGCGTATAGGATGCGATCGCCTGCCGCATCATCCCGGTCCGTGATTGAGCGAAGGCAAGACCTTTCATGGCCCGCCCCTGCAGGAGGATGGACTTCAGCTCACGGCCCGTATCGGCCACCAGCTGAAAAGCTTTCTGGGCTTCATGATAATTCTTCATATTCATAAGAAGGACCCCGTAATTATACGAAGTATCCGCCGTACGATAGCGCAATCCCATGCGCCGATAATGATCGATGACCTCTTCATACATGGCCCGCGCTCGGTCCCGTTCCTGGCTGTATTCCAGAAACATGGCCATATTGTTTTTGACATCGAGACTCTGCAGATCATCGAGGGGCAATTTCTTGTCAAGAA
>JACCDW011098035.1_pt1 | contig 19201 bp, 33 predicted proteins | sample 7449781 | NCBI WGS metagenome assembly JACCDW01 (sample SAMN15323449, study PRJNA562643) | freshwater metagenome | isolation source: river surface water | place: USA:Blue River Watershed | collected 2017-08-18
CTGTCCATGTTTCATGCTTACAATTAGGGTCATTACCCTTTACATTATAGTCACAATAGAAAGTGGCTACATGTGACCATGATGTGTAACCACCAGCAATTTTAGCGTCTAACGCATTTTGGATATCTGTATAATTCATTATTTAGATACCTCCCATTTAGACCACATACCTAGACGGTCACCGTCTGAGTCAATATAGAAACTTTCTATATTTTGTTCACATACTTCGCAGAATGTGTAGCATGTATCATTATGGAATGATTTAGCAGATTTATTAGGTGTATGTGTTTTACATACTTCGTTAATTGTTAGTGTAGTCATTTTAGACCACCTTTCATTTTTATTAAGTTTACTTCTTTTTCAACTTTCTATATATAGAAGTCTAACATAGGGGTCTGACATTTTGAGGGGTACAAAACGGACATATGGTACAAAGGGGATTGTGATGTACATCATGTGGATAACTTGAGCGTAAATACGTAGTGTGATGTGCGTCATGTGGATAACTGCCCGAGTCGATGTCCCAAATGTCCGATTTATCCTGTGACATAGATAACATGCGACACGCCGTGCTAAGGCTTGACTTTTGGGAAAGTGTGTGCTAGTATTATCCTATAAGAAATTGAGAAAGTCTCAATAAATGAAAGGTAGTCAAATGATTACACTAGATAAAAATTACATTAAGTCCTCTAAGTATGGACAATTCAACCTAGAACAGCGTATTGCTATCGCTGCTCAAAAAGTCGCTAATGGCGAGGTAGTATCTTTTAGAGGTGCTAGTGCTGATACCTATAACAAGGTTATGCAACTTGCTAATCGCATTAAATTAGAAAATGAATTTCCACAATGTCCATGTGGGGAGTGCGAATAATGCACATCTTTCTATGCGATACATGCGATACACTCGCTACAGTTATCCAAGAGGGTAACACGATAACAATAACAAAATGTGCATGCACTTCTAATTAAATAGGTGCGTATAGTGGGTGCTAATTATGTGCTCACTATATTTTTTTGTTTTTGTTTTGTAGATCACGTATCATACATCTGGCAAAAATATTCAGATTTGTGGTAAAATGAATTCATGGGAATATTAGATAATTTAGAGGAAGCCTGGGACGATGAGTTCAATTTTGAATCTCCAATCTATAAACCAGAAATGGAAAGTCTCGCTTCAAAAATTTTTTCAGATTTAGTCTGTGCAGAATGTGAATCTAAGCCTATGCCTGTTACTGATGATATGGGTAGGGAAAAATTCTGGGAAGACTTAGGAAGACCATAAAGAACTATACATCTTCTCAACAAAGGCTGGATCTCCTTCAAAGATATCCCTATTGTCTTGACGATATGCTAAATTAAAATTATTTTCAGAACACCAAGATCTATACCAATTGATAGCCTCTATATTTGGATTTGGACCTACATTAACTAAAACAATAAAATTTTGGCCTTTACGCATAGCCATTACTTGAGATATATCTGGTTTTAGATTTTCTGGAATATCTGGATCTTTTAACCACATACATCTAAATTTTTTGCAAGGGGATAAAGGTCTATCCTCATATATCGTACAACCATGACCCCATGCTAGAAATTCGCAGGGTACTCCATTTCCAAACTTAATGCCATGTGCTCCACCTGATATATATCCTTCACAGCATTTAGTACAAGAACCACATTCTCTATTTGATAATTCCACGGGCACTCAAAGCATCATATAAGAGTTCATTGGCATATTTCAATTGAGGCATAGCCTGTTCTAACCAAGGCTCAATATCTACATTTTGATCTGCTGCCATTTTTCTATTCCAATTAACGACAATATCTGTCATAAAACTAACTACTTCTTGCTTATCCACTTATATCTCCGTTACTGACAAGGGCCATTCATCATGGCTGCTTTTGCTCTTGAATTCATTAATAGTTTAGCATACTTCTCTGATACCTCATTTGAATGGTCATCTCCATCTAGCCAATGTTCTTCTTCTAGCGGATTATCATCTAAACTACTGTGTGTTTGACATAGGATAATATCGTAATAATCACCCTCTTGGAAATCATAGTCAGGTCTCCAGTGAGATTGATGTGTCCCGCTGAACCAAATACCCTTGTTTTTTTCCATAGTAAATTTTTCATCTTCTACATAAAAATCCCAATCGATGTTTGTATCTAACTCAACAGTAAACATCAAAGCCACATGTGTTTCCGATCTATCTTGGTGTGGCATTAATGTGGGCAAAGCACCGCTTTCAAGCGTATATCTAGCCCATAGGATGCCTATGTGATCTACAGGAGCATTAGCCTCTTTTTCGAATTTCGCTCGAATTTTATCTTCGACTTCTTGAGATAATCCAGGTAGTGGACCCTGGCGACGCTCCGAAAGAAAAACAACGTTAAATCCATTATTAGTATTTTTGCGGAAGTGTTGCCACTTATCTCCCGAATCTTTAATTCCCATTTCCATAGTGTCGTTAATGGTCTTATAGATGGATGCGTACTCTTCTGGCGTAAAAAAATCTTTTTCTTCACGAGGCTTTGTGGGTTCAATAATCATTTACTCATTATACCACTATGCTATAATTGAAAAGAACAAAGGAGGTGCCGATGGCACTAGAAAAGATGAGTTTTGTTGAAACCGACTGGTACGTAACTCAAGAAGAAACCGCTCAAGCAAGAGACTTTATTTTTAAAGACTTTTGCGACTATATCATTGTAATTAAGACGTTTGCGGACAAAGAGGACAATTCAAAGTTGATCCGTACAGATGTAATTCACATTAATTCAAACAATGGTGGAGTAACACATAAGAAGATTGAAGAACTTGATCCACCTCTCCTAGAGGCTTTGGAAAAGTCTGGTTTCCCAGTAGTTAAGAATTAAAAAACTTATTTACATAGAAGTCCGCTTTTGTTTGCATCTTTGCTCTATGGGCATCGTCAAGCATTAGCGGACTCTCTGTATCTTCATAGACTTGACATACGATGATGTCATAATAGTCCGATTTGTCAAATTCTATATCTGGTCTCCAATGTATTTGATGGCTTCCAGAAAACAAAACTGCTTGGTTATATTCAAGATTAAACTTTTCTCCTTCAACATAAAGATCCCATGGCTTAGTATGTTTTAGTTGAACACTAAGGGTAAATGAAGCAGATACCATACCAACATCATAATGAGGCCTTAGAGAAGGCTTAGAGCCTGAATCAACGGTATATCTAGGCATATGGTTACCGTCTTCTTTTATATATATTGGAACTCGTTTTGCAATCTCATTTAAAATTTTTCTGCGTATACTATATTCAAAAGGATACACACAAGTAATATATCCACAAGAAGGGTCAGTAAATACATAATCTGTACCGTCGCCATTTTTCTTGCCTGGCGCAATTTCAAATCTAGTTTTATAAATACTTTCAATCTCTTCTTCAGTAAACAAGTTGTCAATTAGAACTGGCTTAAAATTATAAAACAGTTCATGAGTATTTGATGTCATATTACCACTTCCCTATTGGACATTTTGCCTGCTTAAGTGTAGACTTTAATTTCATAAAGCATCCACACTTTTTGCATTTGGCAAGACGCTTGTTAAACCATTCACAAGAATTACACACATTTAACCTAGATTCAATAAGTTCACGATCTGATCTTGGAGAATTTGGGTCAAATAAGTCAATAAACTTAACATCTTCCGCCATACTTTATTTTACCATATAACTTTTATTAAAATAATTTGTTATAATTAGTCATTATGAGCACTCAAGACTGGGCAGGTTTTATTTTAACAATACTCTCAATTGGCACAATTATTCTGGGTGGTATTAGATGGTATATTAAAGTCCAGGTTGATCCAATAAAGGAAGCAGTAGAAGATATTCGTAAAGAAACCAAGACCAATGGTGGATCTTCAATGCGTGATGAAATTAAACAGATCAAAAAAGAACAAGAGCATGCTAGAGATAAACGTCAAGAGCAAAAAGAAAAACTTGACCATTTATACGATTTGTTTGTAGAATATATTTCTCGACAGAAGTAGTATATATAATATATATAATATATAAGATATATTAATTTTAAAGATAGTTTTCTTTTCTATATATATTTAAAGTATACACCATCGGTAACTCTGACATTCTATGACTTACTATTACAAAACGGACAAAAGGTATTGTAACAATTTGGTAAACTTTTTATATCTTGATTTTTAATGTCCAGATTGCCCTGATATGATATACTTTTATCTGATACCTAGGATAGTTTCTTATACCCACCTATTCTAGGTATCTTTTTTGTAATTTAATGGTATAATCACATTATGACTATGTGCGGACCTGAGATTTTTGGGGCTGATCCAGCAAGAATTAAGTGGAATGTCGTTAGAGGCGATACCGCTTCCATTAGAGTTGAATTTTTAGAAAATGATGAAACAACACATTTTGATACATCAGATTGGGAATATACTGCAAGTTCCTACGATCCAAAAGGTGACATTATTGATGAACTTACAGTTACCCCTGGAGAAGGATATGTAGACATTATTGCAGGACCTGACCTTACTCAATACTGGGGTACTGGATATGGATCTGCTTTAGCAGAACTTAGTTTTGATCTTCAAGTTACTATTGGTGACACAGTTTGGACTCCAGTAATAGGAAACATCCTTGTAATTGGTGATGTTAGTGGTTCACTATAATGGCTGTAGTTAAAGTTACAACAAGAAGACCCGAACTACCTCCAGTAGTAAGAGTTGGAAATAAAACATTTAAGGTGGTTAAATAATGACAATGCATTCATTGGTAAGTTTAAGTAATACAAGCGCAACACGACTAACTCCAAATGGACTTCATTCTGGAATGGATATAACAATTCAAAATGTTCACGATTCCGCTTATGTGTATCTTGGCGGAGAAGGAGTAACCACCTCTGACTATGGATATCGCCTTTCTCCAGGAGCAGCATGGTCCGTGGAACTGCCTGGGTCTAATGCTTTGTATGCAATTAGCAATACAAATAATTCACAGATAGCAATGTTTAAGTTAGGTCTTGAATAGTGGCACGTTTTACTCAACCAATCATTTCGTCTATTAATGATCTAGCAATTGACGAAGTATCATATGTTGTTGGAGGAGGCGCAACTGGAACTCAGCCACAGTTCAACGGTGATCCTCTATTTGACGGAAGTTACGTTAAAATGGGCCCACTTGTATATTTTCGAGTAAATGTTGACATGTCTAATATAACAAACTTTGGTTCTGGTCAATACTATGTAACATTACCATTTAATGTTAAGCATGAGACTTATATTCGTGAAGGTCACCTACATGATGATTCAAGTGGAAGAGAGTATTCTGTTTCTGGAAATGTTGCAGCAGGGTCTAACCAGTTAATGCTTTATTATACAATTTCAAATGGACAAGAGTCAGCATTTGCTCAAGGAGAACCAATTACTTTAACCACTGCTGATAATTTTCATATCGCTGGTGTTTATATAAAAGAAGATTAATTTTTATAAATTCATGAGATAATCAGCATATGGCTGTTTCTAAATCTATGGACTTTCCCAATGCATCAAAATCAAGTTATGCAGCACAAGTACAACAAAGTCAGCCTGGAATTTCTCAAGAAAATACGCTTTCATTTTTACCAGTACCTGGCCCAGTAGGTCCACAAGGACCAGCAGGTAGAGATGGGAAAGACGGCAAAGATGGAGAGCGTGGTCCTGCAGGCCCAGAAGGACCAAAAGGCCCTAAAGGAGACAGAGGTATTCCAGGATTAGATGGAAAAAGTTCTCTATCTTCATCGGGACAACAAGCAGGTTGGGCAGCATACTTTAATAATTTATCAAATGTTTTCAAACTTGGAGTAACGCAGGGTAATGATGGTTGGGTTAATGTTTTTATTAAATCAGATAAAAATAAAGAAGAGTCTTACTTACCAGAAAATACTGTTAGCCTTTGGAACGATAATTCAAGAACGTTAAACTTTAAAGGCTTAAATCAAGGATCTCAAGTTTTTATAACTTATAACTTTGAACTAACAACATATACCAGTAATACTGAGGTATGGATGAGAACCTTTTTCCCAAACGCTGACTATGAGGTTTCGCAGTTTGTAGCATCTTTAAAATATCAACATACCTATCCAATTTCTGTCACACAGCAGATTTTTATAGAAAATCAAAAAATATGGGGATCTGGAGCGGTACCTCAGATTAGAACAGATTATGATGCTTCTGCTATTATGAAATCTATCTATGTCAGCGTGGTATAATTAAAGCATGGCATTTCCAGGAACATATAACATTTCATATTATAAGGGTGATACCTTGCAGTTTCGTGTTTATCCTAAGTTAGCAGATGGAACAGCGTATGATTTAGAAGACTATACTGTCAAGTTTGCATTTTCAACTGCTAGAGGGTCTGCTGGAAGTGCAAACTACCATGAAGCCCTTGCAGAAATTTCAAATACAAATGATTATATTACATGTACAATAAGACCAGCAGATGCCGATTATTTAACAGCAGGCACAACATACGTTTATGATGTTGAAATTACTAAATCTGCAACACCTTATTCTTTTGTACATACAGTTTTAACTGGTAACATTTCTGTAACAGATCAAGTGAGCGTTAGTGCATAATGGTAGATGCATACATTATTAGTGATGAGTTAGCAGTTCTTGGTGGTCCAGAAACTGTAAATGTTGAAGTTGATTTTGGTCCATCTGGAGATAGAGGAAGTCAAATTTTTGTCAATACTGGTAAACCAGTTATTGGATTAGATGGATTAACAGTGTTGGCACCAGATTGTCAACTCTTTGATTTGTATATTAATATTTTATCTACAGATGATGAATATCAGTATGTTTATCAGTTACAAAATGTTTTAGGAACAAATACTTGGGTAAAATTGTTTAAACTTGTTTCTAATATTTATAGCAAAAATTATACAGAAACAAGTTTTACTAGCGGTGTTTGGGAGATGAACGTTCCAGTAGCAGAGATCGTACCTGCTGATTTTGTTGGAACTGCACAGGCTGAAAATTTTAATATTCAATATAATGTTTTAAATCAGAACCCTCTTGTATCTTCAATGAGTATTGGAGAGGTAAATACTGTAAGCGGTGAGCGTGTTTTGCCAATAAGCATTAATGCTTCAGAACTTATAGATGGCTCATTTGTGGCCTTGTCTGGTCCAAAGTCAGTACAACTCTTTATTACTGTGGTATAATCTTATGTATGGCTGCAGAAAATATAGGAACAGTTTACCCAACTAAAATCCCAGGATTTGAAGATCCCGCTGATATTCAGGCAGCATTAAAACTTTATCATTATGGAACAACAAATACAATTACTTCTGAATCAGAAATTATTGCAGATTCTGTTGTAGGACACATAAAGGCTTTGGATACCAGAGTAGATGCTATTGAGGCAGACGCTTTAGGATCTGCTATTTTGCCATCTGCACCAACTGGAGTAGATGATGGATATATCTGGGTAGACTCAACAAGTAATGTTACAAGTGATGTTCAATATGCTACAGCATCATATCAAACCTCAGCACCATCAAATCCAACAACTGGAACTCTCTGGGTTGATTCAGATTCATCACCACTTACTTTATATGTATGGTCGGGATCTGCATGGAGAGAGATTGGTGCATAATGGCTAAAGAAAAAACTACCGAAGAACAACTGCGTGAAAGTGGTATTGCAAAATTAATTGCTGCTACAAATATTACAGAAGCAGAATTAAGAGCATTGGGGATAACATCAAATGGCAACAATTAATTCAGATGGAAAGATAGCATATATCTACAATCAATCTAATGATACTTGGTATGCTATCGGTGGAGCAGTTAATACTAATGCAGAATATACATGGACAGCAGACCAAACATTTTCATCAGTAGTTAATTTTGATACAGTTGTAAATGCAAAGGCTGGAGTAAATAATTTTCAAAATCCTACTGCTAGAGATACAGCAATTATATCTCCTACTAATGGAGTCGTTTGTTTTGTTAGACAAGAAGATGATGGAAGTGTTATAAATCAAGTTCAATATTATTATAATGGCGAGTGGAGATATGTCTATGATGCATTTAGTTTTGTTACTAAAATTGCAGATTACACGATTACAAAAAAAGATTCTGGAAAAACTCTTATGTTTACATCTTCTAGTGATTTGGTTGTTACAATTCCAGCAAATAGCACCACACCCTTTGTGATAGGACAAAAAGTAGAAATTGTTAGAAATGGAACTGGAAATGTTTCTATTGATGGAGCAGTTGGCGTAACAATTAATAGTAAAAATTCTAATAAAAAAATTGCTGCTCAGTTTTCAGGAGCCGTTCTTACTAAGGTCGATACAAATACCTGGTTGCTAATAGGCGATTTGACGGCGTAGGTCAAGATGCTGAATTTAGGGTTCTGGTCATCATCAAAAGGAATGGTAGCGGTACCAGATCTTTCAACATTGACATATACAGATGCAATTTCTGCTTTGCAAGCAACAGGACTCAATTACACCAATAACGGATCAACATCTACATCAAACTCTAATCTAAATAATAGAATTGCAACACAGTCTGTTGCTGCAGGAACACTTGTTGATTACGAGACTAATATTTCTTTTACATATTATATTTACGTTGTTGCACCTGTAACACCACCTGTAGTCCCACCTGTTGTCCCTCCAGTTACACCACCCGTAACTCCACCTGTAGAGCCTCCTGTTACGCCACCTGTAGAGCCTCCTGTTACGCCACCTGTCAATCCACCATGTGAATGGGTATTTAGTGGAAATGAAACTAGAGTTTGTAATGGAGTTCCAACTACTGTTGCTGTATATTATTGGTCTTGCGACTATACACAAGAAACATGGGAGTGTCCACCACCAGCACCAGTAACACCACCTGTCGTTCCACCAGTTACACCACCTGTAACTCCACCTGTAACTCCACCACTTCCAGACTGCCCAGGCACAATTACAAATCCAACATCTTATACATGTGCCGAATTAGGTTTGACCTACTTAGGTGGATCAAGTTCTTACTCTATTCCAAGTGGATGGGCTTGCTGTGGTGGCGCTATTGCCCCAGTTACACCACCAGTCGTTCCACCTGTTGTTCCACCTGTTGTTCCACCAGTCGTTCCACCTGTTGTTCCACCAGTCGTTCCACCAGTCGTTCCACCTGTTGTTCCACCTGTTGTTCCACCAGTCGTTCCATATTCATTTACAACAACTACATATGGAGTAAAATGTATTTCTGGTAATACATTTATTAGATTTGCGCCAGGTATTGGTTCAGAGTCAGTTGACCCTATAACTGGTAAAATTACCTTAGTTGATGCAAATAATAATCTTATTGCAAAACAAGCAAAAGATGTTCAAATAGGTGATTCAGTCATGACTGTATCGTATGCAGAAATTAGTCCAGATGCACCAGATTATGAGATGTTTAACTGGTCTTCAGATTCTCTCACTTTTATAGAAAATACATATACAACAGTAGTAGATGTTCAAGAATTAAACAAAACTCAAACAGTTTATTTTAATGGTGACCAATCAGCACAATTTACACTAGAGCACCCAATTTTGGTTAATAAAATTGAAAATGGTGTGGATTCTTGGAAATTTGCAATGGTCGCAGAGTTAGAAGTTGGAGATATTATTGTTAAATATGATGCAGAAAGCGGTATGTACACCAACGTAGTACTAACTTCTATTGACATTATGTCAAACTCTGATCCAGTGTATATATTTAATGCAGAACCAGGCGATATTATTATTGCTGGAGATATAGTAACTCACAACAAGTAAGTGATATAATTAATTATGTCCAAAAAAAATAAAACTGTAAAGCCATGGGATTTATTAAATCCAAATAAAGAACATGCAACAGACCAAGAAGCACAAACAAGATACAATATTTGTGATTGGTGCCCAGAGTTTATTTCGCTAACAAAACAATGTAAAAAATGTGGCTGCCTTATGCATCTAAAGGTAAAACTAAAAGAAGCATCGTGTCCTTTGGGGAAATGGTAGCATGCAAGAACTAGCACCAGGAATAATGCTTTTTGATAATGTTTTTATTAACTCAATCGAATATATTAAAGCAATTGAAGAAAACAATATTTCTTGGCGTGAGGCAGAAGTGTTAGTTAGTGAAGAAGAAAATGTATCTGGCTCTAACTATAAAGCAAGAGATACAGATCTAATTATGTTGCCACACCATGAGTGGGAACAAGATGGTATTCTAGCGGATATGACAAAAGAGTTTCATGCAGAAATGACAAAGTGTTTAGATCAGTATAAAGATTTTTATTATGCCAAAATTCAAAAATTTGAAAGTCCACAGTTGCTTAGATATGGACCAGAACAAAAGTTCCACGACCACGTTGACGATCATCCATTTTTTACAAGAAGAATATCCATGACTTATTATATAAATGAAGATTACGAGGGTGGGGATGTTGAGTTCCCTAGATTTAATTTAAGATTTAAAGCAAAAAAGAATCAGTTATTGGTATTTCCATCTAACTTTATTTATAACCATCAGGTACATCCAGTTACCTCTGGTTTAAGGTATGTGATAGTACAATGGATGGCATAAATATACAACCTGGTACTATAAAAAATGTGTTAAGCCCTTCAGACTTCATCAGACTGTCTGATTATTTCAAAAACCACGAAAGTTTAAATAAAGTTGGTACAGATGAGTTTGGAAGAAAACTTATAGGAGATCAAACAGAACCAATACTTAAAGAATACAGTGATATTCTTTTGCCTATCGTAAGAAAGTATTTTAATACAAATACCTGTTTGCCTTCATACTCGCTATTTGCTGAATACTCATCAGATACTATTAGTCTTTATAAGCACAAAGATGCCAATGCTTGCACCTATACTTTAGACCTTGCTCTCTATCAAGAAAAACCTTGGGCTATTTATGTAAATGGCATAGAGTTTTTAGCAGAAGAAAATGATGCTGTGATGTTTATGGGAGAAAAGTATGAACACTGGCGAGAAACAGTTAAAAACAATTCTGACAAGATTGGGGTTATATTTTTTCACTATGTGGAGCCAGATCATTGGTGGTTTAAAAAAGGACCTGAATATGTTGATATAATTAGAAAAAGAATGATGGGGGAAATGTGAATACTGCAAAATCTATAGTAGATTTTTTACCAAATGAATTATTTAGCAGGGTTAAGGATCAAATTCTTGCTAAGGGTATGGGTCCTGAAGGAAATCATTTTTATCATACCGTTGCTGGTAGATGGCTTACAGAGATACATTTTGATGAAAAAACTGAATTGGAAATACTCAATATTGCAAAAAGTGTTTTTGGCAAAGATAATTTAAAACGTGCTGGATTTCATACTGCAAGATATCAAATGCAGGGCGGCATTAGGCCACAACTATGGAAGCATTGGGATCAGTCTGCATGCCAGTATTCACTCGATCTTTGTATAGAAAAAACTGTTGACTGGAAACTAGTTGTTGAAGGAGAAGAGTTTAATGAGCAGCCAAATACATGCGTTATTTTTTCTGGTAATGATATGTTACATTGGAGAACACCATATCCAAGTACAAATGAAAATGATTACGTGACATTGCTCTTTATGCAATTTGCAGAACCAGACCACTGGTTTTTTACTGAAGGCGGATCAGAAGGGTTTAATAGGCATGGGCATGAATCAGATTTTAAATTCCGTGCTCGAATGGGGTACTGGTCACAACCAGATTATTCAGACGGAAGGCCAATTTGTCCATGTTGTGACTATAGAAAGGTTCTAAATTTTGAAGAGCGCTATAATAGGGAAAAGTCATATTGGTTAGATTTAGTTAAGCATTATGATACTAATTAAAAGATTATTTTTTAAATATCAAGAATACAAAAAGTATAAAAATATTAAAAAGAAGAACTGGATATATTAATGCTTTTCAATATTTTTAAATCTGGAATAATATCTCACCCTAGACCAGGAGAAGGGCCAGTATCTGACATACTTGTAACCCATGCAGAGGTTCCAAGAAAAGAGTATAACTATTGCTGGAACTCAGACGGTATTAGATCAATAGAGTTTGAAACCAAACCCCCAATAGTAGCCCTAGGATGCTCTATAACGCTAGGACAGGGGCTACCAATAGATCTAAGGTGGTCAAACATACTTTCAGATATGACAGGCTTAGCAGTTGGCAATATCTCATATAGTGGAGGATCTATAAATCAAATTATTTCTAGTTTTTTTGGCATGATTAGTAAATATAACTATTTACCAAAATATGTTATTTGTAACTTTGCCCCACTTGAAAGATTTTACTTTATTTCTGGTGATGGTTCTAAGATGACTGATTATTGTTTAGGAAATAAACCAAGGAAGACAAAAGATTACGCTCCATGGGACTATTCAGCAACAATACCGTACGAATGGGTATATCACAATAACCTCAACCATATACAGATGCTTGAGGCTTTTTGCAGGGTCAATAATATTATTTTGATTTGGTCAACATGGACTAATTCGTTGTCAGAGGAACAAGAACAGTTCCTAATTGATAATTTTGATTATTATGTTCAGGACCAGGTACGTAAAGAATTTCCGCCACACTTTGAGTTCTATATTGATCCAAAAACAGTAGAGGGCTTACTACCTTTTTATAAAATGAAGGGGTGGGACTCTATAAAGTGTCACCAAGATCAATTTGATCAGCACCCAGATATTTTTGATTACGGCTATGATTATCATAAAATAGGAGAAGCCCCAGGCAAGAGTATTACTCGTACTCCACACCCAGGGCTTCACCGTCAATTACACTATGCTGAATTTTACTACAACAAAATGTTGCAAAATGGGTTTACTTTGGAAACTTGCTCATCCACATTTTAGTTTTTGATGTAATCCCATGCCAAGAGGACCAGTCTTCCCCACCATTAGACATATGGAACGCAATTTGAGCATTAATGACTGGATTTAATAAATCAGAATTTGTAACAAGTTCAAATTTGTCACGACGGTCAGGTCCAAGCATTCCGATCATATTAATTTGAAACAAGCCCCAAGAGTTGTCTCCAGTTTTTGCATTTGGGTTAAGTCTGATTGGCTGACCATTAGTTTCTTTCTTTGCAACCGCCCAAGCCTCTACTAAGTTCGATCCTCTAAATCCCACCAGGTAGAGTAATTCTTTTAGTTCTAAGTCAGTAAGAGTTCCTTTATTTTCAAAACTCTTTAATTTTTCTTCCTTAGAAACCAAAAAAACCTCTTTCGAGGTAGAGGTAACGGACTGAGCCTGTTCGGGCTTACTAGTCGCAGCATTAGCATTATTTGAAAAAACGGCAAAAATGCCAGTAGCCGTAAGTATTCCAATGATTACTTGTTCTTTAATCTTCTCGTTCATCATAGTTTCCTCCTTAGAAAACAATAACACCTTGGTAGGTGTCTACTGATAAGTATAACATAATTTTACCCACTTTTAACCTAAAAGTCAAGTTTAAGCGTGGTATAATTAATTTATTATGGCAACCGATATTAACGATATTTTTGATCTACCATTTCCATTATCAACAGATCCTGTTAATGTTCATGGGGATATTAAAAAATTAGCAAATAAACTGAGAGATGTTTTGCCACCACTTGGCATTTCTGCATTTCAGATTTCTGTAACCAATAATAGCGGTGAAACTCTTCCAGCAGGAACCCCAGTTTATGCAAATGGGTACACAACCAATACAACTGTTGATAAGTGTTTACCAACAACAACTTATCCAATACTAGGATTATTAAAAACAGAATTAGAAGACCAAGAATCTGGAATTTGTGTTGTTGCTGGAGTTATGGAAAATATAAATACTTCAAGTTTTGAAGATGGACAGGTTCTTTATGTTGGAACTGAGGGTGGACTTTCAAACACACCAATGAATGGTGCAGTTGGAATTGTTGCCCATGCAGCATCAGATGGAATTATTATTGTAGAGGCAAAAGGAAACGGTACTTGGGGTGCACTCAAGGCTGGTTTATCCTAATTAATGGTATAATCTAATTATGGCAACAACTCGTGGTGCATCAGGACAATATGACATTGGAAATAAACCGCCTACAGTTATTTGGACTGTAGTTCGTGGAGACACCTCTGGTTTTCGGGTATATGCAACAGATGATGCAAAAGCGCCACTAAATATTCCAGATTGGGAAATCTCTATGAAGTTTAAGAGACCCAACAGTACTCCTGGAGTAATTACTGATGACGCAGTAGAAATTTTTACTTTGACACCAGCACCAGATGATGATGATCTGGTAGGTGAATTTACTGTTTGGCTAACTGCAGAAGAGTCAGTACAACTTGAAACGGGAGATATCTTTGATATTCAGTTAACTGATCCAACAAGAGTTTGGACTGTTGCTCAGGGTAGCATGAACATCCTTGAAGATGTAACAGATTAATGGCAACAGCAGTAATACTAGATGATTTAAATAATAAAACAAGATCGATCAAGCCATTTAATTATTCTATAACAACAATCAAAGATCCACAACGAACAGTTCGAATAGATGAGATCCTACCATTTAGGGTAAAGTTTACTTCAATTCAGATACAAAACATAAGCGGTATGGTTCCAGCAATTCCGCTTCAGGTTATTGGATATAGTAATTATATTCTTTAACTAAATAAATAAAAAGGGGTGTTATAATTACCACATGGCTAAAATATCAATTACAGGAGTAAAAGGCCTCTTTCAAACAGGAGATAGACCTACTCAAGAAAACTATGAAGACCTCATTGATACACTGTCTGCCCAGGCAACAGATTTGGGTTCATCAGGTAATAATGAAAATACAATCACAGGTATTGAGAACGTAACTGTTATTGATAACTTTGATGCTACAGTTTGGCGTATGGTTAAGTATATTGTTTCAATATCAAAAACCACAGCAGGGGACAATAAGTTCTACGCAACTGAAATGACAATTCTTGTTGACGGTACAGATGTATCAGTCAGCGAATATGGAACAATCGACAATGATGGGAATATTGGCACCATTAATGTCTCTCGCACTGGAAATACCGTGGCTTTAACAGTCACTCCAGATCCTGCGATCAAGCCAGTCACTGTACGTTTTGCACGTATGGGACTTAAGGCATAACTAAAAGGAGATATAAAAAATGGCAACAGTAAATAAAGACTTTAAGATTAAGAGTGGTCTCGTCGTTGAAGGTACAACAGCAACCGTTAATGGCTATGACATTCTTACAAAGAAGGAAGCAGACCAAAATTATGTTATTGGTCTTATTGGTGGTTCTTCAGATTCCGCTAATACCCCTAACACAGTTGTAAAGCGTGATGGCTCAGGCAACTTTGCTGCGGGAGAAATTACAGCAGACCTCGTTGGTAACGTAACTGGTAATGCAGATACAGCAACAGCACTTGAAACTGCTCGTACAATTGAATTAACTGGAGATGTAACAGGTTCTGTATCTTTTGATGGTACAGCAAATGTTCAAATTTCTGCAACAATTGATGGTTCTTTTGCAACAGACGCAGAAGTTGCTACAGCAAAGCAAGAAGCAATCGATGCAGCAGCATCAGATGCAACTACAAAGGCTAATGCAGCACAGGCAGCAGCAGAGTTAACAGCATCTAATGCTCTTTCTTCTGCAGTAACAACTCTTGAAGGTCAAATTGCAGATGCAGAAACAGATGCAAATACCTACACAGATAATGCTATTACAGCACTTAATCTTGCTACAACCTATGACGCATACGGTGCAGCAGCACAAGCACTTTCTGATGCAGAAGATTATACAGATACAGCAGTGGCAAATCTTGTAGATGGTGCACCAGCGCTTCTTGATACACTCAATGAGTTGGCTGCAGCAATTGCTGATAATCCAAACTATGCAACAGATGTTGCTAACTTGGTTGCAGGAAAGCAGGATACACTAACTGCTGGTTCAAACATTGACATTACAGGTGCAACAATATCTGTAACTGGTTTAACATCTGCAGAAATCTCTGACTTTAACTCAGCAGCACTATCTGCAACTGCAGCAGCATACGATGTAGCAGGTGCAGCATCATCAGCACAAGAAGCAGCAGAAGACTACGCAGATGGACTTGCAATTAACTATGATGCAGCAGGATCTGCTTCAGCAGCACAAACTGCAGCAGAAACATTTGCAACAAATGCAATCAACGACCTTGACACAGACGATATTGAAGAAGGACTAACAAATCAGTACTTCACAGATGCTCGTGCTAAGTCTTCAGCAGCAGATCTTTTGACTGGTGCTTCACTTACAAACATTACAATCACAGGAACAGGTGCAGGACTCACCATTACCGCAGAAAACGGTGTTGCAGATTCTGACACTGATGATCTTGTTGAAGGCTCAACAAACCTTTACTTCACAGATCAGCGTGTTCTGGATGCAACTTCAAATGCTACTTCAGTAGAAGTTCAAAAGTTAGATATATCATGGGTACGTCGTGAAGAAGCAGCATATGCGTCAGTAGCAACTGCTTCAACATCAACAGTTCACTCATTTGGAACTAACGAGGGTAGCGTAAAGTACCTTGTTCGTGTATATAACAACAATAAGTCACACGTAACTGAAGTTCTTGCAACAACAGACTCAGACCACAATGTTGCAGTTGTTGAATATGGAACAATCTATACATCAACAAACCCATTGGCGACAGTGACTGTTGAATGGAATGCATCAACATCACAGTATGATCTCAATGTTACCACAGCAAACAATAATTCAGAAGTTCTTGTTGCAGCAACATTGTTAGCGTACAATGACTAATTATAAAAAATAAAAATAGTTGGAAGAAGGAGTAGTAAATGGCAACAGTCGAAAAAGACTTCAGAGTCAAGAATGGGTTAGTCGTTACCAACGGCGGTACATTCGGAGATGCAGTAACAGTAGGAGCACCAACTCTTGCTAGTCACGCAGCAACTAAGGAGTATGTTGATTCTTTAACAGGGTCAATGGCAGTTGGCACAACTGCTCCTTCTTCACCAACTAATGGTACTCAGTGGTTAGACACTCTTACCAATAGAGTTAATTTCTACTATGAAGGATCATGGTACACACAAGCAACAATTGATGATACCCTGAATTTGCCTCAGCACATTCACGATACAGCAATTGACGGCACTGGGCTCATTGTTTCAACCTTCACATCTGGAGGAAGTTTCAATGATCCACAAGGTTCACCAGTAGATGGTGGGGGACCAGATACAACAGTATTCGCTCTCACACTTGACGGTGGTTCAGCAACAGATAACTTCAATTAAAATTGATGTTATAATAGGATAAATAATGGGCAGCCCCCATAAGGAGAATATAAATGGCAACTAGAATGCAACAGCGCAGAGGTACTGCAGAACAATGGACAAATGCAGACCCAATTTTGGCAGCAGGAGAAATTGGATTTGAAACAGATACCAACCAATTTAAAATTGGTGATGGCGTTAATGCATGGTCAGATCTCTCCTACTTTAAGAATTTAGAAGACCTTGGTGGATCACTTGATGACTACATCTTGGTTTCAACAAAGGGACAGGCAAACGGTGTAGCAGAACTTGACAATACTGGCAAGATTCCTTCATCACAGATTCCAGACCTCGTAGGCCTTGATGATGAAATTACTGCAGCAGTTTCAGCAGCAGTTTCTGACCTTGTTGATGGAGCACCAGCAGCACTTGACACTTTGAATGAAATTGCAACACTTATTGGTGATGGTTCAAGCATTGCTGGAACATTAATCTCCAATATTGCACAAATTGATACAAACCTTAATGAACTTGGAACAGATGTTCAGGGACTTACAACAGATGTAACAGCACTCCAGTCTACAGTTAGTTCACATACAACAGTAATTGAAGGACAAACTTCCGCACTTGATAGCCAGGGAGAGGATATTGCAGACTTAACAACATCTGTAAACTCACACATTAATGGTACAACAAATGTGCATGGTATTGCAGATATGAGTCTTCTTGCAACACAGTCTTATGCAGAAAATCAGGCATCATCTGCTCAATCGGCAGCAGAAACAAATGCTGCAGCAACTGCAGACACTAAGATTGCAGCACATAATTTAGATACAACATCTGTTCATGGAATTGCAGATACATCTTTGCTTGCAACTTCAAGCGATGTTTCAGGTGCAGTATCAGACCACAACCTAGAGACAACATCAGTACACGGCATTGCAGACACTTCTGCACTTGCTACAACAACAACTGTTAATACTGCAAAGCAGGACGCAATTGATTTAGCAGCAGTTGCATCTGAAAACTATACAGATGCAGCAGTAGCAGCACTTACAAAGTCTTCAGTAGGCCTTGGAAATGTTGATAATACTTCAGATGCAAACAAGCCAGTTTCAACTGCTACACAGACAGCACTTGATGCAAAGGCTTCTCTTTCAGGGGCAACTTTTACAGGTGCAGTTAGCGCAACTAACCTAACACTTTCAGGAAACCTTACTGTTAATGGTACAACAACAACAGTAAATACAACAAACTTCACAACTTCTGACCCAGTTATTTACTTGGGGGAAGGCAATAATGCAAACTCAGTTGATCTTGGATTTGTTGCATCTTACAATGATGGAACATATGCACACCAAGGACTTGTGAAGGACTCATCAGACTCTAAATGGAAACTCTTTAAGGGTGTAATAGATGAACCAACCACAACTGTTAACTTTGGACAGGGATCACTAGATACACTTGCAGTTGGAGCACTTGAAGCAACAACCGTAACTCCATCATCTGGAATCGTCTTCTCTGACGGTACACAGACAAAGGCTGGCGTTCCTTCTGTCACAACAATTGCAACAGCAATTTCATCATCTGCAACACTAGCAACAGGTGAACAAGATAAGTTTGTACCTCTAACAGGAGCAGTAACAATTACTCTTCCTGCAACAGGATACTCAACTGGTCAATCAATTGACTTCTACCAGGCTTCTGGTACAGGAGCACAATTTGCTAGCACAAATGGAGTAGTTGGAACACCTGGACTTAAGTTTAGAACAACTTACTCAGTTGTAACCGCAATGAAGATTTCAGGTGGATGGTTGGTCTTCGGAGACCTATCAGCATAATTTAAAAAACAAAGGGGAATAATATGTCAAAGCAAGCAGGTAGAATGAGTCAAGGAGCAAATGACTTCTTGGCACC
>JACCDW010632743.1_pt1 | contig 19183 bp, 27 predicted proteins | sample 7449781 | NCBI WGS metagenome assembly JACCDW01 (sample SAMN15323449, study PRJNA562643) | freshwater metagenome | isolation source: river surface water | place: USA:Blue River Watershed | collected 2017-08-18
GTCCGCTGTATCGTTGAGAAATCAAAGGTATAGAACTTCTTACCAAGAAGAACCTAAGTTTTGGGAAATACGTTGTCAGTGTAACCTTCCCGATTGTGAGTATGACAGATCCTCACCACCCACACATCGCAGAGTAGTCAAGTAGTAAGACGCTAGGCTCATAACCTAGAGATCGTGGGTGCAAATCCCACCTCTGCCCCCAAGGGGAATTAGCTCAGTTGGTAGAGCATCGCCTTTGCAAGGCGGGTGTCAGGAGTTCGAGTCTCCTATTCTCCATTGGGAAAGTAAGAACTGCGATTGCATCAAGAGACCCTGCTTTCCCTTTATATTCCCTCTTGGCGCAGCGGTAGCGCAAACGACTGTTAATCGTAGGGTCCCTGGTTCGAATCCAGGAGGGGGAGTTCACTGCCCTTTAATGCGGTGGAAATTGCGGAAAGTGCCTTCCGCGAGTGTCTGGCACTAGATACTCATGAATTTATGGTAGAATAGTTCATAAGTAAAAAGGTATTCTGCCAACTATATGAAACAAACCGCAACCTGCCTAAATTGTTCTATTGTATTTGAATACAATCCTTATCATAAAAGAGGTAAGTATTGTGGTAATAAATGTCAACAAGAGCATTTCAGAAATCAGTATATTTCTGAATGGAAACAAGGTTTAGTTTCGGGTGGTTCCTCTTACAATTTATCTAAATATGTAAGAAATTACCTTATGGAAGAAGCACAATATAAGTGCTCAAAATGTGGTTGGTTTGGAACTAATATTCATACTGGAAAAGTTCCACTTGAAATTGATCACATTGATGATAATCCATTTAATCACTCTCCAGACAATTTGCAAGTTTTATGTCCAAATTGTCATTCCTTAAAAACTCAGCCTCCAAGTGAGAGTAAAGGTGGAAGATATAAAAATGGAAATCATCCCAAACACGGGAGCATAGCTCAGCGGTAGTAGCGTCTGCTTTACACGCAGAATGTCGGGGGTTCAAATCCCTCTGCTCCCACTTGCATAAATACCTAAAAAACTGGTATAATGGAAAAACTTTATAAAATACTTTCTGATACCCAGGCAAGTCTTTTTGTGCTTTTCCAAAAGACTTGGGTTTATCATTGGCACATTACTGGACCAGATTTTTATCAAATCCATACATTATTTGGTGAGCAATACAATGCTCTGTTTGAAGAAGTAGATAGAATTTCAGAACACATTCGTTTTCTTGGTGCAAAACCTGTAAGTGCTCTTTCGAGAGTATCTGAAGTTTCAAGAGTAACTGAAGCAAAGAGTGGTCTTTCAGAAATGCAAATGATCCAAGATTTGCTTGAGGATCACAAAAAACTTGTAGAGATGTTTGCTGAAGCAGCAGAAGTTGCTGAAGAACTAAAGTCGAGAGGAACAACTAATCTTCTTGATGATTTAAATGAAGCACACGGTAAATTTATTTGGTTTTTAAGATCTTTTACAGAATAATGATTAGGATGAAAAACAATGATTACGGTAAGATGCAAAGATTGTAATACAGAAATCACAAGCACAAATAAAACACAGACTTGTGGTTGTCCAAATATGATGACAGTTAAAGGTGATGGGGTTTCAGCAGTTGACTTAACTAGAGTTGTTATGGTAAACTCTGTAAAGAAAGAACAAAAGAATGTTCTGACTTCACAAGACATTGCCTGGCAAGAGGCAAGAAGACAGCGTAAAGTTCGCAAATTAGATTTTGAGATTCGTTGAATCTCAATATTGGAAAGGTGTCCGAGTGGTTTAAGGAAACGGTCTTGAAAACCGTCGTGTTAATAGCACCGTGGGTTCGAATCCCACCCTTTCCGTTTTAATAATTTCTTCAACAGTGTTACGTAATGAACACATTTTGTTGACACTCAAAAAATACTGATTAGTATATATTAGTATACTAAGCATAAAACCCATGGATCAACATACTTATGATAATTGGGTAAAAATAAAAGAGACTTTTGAAGCATCTGGTAATACAGATAATATGTTTTACAAAAGATCAGTTGAAATAGTCAAAACCAGAAGAGATCCTCTGGCAAAGTATCTTGGAGATGAAAAAAAATGACGCCTGAAGAAGTCCAAGCAATGATCGACCAATCAATTGCAGAAGCAATGAGGAAGCATAATCGCAATGCTTCTATCATTAGTATGTGCATTGGTTGGGTGGTTCTTTCTTTATTCGCTGAAGGACTTTTAAGACTTATTGGAGTTATTCCACCTATTTTTCCCTGGTTAAAAATAACCCTATGACTAATCCAAAAAAACAAAGATATCATTTTGCATTGTCTTCTTTCAGTAGATTATATGGTATACATATAGTAAGTGATCACAATGTCAAACAATTTTGTTTAGACTGGTCACAATTAGAAGAAAATGCTCCTCTAGAGGGACTTAATGAGGTTGACAAATATTTTGTTAACCTGTACAATAGATGGAAGGAAAATGATTTTTCATTTGGTTGAAACTCTAGCATCCAGTCCGATATGGTTGGGAATATGCGGAGCAGGCTTGACAATCGTTCCTATAGTCGGTATAATGATCATACACGAAAAAAATAACGGGGTGTAGCTCAGTTTGGTAGAGCACTCGCTTTGGGAGCGAGTGGCCGTAGGTTCAAATCCTATCACCCCGACTCATAAAATACTTTATGAAAATGAACTCATCAGTCGAAGAATTTCAATCTTTTACAGTCGAAGAATTTCAAAAAAATTTTGATAATCTCATATCCAGAGTGGAAAATGGAGAAACTTTTCTGATTAAAAGCGAACACGGAAATGCTGTTATAGTTCCTTACAGAGAAGTAATAAGTATATGCGAAGAAGCAGATGTGGATTTTGACGAGATAGTTAGAATTCATACAAATCACGAAGAAGGTTCGTGACTTTTATGGGACTGTCGCCTATTGGTTAAGGCCCACTGCTTATAACGGTGTGAAGAGGGTTCAATTCCCTCCAGTCCTACCTTGCTCCTTTAGCAATCTGGTGAATGCAGCGAACTCATAATTCGCCTGAGGCGTGTTCGATCCACGCAAGGAGCACTGGACAGAATCCAATCTGTCCTAGACCAGATTACAATCTGGACGCCTTGACTTCTCCAAGTCAATCCCTTATAATACTAAGGTCAACAATCAAAACAATGACTCTCATCGCAAAATTCAAGAAAGACGTTCAAACCCTTCGTGGTGCAGCAAATAGCGACTTTTACCTTGATGTGAAGAATCCGAAACTTTATAAAAAGGTTCGCCGCTACTATGAAAACGAGGGTGTAGTGTTCTCTGGTGATCCTTTGGATGACTATGAAATGCTTATGGAATACGTTGCTAGTGATCTTGAAACTGTTGAAGTGGCATGACAAAAGTTCTTCTAGAACGTGAAGGATACCGTTTTGTTCAGTCGGGTATTCTTGAAATAAACGGTAAACCTGACTACCGTATGCAAAAACAAAACTACTATACAAAACGTTGGAACGACATTTATCTTTTTGATAATGGTATGCAATGTTCTCTAGCAATGGAAGACATTGAATATGCTAAGTGGTTGGATCCAGATAGAGTTCCTTGTTATGTTAGCGATGATTAAATAGTCTCGGGATGACTTAAAAAGCGCACTGGTCGGGAGCAACCCCTTTATGTCCAAAACAAGTATCTTAAGATATCTTGGTAATATTCTTCTCATTATTGGTTATCAAACTATGCTATGGGGGGATTTGAAAATAGGTTTAGTGGCAAAAACAATTGGAGGATTACTCACAGTTCCATTTGCCATTAAGTTAAAATTGTGGGATGTACTATTTTTATGTGCATTCTTTGGAATTAGTGAAATATCAAAACTAATTCAACTTTTCCTAATTAGTTCAAATTAGGTGGTGGAGTCAAATGACCCCTTATGAGTTTACGGCATCTCTAAAATGACGTTGGTGCGGATGGGATCTCTCCCGCCTGGTTTCCAATTTCCAGTTAAAGAATTGGTGGCGAGCCTGTAATACTTGAGAGGGTTGACATTGACCCTCTTTTTTTATATCATATATAAAAAGAGTTTAGAATATTCTATGGGCGAATATAAGAAAACAGCACTTGTTTTGGGTGCTGGTGGGTTTATTGGAAGTCACATGGTCAAAAGACTTAAGAAAGAAGGGTATTGGGTTAGAGGTGTTGATCTCAAAAATCCAGAGTTTTCTAAGTCTGAAGCAGATGAATTTATTCTTGGAGATTTGAGAGATGTTTTATTTGTAGAAAAAACTCTCCAATTCAAAGGACCATATAAAAATTTTCATAATTTTGTTCCTAGTAAGTATATTCAACCATTCGATGAAGTTTATCAGTTTGCTGCTGATATGGGTGGTGCTGGATTTGTTTTCACTGGTGAGAACGATGCCGATATTATGCACAACTCTGTGACGATTAATCTCAACGTTTTAGAATCGCAGAGGAAACTGAATGACTTCAAAGGAGTAAATAAAACTAAAATTTTCTATTCGGGATCTGCGTGTATGTATCCAGAATACAATCAGCAAGATCCTGATAATCCAGATTGTCGTGAAGAATCCGCATATCCAGCAGCACCAGACTCGGAATATGGATGGGAAAAACTCTTTAGCGAACGACTATATTTCGCTTTTCACCGCAACTATGGCATTCCCGTTCGTATTGCTCGCTATCATAATATCTTTGGACCTGAAGGAACTTGGGAAGGTGGAAGAGAGAAGGCACCTGCTGCTATCTGCAGAAAGGTTGCGGAAGTGGAAGGTGACGAAGGAATTATTGATGTTTGGGGTGATGGAAAGCAAACCCGTTCATTCCTTTATATTGATGAGTGCATTGAGGCAACTCGTCGTATGATGGATTGTGACTTTATTGGTCCAGTAAATATCGGATCTGAAGAGATGGTCACTATCAATCAACTTGTCGATACTGCTGCAAAAGTTGCTGGAAAGAAGATTGAAAAAAATCATATTCCTGGTCCTCTTGGAGTTCGTGGAAGAAATTCAAATAATGATCTTGTCCGCGAAAAACTTGGTTGGGATTATTCGATGACACTTGAAGAAGGTATTGAAAAGACTTATAATTGGATCAGTGAACAAATGAAATTGAAAGGATGATTGGATTTAATTTTTTAGGTAAAATGGGTCAACTTGGAAATCAAATGTTCCAGTTGGCCTCTTTAAAAGGTATTGCAAAACAAAATAACTACAACTTTTGTATCCCAAATCACGATCAGGTTTTAGTGGATCATCTTGGCAATAAATTAAGAATTGAGATTTTTGAACCATTTGCTCTTAAAAATGTAAGTCTATTAAATATTCAAACTATAGATGAAGCAAGACCTTCAATTCAAGAATCTGGATTTGAGTTTGATCAAAATCTTTTTGAAAATTGTCCAGACTGGGTAAATCTTGTTGGATATTTTCAATCTGAGAAATACTTTAAGTATATTGAAACTGAGGTTCGTGAAGACTTCACTTTCAAAGATGAGATACTTGATCCTTGTAAAGAGATGATTTCTTCTCTTGAAGAACCAGTTTCTCTTCATATTCGTAGAGGAGATTTTCTCATCAATTCTGGAAATCATTACAATCTTGATCTTGATTACTATAAAGAAGCATTGAATAAAATTGATACAGATCTCCCTGTTATCATCTTCTCAGATGATCCACAGTGGTGTGAAGAGCAAGAAATGTTCAGTGACGATAGATTTTTAATTGCTCAAGGCAATAGTAGTTACGTAGATCTTTGTCTTATGACACTGTGCTCACGACATATCATTGCTAACTCTACTTTCTCTTGGTGGGGTGCTTGGTTGGCAAACAGTAAACAAGTAATTGCTCCAACAAAATGGTTTGGACCAAATAATGCACATCTGAATACTAAAGACTTGTACCCTGAATCTTGGGAGTTGATATGAAATTATCTGTTGTTTTTATTGGGACTGGAAGTTATTTGAACTTTCTTCCAAATTGGTATGATGCCTGTGAAAAATACTTAGTTTCAAATGTAGAAAAACACTATTATGTTTTTACTGATGGTGAATTGAGTGATACTCCAGATAATATGACTGTTTATCATCAGGAACATCTTTCTTGGCCATATATTACTCTTCTTCGTTTTGGGACAATTCTTAAAGCAGAAGATCAATTGTCCAAGTCTGATTGGATTTTATTCCTTGATGCTGATATGCTTGTTGTGGATGAAGTAAAAGAAGATGACTTATTCTCTGACAAGAAGTATATTGGAGTTCATCACCCCTGCCATTTTATGGGTATGAACCCTCACAATAGACTTCCTGGTGCCTTTGAGACCAATGAAAAGTCTTTAGCGTGTATTGGTAAAGATGATGATGTTTCTGTGTACTTTCAGGGGTGTCTGTGGGGAGGTAGAGTGCCTGATGTAATTGAGATGATGAAAGAACTGGACAATAGAACTCAAAAAGATCTTTCAAATGATGTGGTTGCAGTTTGGCACGATGAAAGTCAGATGAATAAGTTTTTTGCTGAACGGAGAGATGATGTTCGTGTTATGAGTCCATCATTTGCATATCCAGAAATCTTCTCTCAATATTGCGATTTTAAACCAGTTATCGTTCACTTAGCAAAGGACAACTCGAAGTATCAACAATGATACATCTTAATGGACTATCTGGATGTAAATTGGAGTTAGTTGATGATAATATTGTAAGAAAACATTCTTCATCTCAAGCATACAATCAAAGACTTTATTATCAAATAAGCAAGCAAAAACTATTCTCCAATTTAACCTTTAGGAATATAGATTCGCCAAAAGTTCTTGATGTAAGACTTGGCGATCTGTATTCTTTTGATATGGAATATGTCTCAGGAAATTCATTCTTTGAATTTTTTTCCGCATCTAGCATTGGAGATATTCAGTTTGTTTTATCGTCACTTTTTGGTTATTTTGATGAGTTGATAGACAATCAAAAATTTTATACTTCAAAAGGATCTAAGAAAAGAATATTGGATAAAATAAAGTCACTTAAAGACGTAACAAATTATCCAAATGAGTTGTCTTTTTTGGAAGAAGTTGTTAAACAAACCAATCTACATCTTCCTCAGTCTTTCTGTCACGGAGACTTAACTTTTTCTAATATTTTATTTCATAAAAATAAACTTTATTTTATAGATTTTCTTGACTGTTTTATAGATTCATTCTTAGTTGATTTTGTTAAACTTAAACAAGATTTATTTTACCACTGGAGTTTGAAAGAGCAAAAAATAGGAAATCGAAGAATATATCAGATATATTCTTTTCTTTGGGGGGAAATGGAAAAAAGATATAGTAAGTATATTGATACCATAGAGTTTGATATACTTGACTTTTTGAATTCTCTTAGAATAGATCCTTACTTGACTGAAGATCGACAGAGATGTATAATTGAAGTGATGCTAAAAACTTCAAGTTTGTATGAAAACATTAATCGTTCCTATGGCGGGACGGTCTAGTAGATATCCAGGACTGAGACCAAAGTGGATGTTATCTCATCCAATGTCAAATACTTTTATGGGAATAGCGTCCATTCTTGGATTGAATTTAGACTTTTTTGATAAGATATATTTTGTTGCTCTGCAAGAACACGAAGACAAATATTCATTTCATAAAGGTTTCTTAGAAGATCTTTCAAGTTATGGTCTATCTGAAAAGGCAGAAGTAGTTTTTCTAAAAGATCAAACAAGTTCGCAGTCAGAAACCGTTTGTAAACTAATTCAGGAAAAAGATTTAAATGGATTTATCTTCATCAAAGATTCTGATGGTTACTATGAATGTGAGATTTATGATGCCATAAATCAAGTTGCTTTTTTTGATCTTAATGATATGGATGATATCAATGCACGATCAAAAAGTTATGTTCAATTTGATATCAATGGTGTACTTACTAATATAGTAGAAAAGAGAGTTATAAGTTCTACGTTTTCATCTGGTGGATATGGGTTTTCAGATGCAAAAGAATTTGTTCGTATTTATGACAAGATATCTGAATATAATTCAGAAGGTGAGTGTTATATTAGTAATGTAATATTTGAAATGATTTTGTCTGGGGAAAGGTTTGTAGGACTTAAGACCAGAAATTTTAAAGATTGGGGAACTCTTGATTCCTGGAACAAATATAAGTCTCAATACAAATGTCTCTTTGTTGATATTGATGGAACACTTGTTGAGAACTCATCCCATCACTTTCCCCCATACATTGGACAATCAAAGGCAATTCAAGAAAATATTGATGTTCTAAAGGATCTCCACTCAAAAGGATACGTCAAAATTATATTGACGACCAGTAGACCTAAAAAATATGAGCAACAAACTTTAACAGAACTTAAAGAAAAAGAAATACCATTTGATGAACTTGTAATGGGTCTTCCTCATTGCAATCGTGTTATTATTAACGATTTTGCAAAAAGTAATCCATACCCATCTTGTGAAGCAATTAATATTCATAGAAATTCAAATAATTTGAGGGAGTTTTTAAAATGAAAATCTTATTGACGGGTGCAGCAGGTGGAATTGGATCTACTCTTGGATATTATCTTTTTAAGAAAGGTCATCAACTGACTTTGATTGATAACTTGAGAAATGGTTATCTTGAAAATCTTACTATTAGTGGTGAGACTTTCGGTGAATTTCATAATCTAGATATTTTTAATGATGACCTAATTCCTGGAGAGTATGACTGTATAATTCATCTTGCTGCTATTACCGCACTTCCAGACTGTGAAACAAATCCAGTAGAAACTATTAATGTTAATGTTGCTGGTGTGATGAAGGTTTTGGAGTGTGCTAGAAAGTGGAACGTTCCTCACGTTATTTTTTCAAGCACTAGTGCTGTTTATGAGAACAATAAGGAAGAAGTTTTCACTGAAGACCTTGATATTAATCCAAGACTTTGGTATTCTCTATCCAAAAAAATGGCAGAGGAAATTTGCGAATCATACCGTGTGAATTATGGTATGAATATTACTACATTAAGACTTTTTAACGTTTTTGGTCCTCGCCAAGATGTTCATCGAAAGCATCCACCTCTCATCAATTATATGGTGAGAGAAATTAAAAATGGAAATAGTCCTATGCTCCATTCTGATGGAGAACAGAGAAGAGATTATATTCACGTTGATGATGTTGTTAAATTAGTTGATCTTTGTTTAAAAGATAAACCCAATGAGACCTTTAATGTTTGCACTGGAGTTCTACTTTCAGTAAATGAAATTGTAGATTGTGTCCTTGAAAGTCTGAACTCTGATATTAAACCTAAATATCGTGAAGCATCAAAACTTTGGGACGCATATCCTCAATTGTTTTCTGAACCAAATCCTCTGAATAAAGGAATTGTTTCAAAAGAAACTAACAAATATTCAAAAGGTTCATATCAAAAAGCAAAAGAAATTCTTGGATGGGAACCAAATACTGATACTAAATCTTTGATTAAGCAAGTTGTGATGGAAATTAAATGATTTTGATGCTCCAAATCTTTACTACATATAAAAATGGCAAATAAAGTTTTAAATACTAAAGATCTTTCTGACTTCATACAAGAAAGAGATGAAAATGAATATCCTACAAATTTTCCTCACAGAGATTTGTGGGGTAAAGATGACGCTATTTTGAAATGGATTTCTGTTGTTAGAGAATTTAAAAAAATTAAGACAAAGAAAAAACTAAAAGTGGTTGACTTGGGTGCTGGTGACGGATGCACTCCCCATATCATTGCTTCTCTTGGGCACGATGTTACTGCAATTGATATTGCAAACATCAGTCATTTTTGCACTAATAGTCTAGTCAAAATGATCCTGAATGATGCTCTTTTAGAGATCAAGGAAATGGAAGATGATACAGTGGATGTTTTTATTGATGTCTGTGCTGTAACTCATTTCAATACTTCGCCTGGTGAAAATTATGGAAATCTGGGGTGGAAAAACGTCGCTGATCAAGTCTTTAGAGTTCTGAAACCAAAAGGTAAGTTTATAATTTCTTCGGACGTTAATATCTTAAATGACGAGGGAGAATATATTAAACCACAAAAACTTATTGAAATTGTAGAATCTTCTGGATTAAAACTTTGCGGAGAATATGAAGTTGAAAGTGAAGAGACGGATTTTAATATAAACTATTCCAATCACACTTTACAGGTAGCATCTTTTTGTTTTGAAAAACCAAAAAGTTGAGTTATAATATTAGAATTTAAAATTGGAGAATTGACAAATGTATAAAGGAAAAAAGATTATCGCTGTCTCGCCAGTGGGCAGACGAGAATCTATGAAGTGCCTGTTTAAAGAAATCCTCAAACATCGGCATATTGTTGATGAATATCATCTTTGGGTTAATACTAACGTCGAAGAAGATCTTGCTTGCATTAATGAATTTGCAGAGCAATATCCCGACTTTGTGGTTCGTAAATATGGTTGCGAACCTTTGGATCCAGAACAAATGGGTCGCGCTCACAATATTAAGAGGTTCTTCAACTATTGCGTAGAACCTGATACTCTCTATTACAGAATGGATGATGATATTCTTTATATTGAGGAGGGAACTTTTGAAAAACTTGCCGATTATAAACTGGAAAATCCAGAAACATTCCTCACATATCCATTGATTATCAATAATGGGTGGTGTACTCATTTCTTGAAAAAGTATGATGCTATTGATGTTCCTGACGATCCATATGTCAACTGGTGGTATTCGGACTTTGAAAAAGTCAGGGAAGCAATGAAAGAGTGTCCTGGGACAATGAGTGACAATCTGGATGAACCAAAACCCAGAGACTTTATTCCCGAGCACAGACTGTTGGGAACCACCTATTGGTCAGATACAAGTTTTGCATATGATCTTCTGAATAATACTTATGATTATATTGTAGAAGGAAAACTTTCTGATCTTGATATTCCTAATGTCGTTCTTGATTATCAACTTGTGTCTGTGAACTTCATTATGTGGGCAGGAGAAGACTTTGCAAAGTTTGATGGTAATGTGAGGTGTCTTGATGAAGAACCTTGGTTGGCACTCTTCTATCCGCTCCAACACGGTCTTCGTAGTGCAGTTGTTGGAAATACCCGCGTTGTTCATTATGCTTATTGGCCTCAAAGAAATTATCTGAACACCACAGACATTCTTGAAAAGTATGAGAAACTATGATTATTTGATCGTTGGGTGTGGTTTGTTTGGTTCAACTTTCGCAAGACTTGCTACGGATGCTGGCAAGTCTTGCCTTATTATTGACAAACGAAATCATATCGCAGGTAATTGTTATTCTGAAAAGATTGAAAATATTAATGTCCACACCTATGGACCGCATATTTTTCATACCAGCAATAAAGTAGTTTGGAATTTTGTAAATCGCTTCTCTGAGTTTAACAATTTTATCTTATCTCCGAAGGGTAATTATAAAGGTAAGTTATATTCTTTGCCTTTTAATATGAATACTTTTTATGAGATGTGGGGCGTTACAACTCCAGATCAAGCAAAGGAGATAATACAAAAACAAAGATTTGAAGGAACTCCTAAAAATCTTGAAGAGCAAGCACTTTCTCTGGTTGGAAAAGACATCTATGAAACTCTAATCAAAGGATATACGACAAAGCAATGGGGCAAAGATCCTAAAGAACTTCCCAGTTTCATTATCAAACGACTTCCATTGAGGTTTGTTTTTGATAATAATTATTTCAATGATCGTTATCAGGGTATTCCCATTGGTGGATACACTCAGATGTTTGAAAAAATGCTAGATGGTATTGAGGTAAGACTTAGTACAGATTATCTTTCTGATAGAGAATACTTTGATAGTCTTGCTGATAAAGTTGTCTATACTGGATGCATTGATGAATTCTTTGATTACAAGTACGGTGAATTAGAGTATAGATCCTTGGAGTTTTCTCACGAAGTTTTAGATACAGATAACTATCAAGGATTGGCACAGTTGAATTATTGTGATACTGATGTTTCTTACACTAGGATCATCGAGCATAAACACTTTGAAAAGTCTGATAGTGAGAAGACCGTGATTACAAAAGAGTATCCAAAACAATATGAAAAGGGTCTTACTCCATACTATCCGATCAACAATGAAGTAAATCAGTCAATCTATAAAAAGTATCAAGAAGAAAGTAAATCATTGACAAACTTTATATTCGGTGGTAGATTGACCGAGTATAAGTATATGGATATGCACGTTGTGATTGAATCTGCTATTAACAAGTTTAGAGGAGAAGTATGAAATCTTTGGTTACGGGTGGTGCAGGATTTATTGGTTCAAATCTTGTAGATCGTTTGCTTCAACTGGGTCACGAAGTTGTAGTGATTGATAATGAATATTCTGATGCCCACGATCACTTTTATTGGAACGATAAAGCACAGAACTATAAGTATGATATTCGTGATTATGAAAACACACGCCCTCTTTATGATGGTGTAGATTACGTATTTCATATTGCGGCAGAGGCACGTATTCAACCAGCAATTATCAACCCTATTGAGGCAGTGAGTATTAACTCTGTAGGTACTGTGACTGTTCTTCAGTGTGCCCGTGAGGCAGGTGTCAAGAGAGTGATGTATTCTTCAACCTCTTCTGGTTATGGTATGAATTCTTTTCCCAATGTTGAAACTCAACCAGATGATTGCCTAAACCCATATTCTGTCTCAAAAGTTAATGGGGAAAAACTCTGCAAGATGTATACAGATTTGTTTGATCTCCCTACAATCTGTTTCAGATATTTTAATGTTTATGGTGAGCGTCAACCTCTTCGTGGTCAGTATGCTCCTGTAATTGGCATTTTCCTTCGTCAACGTTCTTCTGGAGAACCTCTAACTATTGTGGGTGATGGGGAACAGCGTAGAGATTTTACTCACGTATCTGATGTAGTTAACGCTAATGTTCTGGCAGCAATTTCAAATCCGACCTCTGATGTATTTGGTCAAGTCTTTAATGTAGGAACTGGTACAAATCACTCTGTGAATGAGATCGCAGCATTGATCTCTGATAATACAATTAATATTCCTCCTCGTCTTGGTGAATCTAGAGTTACTCTTGCAAATAATGAAAAGTTGAGAAAAACTTTTGGGTGGGAACCTAAAGTTAAACTTGAAGATTGGATCAAAGAAAATCTATGAACTTTTTAGTACATCACCAGTGCTTTAAAAACAAAAAAGCAACGGTATTTTCTATACAATCGTTTAAGACGCATAATCCAGAAGTACCATACGTTCTTTGGTCTGATGCTGGTGATGACTACTCTGATGTTGAGGGGGTAAAGTACTTTTACTCCCCTGTTAACGTCGGATACCGATATTATGATAAAGATAAAGCATTTGAGTTAGTAGATAGAGTTAGAAAGAGTTGCGAATTGTATCCAGATCTTCCTTATGTAATGTGGATGGAAGATGATGTTTTAGTAAAGGGTCTTGTAGAGGTTCCTAATGATATTGACTTCTGTGCAGGACCAGATATGGGAAACAAATATGCTCCGGGTGTTATTGAATATTTGAACGAAAAATATAAGACAGAACCAAATTTTAATTATTACTGTACTGCTGGTGGAACTATAATGTCTTCAGATGTTTTCACTAGTAATTTTCATACACTTGAAAAATTTTTAGATGATGATTATGAGTTCATAGTTGAAAAACTGTGGCGAGATCTGCCTCATCATGATATAATGATCATGACACTTCACTTAATCTGTGGAAAAAAATATTCAGTTAATCCTCATCACGCAGAACTTCTTAGAAATGGAAGTTGGCAAGATGACCAATTTACTATAGTTCACGGATATAAAGAGCATTATTAAATGGAGAATGTATGAAAGTTGCATTATGCTTATATGGACAACCTAGATTTGTAAATGAGGTTGCTCCGCATATTGTAAAAAATTTATGTGAAGGATATGATGTTGATGTGTTCTTTCACTTTTGGTTTGATGAAGATCTTCAAACCAAACCATACAAATATGGTGGAGATGGTGGGTGGGAGAAGCAGAGAATTTCTTCCACTGCAGTTGATGATGCTATTAAAGCATATGGTCCAAAACTTTATAAAGTAGAGAAGAGTAAATCTTTTAAAGATTCTACAGTTAAAACTGATTATTGCTATTATCCAAATGGTGAGTTAGTTCCTTGGTCAAAGCACTGGAAAGAAACTGACGAACCAAACTATATTCCAAGAATTGTAAACAACAATATATCATATCTTTACACAGTAAACCAAGTAAATTTGCTTCGTAAGGAATATGAATATGCTAACAATTTTAAGTATGATTGGGTTGTGAAGTGTAGAACTGATACGATGCCACATCAGAAAATCATCTACGAAAACTATGATCCAAGCGTGATTAATTATTCGGGATGGTTAAATCAACCAGATGGAATGATCAATGACTGGTTGAATTTTGGAGGACCTTTTGCAATGGATCCTTATATGTCCGCTTTTTCTTTCTTGGATCATCTCTTTGCTAGATGTGATAAAGAATTTGGAGGAGCGTGGTCCCCAGAAATGCTTCATAGAAAAGCAATTGACATTTTTGGAATTGGACATCAGGCACATCCTTTTATTGTTACCTTACCTAGATTCTAATGAAACCTAAAATTATCATTTGGGGATTTCCTCTCCACACTCACACTCACTCATATATTCACGCAAGTTTTTATAAGGCATTCCAACATCTTGGATATGATACTTACTGGTTTCACGCAGGAAATCACCCAGATCCTTCAGTCTTTGATTACTCAAATTCTCTTTTCTTTTCGGAAGGATTTGCAGATGATCAAATCCCTGTAGTTGAAACATCAACTTACTTTATCCATAATGCAGTAAATCCATCGAAGTATCTTGAAAAGGGTGCTAGACTTGTTGATATTCGGTTTAATGTTTCTGAACTGAATGATAATAACTATAGTTTTGTTCTCGATAAATCAAAACTGAATTGCATTGATACTGCGACATATTACGATGCTAATGCTGATGATAGCGTTCTTGCTGATAGCAGAAAGAAAGGACTGAGTGGATATGAAGCAGTTTATATGATTTGGGCAAGTGATCTTCTTCCCGAAGAATTTAACTTTGAAGATAGATTTATTCCAAGAGATGATAAGTTCTATTTTATTGGAACTCTTGGTGGATCTCCTGCCTTTGAAATGCAAAAGGTTGCGGAGACCTTAAGTAAGATGGGCATTCAGTTTGTTCACATCAATCCTTGGGTCAATCCTTGTACGTTTGAAGAGAACAAGCAGTATATGCAAAGGTCGATTATTTCTCTGGATGTTCGTGGAAGTGATCATTATCACACCAACTCAGAGGGGAAACTTGAAGTAAATGGCAAACCAGTAACTGGTGGAAATCATAAGAAGATTGGTTTTATTGCTTGTAGGACCATTAAGCAAATTAGTTATGGTAGACTGCCAGGAACAAACTCATCATTCGTGAAAGAACTTCTTGGCGATTATGTAATCTATAATGATGATGAATTTGCTCTGCCAATTGATTGTCTTAATTTTGAAAAGAACCCAAATCACGATCTGATGCTTGAGGCAATGCAGCACGTTCAGAAGCATCACACGTTTATTAATCGTGCAAACTCTATTCTTAAAATCTATAACAGAGAGGTATAATTGTGTCTGTAACGTTAGTAACTGCTCTTTACAATATCAATCGTGATCAAGAGGGTGATGGGAGAACCTTTGAAGAATACCTATCTTGGTTTGGAGAAACTTTGAAAGTCAAATCTCCAATGGTTGTTTTTGTTGATGAGGAATTGGGGGAGTTTGTTCAGAAACATCGTGGCAATCTTCCAACAAAAATTATTACTCAGTCTCTTGAGGAAGTTCCTTATTACTCTTTGAATGATCAAATTCAACAAGTGTTGGATGATAAAAATTATCAGTCAAAGATTGGAGCACCTCAGAGGGTAGAATGTAAGATGAGTTTGTATAATGTAATCATCTATTCTAAATTTCCTTGGGTGAAGAGGGTGATTGAAGAAAATCCCTTCAATTCTGAATATTTTATGTGGATTGATGCTGGACTTTCTAGATTTTTCCAACAGCACGGTGTTAGTGTTTTCAATCCATATCCTTCAGAAACTGCCATAGACACTTTGCTTGAAACAAAGGACAGTGTATTGATCCATACTTCAATGTCTTATTATCCTGATCTTGTCAATGCAGAGAGTTGTACTGAAGAGTATTTCTGGGATGCAAGGACTTGGGTTATGGCAGGACTGTGGGGTGGTGGTGCTACCGTTCTTTCAAAGTTCTGTGATATGATGGATGAAGTATTGCAAGAAAAAATGCTTAAGAATGGTGTGATCAATAACGAACAGAATGCGATGGCATATCTTTATAAGAATAATGATGATATGTTTGCAGTGTTTGAAAACTATGCTCATATGCACCGTCAATATGAACTGATTGCGGAGTTGGCAAAATGAAAATTGCTTTAGTTGGTCCTGGTATTATGCCAATCCCCCCTGATGGTTGGGGTGCGGTTGAAAGTTTGATTTGGGATTATTCAATAGAATTGAATGAGCTTGGGCACGAAGGTATAATTATCAATACTCAGAATTGGAATGACATTATTCAATATCTCAATGAAGATGATTATGACTTTGTTCACGTTCATTATGATGTATTTTGTCCTTTGATGGATATGATTGCTCAGGAAACTAAAATTCCTAAGATAGCAATCAGCAGTCACTATCCATATATTGATCAGACCGATATGCACAAATCCGATGGGTATGATCGAATATTCAATTGGTTAGTCAATCACAATAAGTATTATATCTTCTGCATTTCTAAGAAGGATTATGACACCTTCAAAAATGCAGGAGTTGATGAAAAGCAATTAATTTTGTCTGAGAACGGGGCAAATCATAAAAGATTTACCTTTAATAAAAAAGCATTGAAACCAGATCGCTCTTTATACCTTGGTCAAATCTATCATCGCAAAAAGCAGTGGATTTATCAAGGAATTAATTCCATTGATTTCGTTGGTCAAAATACGGGAGCAACACCATTTGATCCAAATATCAATTATCTTGGTGAGTGGACAGATGCTTACAAGCGCGAGCACTTCACTGATTATGCTAACCTAGTTCTTCTCTCTGATGGAGAAAATGGAACTCCTCTTGTGGTTAAGGAGGCAATGATTAATGGTCTTGGTGTTGTAATTTCTCGTCACGCGGCACACGATCTTCCTGATGATCTTCCTTTTGTAACTGTAATTCCAGATGAAAAACTTGAAGATCTTGAATATGTTGAACAGAAGATCATTGAAAATCGTGAATTATCAATTGGTATGAGAAAGGAAATTAGAAAGTTTGCAGTTTCTAATTTTTCCTGGGAGAGTTTGGTTAAACTCTATGTCAAAAATATTAAGAAATTAAAACCAAATGCGAATTAGTATTATTGGTCCTAATACTCCCATCCCTCCTGTGGGGTGGGGTGCTGTGGAAAGTTTAATTTGGGATATGAAACTAACCCTTGAAGAGATGGGTCACGAAATTCAAATCATTAATATTGGTGATGCTTATCAGGTCATCAATATGATCAATCAGTTTCGTCCTGATTTCGTTCATATTAACTATGATGATTGGGTTCCTCTTTACGAGTTCATTCAGTATCCTTGTGCAGTAACCACACACTTTGCATATATTGAACGTCCAGAATTGATGGGTGGTTATAAGCAAAGAGTGTTTGATCACTTTACTAGAATTAAACCAAATGTCTTTGGATTGTCTGAAGGTATCAATAAAATCTATAATGACCTTGCAGATATTCCAGAGAGTAAACTTTATTTAAATCCAAACGGAGTTAATGCTAAACTATTTGAAGTAACTGATAATCCAAAATATTCGGATCGAAGCATTTATCTTGCAAAGATTGATCATAGGAAACGTCAGTTTCTTTTTCAGGATATTCAATCTCTTTGGTATGCTGGAAATATTGCAGAGAGTAGATTTGATACTTCTAAGAATTATCTTGGTGAATGGACCAAAGATGTTCTTCATAAAGAACTAACTCAATATGGAAATTTAGTTCTTCTTTCTGATGGAGAAGCACATCCTTTAGTTTGTCCTGAAGCATTTTCTGCAGGTCTTGGTGTTGTTGTGAGTGAGTGGGCAACTGCTAATTTGGATCTCGATAAAAAGTTTATTAGTGTTATACCTGAGAGTAAAATCAATGATGTAAAATTCATTGAAGATACTATCATTGAAAATAGAGAATATTCGATAAAAAATAGAAATGAAATTCTAGACTATGCAAAACAATTTGAATGGTGTAGAATGATGGATAACTACTTTCTCCCAAACATACAAAAAGTAATTCATGGACAGAGATAAAAACAAATCCACATATAAATTGAAAAATTTTGGTCCAGTATATTGTATCAATCTCGATGGGCAACCTGAAAGATGGGAGTATATGGAAGACCAATTTAAATATTGGGAAGTTGAAGACTATACTCGCATCTCTGCCTATGATGGTAGAGATGATGATTTGAGTGATATTATTACTGGTCGATATCCAGAAATGATGACTTCTGGAGAGATTGGATGTATTACTTCACATCTCAAAGCAATTAAACATTGGTATGAAACCTCTGATAGTCCCTATGCAATCATTATGGAAGATGATTGTAATTTGGACCTAGTGAAATATTGGAATTTTACTTGGCAAGATTTCTGCGCTCATATTCCTTATGATTGGGATGTGGTGCAAATTGCTATTATTTGTACTGGAGATCTTCACGTAAGATTGCATAAAAGATTTGTAAATGACTTTTCTACTGCTTGCTATCTTATCACTCGTCATCATGCAGAAAAACTTCTTAAGTTTCATGTAAAGGGGGTAAAATATCGTTTGGATAATGGTGTAAAACCACGTCCAGTTGCAGATGATTTGATCTATAATTCTGGAAATACTTATTCAATTCCTCTTCTTCTCTACAGGATTGAACTTGGATCTTCAATTCATCCAGAACATATTGATGCCTTTCATAGGGGAAATCATGATGCCCTTACTAACTTCTGGCAACAGAATGGAGCACAGATTGACATTAAGGAGTATATGAACTACGATCCTTACCTGTGAATGAAGTATCAAAGTTCAGGCGAAGGTCGTAGTTAAATGTAGTATTACCTACATTTTGACCATTAGGATATGCCCTAGTAGGTTGAAGAAGA
>JACCDW010444213.1_pt1 | contig 19174 bp, 13 predicted proteins | sample 7449781 | NCBI WGS metagenome assembly JACCDW01 (sample SAMN15323449, study PRJNA562643) | freshwater metagenome | isolation source: river surface water | place: USA:Blue River Watershed | collected 2017-08-18
AAACCGCTATCGAAGTTGCTGTTGTTCCTACTAGATATTCTGATTGCGCTCCTATCATTGAAAAAACTCTTACAAAAATTTCTGCAAAAGAATTTGTTAAGAGACTTTGTTCAGGTCCACACTCTATAATTAAGACTGATGACAAGGGATTGCAACAATGGAACAGATGGGCAGAAATGGCTAAAACATCTAGAGTTGGGATGGATAATTTGCACGTAGCTTTAAAGCCATTTATTGAAGAGACTCTTCTTAATAACGTTTTAATTGCTCAATCACAAACTGCAGAAATTAAGACTGCTTCTCAAAATAAATATGTTGTTTCTATGAGAAAAGGTTCTGCAGAAGTAGATTTATTGTCTGCTACTTCAACAAGTGATAAATTCACTCAAGGAAATTATGCAGATTTTGGTTTAGCAGATGAATATCTTGTTAAGGCTGCAGATACAGTTTCTCCTTACCAAAGATTGAAAAGAGCATTAGCAGATTAGTTTTAATATAACATTTAATAAACAAGCCGCATCATTGCGGCTTGTTTATTTTGTATAAACACTAAAATGGAAGAAAATAAAGATACAGTTGACGCTTTGATTGTTCCAGATGAAGGTCCTAAAAAACCATCTCGTTATTTCAGAGATCTAAAGGAAACAGACAAGCCTCTCAAGCCGCTTCCTCCCGATTCAATGAGCGATATTTCATATCCTCAGTTCATTGAGCCAAGATGCGCTTTGTGCACATCCCCTTTTCGTGATTTGCTTGAACACGTATATTTAGAGTCAGGAAGAAAAAATCAAGCAGTCATAAGATTTTTTGCAGAGTATTTTGACGCACAACTTAACTGGATGCAGATAAATACTCATATGGAACAACACTGCGATCTCAAAAAAATCTCTACTTCTGGTTTAAAAAACTACGAGCAAAGAGAAGAACTTATTGCCCCTTGGATTTTTAGGGAACATCATCTTGCTCTCACAGCTTTACTAGTAGAATTAGATGATGTAAGAGGCATAGATTGCTCAAAAAACTCTGACATGAAACTCAGAAGAGCATCTATGGTTGAAAAACTTATTACTAAAATATTGATGGTCAAAGATTCAAGAGACAATCAAGGAATCTATAATATTAATATTTTCGAAATTCTTGCTAAACTTCACGAAAAAATGGAAAGTGAAAATGACAAGAAAATTATAAGAGAAGAGATTGTTGCTCTAAGAAATCAAATCCAACAAGACAATTAATGAGAAAACCAACTCCTGTAGTTAAGTCTTCCAACGAACTAAGAAGTCAACTTTTACAACAAGCAAATTCTGTAACAGAACTTTTTAAGGACACAGAATACGCTAATGATTTTGCTGACGAAATCGTACCAGCAAGAAGACAAGAAGTTGCTCCACCATTAAAGCCAATAAAAGACAGGTTCAATCCTGACCAAATAGTAGATATTGTCACTTTTATCGAACATCCTTATTTTTGTAACCTAAGACCTTACCCCTGGCAAAAACTTATCTTGAAGTGTTTTTATATGGGTCAAGAGGGGAATACTAATCTTCAGATATTAGACAATAAAGCTGACAATGGATGTGAAGGTTGTGTTTGGAACTATATCTACAAAAATGAAAATGAGTTTCTCAAAGCAAAACAAGAACAAAGAAACTTTAAAACTATTTTCAATGTAGTCAATTCTCCTTGCCTTCAATGTTCTAGATTAGATGAAAAAGTAAGAAAAACACGTTACGAATATGCGAGAGAAGAAGCAACTAACCCTGATGCAGAAAGGCAAGTAGAAGTTTTAGAAGCTAGACCTATTATCGATGGATTTCAAACAGAAAATGATTTACTTTATTCAGAAGAGTTTGATCCAAAGCTTAGGATGCAAGTTCAAGAAAAATGCACTAAAAGATATAAATTTGAAGAACTAGTTTTAGTACTAGGAAGACGTTCAGGTAAATCCTTCCTTGTTTCTGCTATGGCTCTTTATGAACTGTATCGCCTCATATCTATGGGTCATCCTCAAGCTAGATATGGACTTATGGAATTTGATGAGATTGTTCTCCTTAATGTTGCTCGAAATGAAGAACAGGCAAAAAAAGCTATCTTCTCTAAAATCAAACAAACAGTTTTAGCTTCTCCTTTCTTTGCTCCTTATATAGGTAAAGATACAGAATTAGAAATGCGATTTTATACTGAACACGACAGAGAAGAAAACGTAAGAAGAAAAGAAGATAATATTAATCCATTTGCTGGTTCTCTAGTTTTACGATGTGGTTCAAGTAATGCATCAGGTCTTGTTGGTCTTACTTGCTGGTCTATTATTATGGACGAAGTTGCAGCAATGGCAGGTGATAACCCTGAATCTGGGGTTGACTATGGCTTATATGATGATTTGAAGCCATCTCTAGCTACCTTTGGTAAAGATGGCAAAATGATGCTTCTTTCCAACCCTAAAGGGCCTATTGGATTACTTTATGATTTGCATGAAAACAGGCAAGAAGATCCTACTACACTCATAATGAGATTGCCCACTTGGCTTACAAATCCTAACATTGATAAAGAATGGTTGGATGGACAAAAAAGAAAAGACCCTCAAGAATTTCAAATGCAGTATGGAGCTGAGTTTGGGGCATCTTCTTCTGACCCTATGTTTATGTCTGATGATATTGACAGAATGTTTAAGAGTCAAAATATGGTCAAACGAAAAGAGATGCCTGATGGACTTTTTGAATATTTTTGTCACATAGACCCTGCAAGAACATCTGACTATTATGCTTTAGTTGTTGCTCACACTGAAATTATGTATGGACAAATTGGACCTGACCACACTCCTTTGAAAAGAGTTGTTATTGATCATATTCATTTTTGGAATCCTCTTACAAGAAACCAACCTGTAAAAGAAAAAGAAGTTGAAGACTACGTAATTAATTTACACAGAAGGTTTCGATTCAAGCAAGTATCAATAGACCACTGGAATTCTCAATCATCAGTAATAAAACTACAGAGTTATGGTGTTCCTATTGTTGAAAGGCAGTTCAATAAAGAATATAAAGAAAAAATATATACAGAACTTGCTCAAATTATTAGAGATGACAGAGTAGATATTTACGATTTATCCGGTGGTTCTTATCTTGATATGCACAACAATCCTCAACCATTAAATGAAATTCAAGAAGCAAAAATTCAGTTTTTATTCTTGCAAAAAAAATGGAAAGGCAAAAGATATTATATCGAAGCATTGTCTGGATATAAAGATGATATTTGTGATTGTATCGCTGCTGTGTCTTATGAATGCTTAACTTCTAAAATTGTTACTAGACTACCAAGATCTAAAATGGTTAATTTGAACCGTAGATAAAGGTAAATATTTTTTTAATTAAGTAAAAAACAATATGTCTGACAATATTCGTATAGCTCAATTCGGAGGAGTAGGAGGAGGTGGGCAAGGTTCCCCATTTTCTCCTGGTGGAAGTCCTATAGGCCGTGGTGGCAGAAACCGTGGCGGACAGGAAATAAACTTGTATGTTGATGAAGACGCTAACTTTGATAAATTGCTGAGAAAAACTCACATTGATTTTGACGGCAGAGATGTAAACATAGAAGCTAGACTTACTCCGCAGCATAGAAACTACGAAGAGTCTATACCTTATTTACTTACTCCAGAAGAAAGATTGAGAGCAAAGCTAAGAGCTCAACTTCACAATTACAAACAATCTTTAGAAAACGCTGCTAACGATTTGCATAAAAACTCTCCAAAGTATATAAAAGAAAATTTTAAAGCTAAGCCTGAGCATCTTATGACTATGGAGCAGTCTTTAGAAGATAGACATAAATACAAAAAAGATTATAAGTTTATGGGCGAAGAATACAAAGAACCAGACAAGCCCTCAAGACTTCATTTTGCAATTTCAGAAAATGATATTAACCGTATAGCTGAAGATTATCAAATCAGAAGAAGAAATAGAATTACTGAAGAATATGCTGAGCCTAGAAATAGGTACGACGTAGAGCAACTAAGTAATGAGCCTATGGGAAAGACTCCATTGTTAGAACATGGGCAAGACTTAAATCAATATTTTGATGATTTGATAAATGTAAATACACCGGACCAAGACGGATTTCAAGAATACGAATTGAAAGATACTATTTTGACTTATCCAAATCCTGACGCAAATGTTGATTTAACTCCTAGAAAATTTACTGGTGAAGAAAGTTCAGAATTAAAACAATTAGACCCATTCCAATCAATTGAAAGAAATATGCATACACCAAAAATGCCTTCTTCTTATTTTGATTTTGTAAAACCAACATCAAGTGAAGATGCTAGTGTCGAAGAGCAATATGACACATTATTAAATGGTTTTTTAGGACATACATTCTAAATGAATAAACAATTTGAAATTATTTTGAAAGTTTGTAGCAATCTTGACCAAAATGGAAAGTTTGTTACATCTGACAAATTGTTTAATAAATTTGCTCAATACTATCCCCAACAATCAGTAACAAAAGTGCCCCACGTTAACTATGTGGAATACGAAGAAATTGAAGATGAATACAAAGAAAACGATTTCTGGCGACAAAGAATTAATCCAAGAAAAATTCCTAAAGAATATAGAGATCTTGGAGGAGAGGCAGACGGACAAAATATTGAAGGCCTATTGCACGGCCCAGATAATGTTCCTGGTCCTGCATATGTAGACCCAGGAAATCCAGCATCAAGTCCATCTATGGCAGTTCATAGTGGAGATGATTTATGCGATAAGTTTTCTTGGGAAGAAACGTATCAGAAAAATGTTGATGAAGGCAACGGTTGGAAAAACAGATTGCCATACAGATAAGGAGATTATTATGCCATTACCTATAAAACCAGTACACAGTTTAGATTTACACGCAGAATTATTTGACGGGCCATCTATGGAAGGTCTTGGATTGTCAGATATTCAAATTCAACTTCTTGGTGTATCACAGCAACCAAAGAAAGCTGAAGCAGCAAAGTTAAGCAATAGATATATTGATATGCTTAGAACTATTGATGCTTCTACTGATGAAGTTGTCACCGCTGCGTCTCAACTGGCTCTCAATAAAGATGGAAAAGTTTGCAGTGTTCCTAATGTAATTTCCGACAATGACTTACTCGCCCTTAAGACTGCAGGTTTACTTACAGGCTATGGAAGATCGGTTGAATTGACAGAAAAGGCAAAGCTTGCTCTAAGAGATCATTATCTTTCAACAGATAATGTTAATGAATTTAGAAAACAAAGAACAAAAGATAGATTTGACCTAGATGCTGCAAGAAATGTAAAAGCCTCATCAAATAGGTTTAGAAAAGTCGGTTCTTGACTCACTAGCGACAAATTCCGTGATGAATTTGATGTTAGATTTGTAGCGAATAATGACAAGCTTCGCACTAAAGGACTAATGTTTGCAGAACCTTTAGAAGATTTTGAAGTTGTTATTTTTGAGTTTGATTATCCTGATTGTTATTCATTCTGGAATAAAAATGTAAGTTTCCCACTATCACTGGCATTTTTAGACGAAAAGTATAGAATCAGAGACATAAAGGATATGGAAGCAGATGACCCTAAATCTGTATACCCTAATAGTTCAAAAATAGTTTTTGTTGTAGAAGCAAATAAGGGAACTTTTGAAAATTTAGGTATAAAAATTGGCGATAAGCTCACAATGAAGGGCAACAAACTGGTTTTAGATAAAGAAAATAAGTAGATGCATTAAAGGAATTACCCTTTAAATTTAAGAAGTTTTTTAATGTATTTTTTCTTGAGGAGAAAACAAAATTATGGCAGATAGAATTTTCCCAAACAGATATCAAGAAGATCCTCTTGATTCTGACCTTGTTTTTCAAGGTATAGATTGGGATACATTTAATCAAAGACTTGCTGCTGCTGAAAGTGGCGAAGGTAAGAAAGTACCTACAGAGCTTTTAGAAGCTTTGAACAACGCACATCCTGAAGCATTTGATGATGAAGCAAAATCCAATGACAGAAAGTCTGGATCTATGTACGCTGAAAATGATGAAGACGTTGAATCTATGTCTAATGAAGATGATGCTGAAGCTATGTATCATAACTCAACCAAAATGGCTAAGAAAGGCCTTCCACCTGGTTTAGCTAAGTGGATGGAAGAGAACGGAAAAGGCAAAAAGAAGTCTAAAGATCACGACGATGAAGATCATGACGAAGAAGACCATGATGAAGAAGAAGATGACGAAGATGATGCAAAGGGCCCTATGAAGAGAAAAAGCCCAAAGAAAGATGAGAAAGTCAAGAAAGCATATGTATTCAATCATCCTTCCCAACTTTCTGCAGAAGCAGTTGAAGCCGCAGAAGCTGCTGGTGATGAGCACTTAAAGAGTGCTATTCTTGCTGCTAGACACGACAGAAGAGTTAGACTTGCTTCACAAATCGAAACAAGAATTGCATCTGAAAAAGAGAAGTCAGTCAAATTAGCACAAAGAAAAGCTTACAGAGAAGCACTTGTTCAAAGTGTTGAAGAGCAAGTTGATGCGCCTAAAGCACAAAGAACTGCTTCAAGAACTAAGACAAACAATGGCTGGACACCTTCAATGAAATCTGCATTTGCTCAAAAGGCTCTTGCTGAAGGTTTTCCTGTCGAATACATCAAAGCTAGATTAGGTGAGATGCCTGCTACTGCTACCGACAATACTTCTGAAATCAAGAGTGTATTAGCATCTGACTTAGACTTGAATGTCAAAGTTGCTGCTGCTAGTTCTATGATCAAGACAGCGACTCTTTCTGATGCTGACTATTCAAGACTCGTTGATTATTGGAAGAACGAACTAGGCTACGGCGACCAAGAATGGATTGACGCCTTGTTCACAAAAAAATACGATAAGAAAAATTAATTCCTCAAGAAAAAATAGTCCCAAGGTTTTATGCCTTGGGACATTCTTGAATAAATTAAGGATGAAAATATGAGATTCAGAAAAGTATCAGAAACTGAAAACATTCCAAGTTTTTTAGAAAAGAAATTTGTTGGTGCTCAAGTAGAAGTTGAAGAAGATCCATATGCTGAATTAAAGAATAATTCTGCAGAAAATAGAATGAAAATTTCTAAGAATAATATTGGATTTACAAAAGAAGCAAATACTCTTGCAAAATCTTGGGAAAAAATTTCTGGACCATCTCTCTACAATGACTTGAGACAAGAGTCAGTTGAAGACAGATTACTTTCACAAGAATTTGGTTCAATTAAAAGATCTGGCTCTTTTTACGATGATGGTGAGAGTGCAAGAACTACAACTAGTGGATTAAAGGCATTTTCTTCTGAAGAATATATGGATTGTATGTTCAGAGGTTCAGCTACCATTTTTAACCCAGATATGATTTCAATTTCTAGAGAGTTTTTGAATTCACAAGAAACTACAACTGAACAAGCAATTGTTGAAATGCAAAGAGCCAGAGAAGCAAAAGCATCAAAACATAATTCTTGGGAAGAGAAAAATCTTAATAGGATTAAAAAATCTAATGTTGTAAGCTCTAGAGCACATTCTATCTTAAGAACTTCTTCTGACAGTGAATTTAATTCAACATTTGGTATGGTAGATCCTGACAGTTTAGATCAGAGAGAAAGTGTCAGAATTGCTAATCAAGAACGTGTAAGAAATGAAAGATTAGCTATTCAAAAAAACTTCAAAGATCAAATGCTTGAAAAATCTAAAAATAGAGCGCAAACAATTTCAGATATTTACAACAATATTGACGTAGATTTAAGATAACAATGAATCCTTATAATTCTGGCCAAGTTGAAGAAAACAACCTACAGAAAAAACCTTTACCGGCATCTAACCCAGCAAGTGGGATTAATAATATTCCATTGGGTGGGGATAATGTCGAAGGTGTAACTAAATCAGAATTAAAAAGTTTACTACAAAAGGTATTAGCATCCAAGGATCAGTTTAATGTTGTTGCTGACGAAGTTGCTAATATCAGCTTAAGAGTCAATGATAAAAATCTCAGACATAAATTAGATCTTTTATCTAAAGCTTTGATGCACTCTAATAGTGGAAGGACAAGAACTAAAGATCCTCTTACTGGTGAATTAGATCCATCCTATCAAGACATTGCAAGAGAAATAAACGAACTATTCATTACATCTGGAAGGGAAAGTAAAGTGTACAACAACTCAAGATTAGCACAAACAGTACAAAAGAAAAAGAAAAAAACTCGTGGTAATCCCTTTAGAGTTTTGATGGGCAAGGTAGGAAAATTACTTGACCACGGTGTTGAAAAGAACGATATCGTAAGAAATATTGCAAAGCTTAAGTACTGGAATAAAGAGACTATTGAACGTGCAGTTGATATTGTCAAAGACTACAACAGAAAGCTTAAGCAAGATGATGATAAAAGTGATAAAGACGATAAAAAAGAAGCTGTCAAAACTGCTTCCTTGAATTATGATCAATCACCTAATTTTCACAAAAGATCTACGAGTGAATTAATCACCAGAGCTTGTTTTTTATTAGATTTGATAGATTATAGCAAGTCAACCCCTCAAGGTGATTTCAAAGACCCTGCTGATAAGAAAGGCGCTAAAGAAGAATTGGCTCAAATAAAAAAAGCATTAAAAGACAGAGGATTTGATAACGAAGAACTTTCGATGCTTGGATTGGGAAACTAACTATGGAACACGGATACAAAATCACAACTAACTATGAAACTCACGACCCAGCAAAAATAGATAAACTCATAGGTAAATCTAAAATTGGTGGAATGGGTTTATTAGAAATGTTGCAAGACACTTTGTCAAATATTGGTGATTCTGAAAAACTTCCACATTCTTCTCCTTTCCACGTTTTATCTGCTGATGATTTTGGTGACGATCCAATAACAAATAGCTTTAAGAGTATGGGTGGTCCAGAAATTATTGTTGCTTTACCTGTGCCTAAAGTTCAAAATGCATACAATAAACTCAATAGTATAAAACTTGCCAACCAAAGAAATATTTTACGTTACGCTTTCGTGTCACTTCAAAGCTTTTTAGACAAAAGTTCTGATGCAGTTAGGCTAGAAAGAGTTGCATATGTCAAAGACGATAAATCAACTGGATACTGGCAAATAGAATCTTTAAAAGCTATTGACAATTTATATCATTATGCAGATAATATTGTATCCAAATCCTTTTTAGACAACTCAAGAAACTCCATTCTTTCTGGAGATAAAAAATCTGTTGCAGAAGTTAGTGAGAAAATCAAACATAAATTTTCTAGCATAACTCCATCTGAAATGAAAAGAGTAGCTTACACAACTCTTTCAACTCAAGACAATGAGCCTTATTTATTATGTCCAAAAGGCAAACTTCAAGGGAAAGGTCCTGTTCCTATGGAGATTTCTAAATGTAGAGAAAACTGCATTGACTCCAGAATAGGCAAAGATGGCACTGTCTCTTGTGCATATGCTGATTGGATGAAAACAGCATTCCAATCACATGATGAAGTTATGGCAAGATTAGATGTTCATAGACATCCTGACAATGAAGCAAACTTACTAAATCTTGCTGAGGGTGAAAGATCTAAAAAACTTACTGAAGGTGAAGTAGGTTTTGAAGCTAGATTTGATAATTCTGATAGAGGCGTCAATAAAGTCAGAGGAAAGCACAACGAAACTGACTCTAGAGAAAAGCAATTATCAGAAACAAAGAAGTCAAGTTATGGTCATCAACAAGGTGATAAGCCAGTTCTCAGACCAAAACAAGCACAGTCTGATTCTATGAAGACAATAGACTCACAACTAACAAGAAAAGATCAAACCGGAACTGAATATCTTGAAGCTCTATTGAGAAAACTTAATGGCGTAGTGTCTGACACAGAGAATACTAGAGAAGAACAACTTGAAGATGGTCTATATTCTAGAAAAGGCGATATGGAAAAGTCATACGCTGAACAACTTCTTGACAGCGAAGAGCCAAAGAATTATAGAGATGAGCTCAACAAAGATAAGGCTGAACCAAAAGAATCTATTTCAAATTTACTTAATAAAAATATTTCTGCATCAAAAAAAATTGATGAAGATTCTATAGAAAAAGAATTAGAATCACGCAGACACAATGATGATATTGATAAAAATATTGAAGCATTATTAAGTGATACTGATGATGAAGATTGGGGGCATCAATTTTCTGAAGAAGATCTTAAAAACTTTGCTAGTGAACTCGGTTTAGATTATGTAATGGAATCTAAAAGAGAAGAATACGACGATGTGGTATAGAAAAGTCTTGTCATTTGGTGGTGGAGTAGATTTTTCAAGAAATGAATCTACTGAAGATCCAAATTCTGAGATAAATATTGTTAAAGATATTGATAATCAACCTCAAGGTCTTTACGATGAACTTCCTGGAATTCTGAAAAAAATGAACAAGACTGTCGATGATTATTACCATATGACAAAAGAACAACAGGCAGAGATTTGGGAGCTACTTGTAAAGAGACCTCACAGAATGAATATGGACAATAATGGTCAATTTATTGTTGGTCCACAATCAGCATCTAATGAAGCAAGAAGACATTCCGAACATCACACTAATCCAGAAGAAACTCCTCTTGAAAATCTTTTAGATGGCTCAAGACAACAAAATAATAATGTAAGTCCAGCAGATTCTAATGCTTACAAAAAAGGCGAAGGATTTCTGCACTTAAAAAATGGTGAAGGTTATACACAAGCATTGAGTGGAAAACAAGACCCAAGGTTGTTTGGGCAGCTTCCATCAAATCAAACTTGGTTCTAATAAAAAATAGAACGGTATAATATATGTTATGGCAACAAAAACATCTCTTGCATCTGCTATCAGAACAGCAGCAACACAAGTTTCAGGCTCAACAAGTACAGCCACTTCAGAATCAAAACAAGCATATGCAAGTAGTCGTATTGGCTTAGGATTAGGTCCTGGCGTTACTAGATCTGCCAGTATCAATTCTATCACAACAGCTCCTAACTTTTATTCGCCATTCTTAACTCCATCATCTTTTCAAATACCAAATGCTCGCCGTGAAGTATATTTATGGGCTAACTGGTGGAAGAACAACGAACCAAAAGTTTCTGCAGCAATTAACTTCTATACCAACTATCCGTTCTCTGGTTGGAAGTTAGAATGTTCATCTTCTTACGTCAAAGATTATTTTGAAAAATTAGTAGAAAAACTTAATTTTCAAAAATGGCTTCCTGAAATTTCAAAAGTATATCATTTATTAGGTGATGCTTTTGTTTTGCTATCTATTGATTGCCCTCACTGCCACGGGTCTAACTGGGATGAAGACAAAAACCAAGAATGCCAACACGATGGAGCATCTTGGAAATCAATTTCTATCCTGAATCCAGATAATGTCATTAAAACCCCAGGAATGATTGACCAGCAAGGTAGCTATGCTTACAGACCATCTGCTGAAGAAATCCGAATTGTAAACGAGAGACACCCTAAAGATATTTATGATTCTATTCCTGATGGTATAAAGAAACTTATCCTGAAGGGCGATCCTATTAAGCTTAACGAAATATCAATTCACCATTTTAAGTATGGCTCTAATCCCTGGGAAGATTACGGGATTTCAATGATTCGTCCGTTATTTCCTATTTTGACTTACAAAGATAAATTACGCCAAGCACAATATATGATTGCTGAACGTCTTATTTTGCCTATTAAGGTCGTAAAGATTGGCAGTGATACAAGACCAGCATCACAAGAAGATATTGATAATGTTCAGGATGAATTAGCATCTATTGCTAACGACCCAAACTTAACTCTTGTTACTCACCACAATTTTGACCTTGAATGGTACGGAGCAACTGGTAAAATTCACCCACTTACTGGTGAGTTTGAACTTATTGAGCAAGAAATTTTAGATGGTGTAATGCTCAATAAAGCTCTTTTAAATGGCGAGGGCCCAACTTACGGTAACGCTCAAGTAGGTCTTCTTGCAATGGCTCAAAGATTAGAGACATTCAGAAGAGAAGTAGCTCACTGGATAGAAATGAACATATTTCTTCCAGTTGCAAAATGGAATGGATTTGTTATTGAAGGAGAGCGTGGACAAGAAGAAATTATTTATCCACGCATCAAGTTTGACGACCTTCAACTAAGAGATGACACTGGTAAGTTACAAATGCTTGTTACAGCAAACCAGAATGGCGTGATTTCAAACGTATCTCTTATCGAAGCGTTTGGATTAGACTCAGACCAAGAAATTGAAAGATTAAGGTATGAGCAAGGTGCAAACTTTATGAATGATCAAAGTTTTGGTACACCTAATATTTCATTAAGTTTCCAAAGTGGTGGAGTTACTGGGCAAGGTTTCGGTGGTGGTGATATGGGTGCAGCTCCTCCTGCTCCTGATTTAGGCGTTGGCGCTCCTCCTGACGCAGGTGCTCCTCCAGCTGGTGCTCCCCCTGCTGGCGCCCCTCCTGCAGCTCCAGCGCCTGCACCAACTGCGAGCACAATGTTAAATAATTACAGATTGGCTTCTGAAATTGTAAATAGTATTTATCAAGACAGATTGGACTTCTTAAATAAGTCTGACAAAGTTAGAACAGCAAGTAAGAAAATCAAGTCCTCTGCTCATGAAGGATTCTTGATGAGTTTGAAGCCAGTAACAGGCAGAGCAAGTTTAGGTCCTTTACCTGATGAATATGACGGACTATTTGGTGTGATAGATACACCATTTGTTGGTGGCTCGTTATCTTATCCGCTTAATAACTATGCAATAAATGAAATTCAATCATATGCATTTAGCCAAAATGATTCTGTTAAGAAAGTTGTTGCAAAAAAACTAGAAAATATCAATCAGCCCAAAATGTTTACTTCTCTTGAAAAGAAACTTTATGGACTTTTGATGTCTTTAAATATGCCATATCCACTCTATGCACAATATTCTGCAGGACCAACATTTGATTATCAACTGGATGCTGCAATACCAAACTTGAAAATTGGCCTAGAAGCAGATGGAGAAATTTGGCACAACAATCCTGACAAAATTGCTAAAGACAAAAGAAGAGATTCTGAGCTGGCTGTCAATGGATGGATTATTATTAGATTTACTGATAAAGAACTACAAGACCATCCTCAAGATTGTTTAAATGTTTTAATTAACGCAATAAAAAAACGAACAGGACAAAGTTCGGGAAGTAATGGTGAAAAATATTTATAATTTCACAAACTGTACAATAAACCCGTCGAAATCGACGGGTTTAGTTTTTACTACAACGCAGGTTTAAAGAGTAGAATTTTAGAATACAGGTATCAGAAACTTTATTTTAAAGGAATTTTTATATGTATAGAGTTGCAAAAGGTGGTGCTATAACTGTGCAAAGTTTTCTCAATGAAAACGACAGAGTTGCAGCTAGAGAGCACTTAATAAAGACTGCTTCTTCCAATATGAGAGAAGCAGCTAAAATTGGTTTACAATCACTCTATGCTGATCCAAAAGAAGTATTAGAAAAATACAAAGATTTTGACATTGTTAAGGAAATGCAAGCTCGCCAAGGTGCAAAGTTACTTTGGGTAAGAGCCAGAGCTATTGATGCAGATGTTGTCAATGCAAATGGAGACTTGTTTTCAAAAGAAGAATTACTCAAAGAAGTTGAATTAAAAGGTCAAAAAATCCCAGCATATAAATCTTTTGAAGGCGTTCCAATCTACACAAACCACAAGAACGATGATATCGAACAAGCAAAAGGTATGGTTGTATACGCTGAATGGGACGAAAAAGAAGATTGCGTTTACTGTACTTTTTTTGTAGATGAAGAAGCATATCCAGACATTGCAAGAAACATAAGAACTGGTGTTATTCACGACGTTAGTATGGGTGCAAGTGTTGAATGGGGTGTTTGTTCCATCTGTGGAAACAAAGCATACACTGAAAGAGACTATTGCGAGCACTTAAAAAAATACAAAGGCAAGATATATCCTGAAACAGGCAAAAGAGCTTACGAAAAAAACTATGGAGTAAAGTTCATTGAACTTAGTTGTGTTGGGGATGGTGCTTTTGAGTCTTGTGAAATTCAAGAAATTTATGATGTTGATGATGTATTAAGTGAGGCAACAAATTTAGAGAAAAAAGCAAATGAAATTAATTCAAATATTGTTTTAGCTCTTCAAGAAATTCCATCTAATACTAAAGAAAGAAATGCATATGAAAGCTGTTTAAGACAAGCCAATAAAACCACTAATGTTGCTATTAAATTGGCACAACAAGCTGGAACTTTAGTTGGTGGACAACTTTTAGCTGGGCAAGGTGCTAATCAAAATTCTACAGTTGCAGCTGTTTTAGGAGCTTTGGGCATTGATCCTCGTTCTGGGTTAAATATACTTGATCTGATCAACTTGTCATTGAACTTCTTAGAAGTTGCAGTTATGAATATGTTTGCAAGAAAAGATAATGTGGATCTTGGACACGTTGGCAAAATTACAAAGTCAATGGCAGAACTCCAATCTACTATGCAAGATATGATTGACGATGGTGTTGACGTTGGTAGCGGACAAAGACCACAACCAATAAATCAACCACAAAATATGCCACAAAATGCACAGCCTAATCCGGCTCAACAAATGGCCAGCCCTCAAATTGGTCTTGCAAATTATTCCCCTACTGATTCAGTTGGAAAAATTATGGATATGACCAATTTTTCTAACTCAAGTCCAGCTGTTGGAAGTGGTGTTGCTTTGGCTTCAGCAAACTATAACTTTGTCTGGGCATCTAAAGACGGTAGAAGAGAAGTATATGCTAGTACTAATCACAAGCCAACTGATAAATTTGGAAACTTTGCACAAAGTATTCTAGATTTAAAAAATAATTTGAATAACACTGAACAAGTTAATCAAAGTATTCAAAGTGTCATTAGAGTTGCTAATGAGAGAAATAAAAACATAAAAACAAACAAGCCTTTAGAGGCGGGGAGCAGAAATCAAATGGATCATTTTGCTAAGATTGCATCAGAGCAAAGAAAAAAATTAGCTGCTGCAGTCACAATCGATTTTAAGGTTGAAGACAGTGCAGGTAATCGTGTTGTTCTTTCAACTGATGGATCTATAACCGGATATACGAATGGTAAGAGAACTCCTTGGGAACCTATTCTCAATGAGCATCAAATTTCAATGATGGAATCTGGACAAGGCACAAGAGTTGCTGCTGAATTACTCAAAGACTACTCATCATTTGCCAAGACAGCATTGCTTGATGTCAAAATGAGAGATGACAATAGAGAAAGTCTTCTGGAAGAAGTCAGATCTGGTGAATCCTATCACAATTTACAAGATGGCGTTAAGAGCAAAAATACTGGCGCTCCTACAGTTGTTAAAGAAAAAGAGCTTGCTTCAAAAAGATCTGGAGAAGGTGCTGAGGCAGTAAAAGAAATTTTACTTGGTGATGCTGGTCTTTATGGTAGAAGAGTTAAGGATGATGAAGTTAGAAAGTCATTGACTGAACTTGTAGATGAAGTAACTAAGGGTGTACCTACTGAAGTTCTTGAAGATAGACTTTCCACCCACAGAGCTGAAGGACACGCAAGTGCTCATGATGTAATGGCTAAAACTATTCAAGCTTTAGGAAAAGCAGTAGTTGCATCATACGAAACACCTAAGACTATTTTACGTGTTGCGCAAGTTTTAGCTGATGAACCAATGTTACCAGAAATGATTGGCACAGCTTCTGCTGGTGCAGATTTAGCTGCAGATAAATCAGAGAAAAATGAATTTTTTGGTAAATCAGTATCTGATAATCCTGTAACTGCAATTTTGAAACAATTAGGTGCTGCAGTATCTTCAGATATTACTGCTCAAGACCTTTCAGATGCTTTGTCTGTAGCCGTGGAAGAAAACGAGATTACAAAAGAAGGCGTTACAAGATTTGCAGAACTTATGATGGCTAATGCTGCTGCTCCTCAAGAAGGCTTAGAAGTAGATGCACAACCTTCTAAAAACGAAGAACTTAAAGCAGCTTTAAGATCCGCAGTTGATACTGAATCAGACTTAATTTCTAAAGATGATTTGAAATCTGCTATTTCTGCAATGGCTATGTCTTCTTCTGAAACAAGAACTGCTCCAGGTGAGGCAGTTGATGCTGTAGATTCGATGTCTGAAAAACAGCTTATGGCTGCTATTGATAAAGCAAAGACAACAACAGCAATTGAAGGCAGATTGCGCACTAGAGCAAGAAGAGAGTTCTGGGGTGTAAAGACTGCTAGTGCAGAAAATCTTGAGAATAACCTTATTGGCTGGCTTGCTGATTATTCAACAAACTTTAACATTTCTACACGCAAAATCGCACTTGCTGCAAAAAGATTGTGCCAAGATTTTGATTTAGCTGAAAAGCTCGTTTCAAGAGCTATTGATGCAAAGCAAGAAGCTGACAGAACCGCTGGAATGACAGTAACACACACAAAATCAGATTGCTTGAAATTTATGTGTGTTGCAGCAGACTTGGACGGCATTTCTCCAGGTGATGATAACTTTGATGAAACATTCAAACAAAAGGCTATGGAAGTTTTGCAAGGTCACGGATTTACTGTTGATCCTAACACATTCTCATTTACAGATCTTATTGTTTCAGAAAATGGTGATGTAACTGCAACTGTTTCTACAATGTCATCAAAATCATTCAAAGTTGATGATGAAATGAAATCCGAAGATGAAATGATGTCAGGAGAAGAGCTCCCTGTAATTATGACTGAAGGGGCTAGAATTGCTAGAAAAACGAGAAGAGATCAAGTACTTTCAAAGTACGCTCAAATGACTCCTCCTGGTATGGCAGCACCTATGGGAGGAGCACCAGCTCCTGCAGCACCTGCTGCTGGCCCAGTTGACCCTAATTTGGGTGCAATGGACCCTGCTGGTGGTGATTTGGGCATATCTGCTATGACTGGCACTGATATGAATGAGTCAGCTGATTTGGATGCAATGTCTGAACCTGGTGAAAAGAAACCTTGGGGCTCAGTTTGCCCTGTTTGTGGATCTGACGATGTCAACCTTTCAGAGCAAAATGCAGATTGCCAAAACTGTGGAACAACATACAAGATTAATCAATCTATTGAACTTGTATCGATGGGAGATAAGGGCACAGATGCTCCTGCAGAAGAAGACCTTGGTGGTCTTGGGCCTGATATGGGCTTAGGCGCAGCAACTGCACCAACAGAGGTACCTGCAGCTAGCCCTGCACCTCCTGGAGCTGGAGTTGTCGCAAGTAATATCAAAACTATGATTAGATTATCAGCTACTGTAGATTCTGATGTTTACCTCAAGACAGCAATGCCTGATTTTGACAAAACAGCATCAAAAATGTTACCAGTTGGTATGATTTGTCCTAGTTGCGGCAATAGACACGCAAACAAAGTTAAGAATAATACATTCTGCCATAGCTGCGGAAACTATTCAAGAACTACAGTCAAAGCAAGCAAAAAAGATCCATCTAAATTAGATGTTTCAATCACTTGGATTGACTAATATTTTATGGGGAGCATTGTCTCCCCATAATTTCTGAAAAAGGTGTAAAACCTTCTTATCAAGAACAAATAATCAGTTTATAAATGAAATATTTTTATAACACACTTTGATAAAAGATCTGATTTTATTAAGGGAAGCAGCAATAAAATGAATAAAAATTCGAAAAATGCCGAAAATACTAGATTTGCAGCTTTGAAACTCGCAGAAATTCAAGCAACTGATAAAGAAGACTTGGCTCAGTGTACAAATGATATGGCTAGAACTGCATCTTTGGCTAAAGATGAAGCTTTGGTTGTAGCAAATGCTATTAGAGCAAAATATCTTCCAAATATTGCTAAACAAGCAGGTATCAAACTTTCAGGTTTAGATTTAGAAGATGGCAAAGAGACTGTTGACTTCGCAAACGATGAATCCGACGATGATGACGAAATGGAATATCATCACTTTGAGAGTGATGAAGACGAAATGAACGAAGATGATGATGAGATGTCTGATGAAGACATGGAAGACAATGACGAAGTAGAAGATAGTGATGATGTAGCAACTTTTGAAATTGAAGTTCCCGCTGATATGGTTGATCAAGCACAAAAAGCTGTGCAAGAGGCGCTAGATAATCTTCTTGGCGGAGATTTAGATTCTTCTGATGATGAAATGGAAGACATGGATGACATGGACGATATGGATTCTGACGATGATGATGAAGATGAAGATGAAGAAACCGAAACATTTACAAAAAACAGCAATGAGGTTAGAAATATGACTAAACAAGCATTAGCTGAGCGCAAAGCACAAAGAGAAGCCCTCTTGAGAAGAGCAGAAAGAGAAGAAATTCTTATGAAGCTCGCTGCTGAAGAAGAGGCATATCCAGCGCACAGCACATTCAAATACAACGAAGATATGGTTAATATGGAAGGTGAAATCGACTATCCTTCAATGAGTTTTGAAGGTGGAGAAGGCAACTCACTTAAAGAGCAAAACCCAAGTTATGCTGAGCAAAGAGTTCCAACAAACAATCCAGATTCACTTCAATTTCCAGATGTAACCAAGCCTATGAAGTTCGAAGGCTCAGGAGACGGCTCATTAGAGTATGTTGTTGATTGGGAATCTCTCGAAAATCCATCTGAAGGACTCGAAGATGCAAATCTTTTTGAAGTTCCAACACAAATGCCATCAATGCCACACAAGACTACAAGAGCAAATGCTGAAAACAGCAGAATTGCTAAGAAACATGATGTTGAGTGCAAAGAATGCGGTCATAGACAGGCAATGACTGAAGCAGAGATGGAAGATGAAGCAACAAGATGTGCAAACAAAGACTGCCCTTCTAATATGAAAGAAGGCGGTATGGACCATAAAGACGATGTTGAAGAAAAGTCAGCGCAAGGTGATCCTGCAAAGACTGTAAATGATCTTACACAAAATGTCAAATCAATTACTGATCAAAACACAAATGTTCAAAAGGGTTTGAGTATGATCAAAACTGAGTCTCTTGACTTAGCCAGAATCAAAACATCTTATGGCTGTGCATCTAAACTTGCACTTGCAGGAATTATTACTTCTGAGGAAGTAGATTCATATGCAGAGCAAATGTTAAATGATGGACTTAAAGCAGATTCAATGATTAGACAAACTAAACTTTTACTCAAGTCTGCTCAAACATCAACTGAAAGAGTCGCTGCTGCTGCTGCAGAAAAAATGACAAAAACTGCTTCAACTTTAGGCG
>JACCDW011366695.1_pt1 | contig 19173 bp, 19 predicted proteins | sample 7449781 | NCBI WGS metagenome assembly JACCDW01 (sample SAMN15323449, study PRJNA562643) | freshwater metagenome | isolation source: river surface water | place: USA:Blue River Watershed | collected 2017-08-18
CGGGTGAAGCGGTAGGCCGAGGGCATTTCCTCGAACACCATCAGCCCCAGGCGGTCCGCCCAGTACAGGTAGCGCGGGTCCTCGATCTTCTGGTGCTTGCGCACGCCGTTGAAGCCCATGGCCTTGGCCAGCTCCACGTCGCGCCGCAGGGCCGCGTCGTCCGGCGGCGCCAGCAGGGTGTCGGGCCAGTAGCCCTGGTCCAGGACCATGCGCAGCACATAGGGGCGGCCATTGAGCATGAAGCGGTCACGCAGGGTATTGACCGAGCGCAGCGCCGTGTAGGACGTGAATTCGTCGACCACGCGATCGCCACAGAGCAGGCGCACCTGCGCGTCGATCAGCGTGGGCCGCTCGGGACTCCAGAGAAGTTCATTGCGGAAGTCGTCGATGCCGGGGTCGGACAGCGCGATGTAGCGGTCCACCTCACCCTCCACCACCTGGTAGCGGTCACGCGCCAGCGTCCGTCCGCCCAGGGACAGGACCAGCTCGATGGACAGATCGGGCAAGGGGTCTCCCACCACCCGCGCCTCGAAGCCGATGGCGAAGCCCTCCACCCGGGGCGTCCAGCGGATCTTGTCGACGTAGGTGCGCGGCACGCGCTCGATCCACACGGTCTGCCAGATGCCGGTGGTGCGCGGGTACCACATGGCGTGGGGCTCGAGCTGCCAGTCCTGCTTGCCGCGCGGCTTGGTCAGCTCCTGCGGGTCGTCCTCGGCGCGGACCGTGATCACCTGCCGGCCGCCCGGATCGAGCAGCTGCGTGATGTCGGCCGCGAACGGCGTGTGGCCGCCCTCGTGGGTCACTGCCAGGCGTCCGTTGACCCAGACACGCGCCGCATAGTCCACCGCACCGAAACGCAGGAAGACCCGGTCCTCGCCCGGCGCCAGGTCGACCTCGCGCTGGTACCAGCAGCCGCGGTGAAAGCCCGCGTCGCCGATCCCGCTGGCATGCGACTCCGGGGGATAGGGCACGCAGATCTCCTGTGGCCAGTCCGGAACTGCGGCCGGGTCCTGCAGCTCGCAGCGGTCGTCGTAGCGGAAGCGCCAGGGACCATTGAGGGGTGTCCACTGTGCGCGCTGCAACTGGGGACGCGGGTAGGCGAAGTCCAAGGCCATCTCCTTGCGAGCCGGCCGGGCAGCTTAAGGAATTTCAAGCGCGCCGTGTGGCTGGACAGAGTGGGGCAATCGACGTGCCCGAAGCCCCGGAAAGGGCAGGTCCGGCGCCCTGCCACAATGGGGGGCATGAGCTTCGCCCCCCTCCAGAACGACCGCTTCCTGCGCGCCTGCCTGCGCCAGGCCACCGATTACACCCCCCTGTGGCTGATGCGCCAGGCCGGCCGCTACCTGCCCGAGTACCGCGCCACGCGCGCCAAGGCGGGCAGCTTCATGGGCCTGGCCACCAACGTGGACTACGCCACCGAGGTGACCCTGCAGCCCCTGGACCGCTACGCGCTGGACGCGGCCATCCTGTTCTCGGACATCCTCACCGTGCCCGACGCGATGGGCCTGGGCCTGAGCTTCGCGCTGGGCGAAGGCCCCAAGTTCGAGAAGGTGGTGCGTGACGAAGCCGCGGTGAAGGCCCTGCAGGTGCCGGACATGAACAAGCTGCGCTATGTGTTTGACGCAGTGACCTCCATCCGCAAGGCGCTGAACGGGCGCGTGCCCCTGATCGGGTTCTCGGGCAGCCCGTGGACGCTGGCCTGCTACATGGTCGAAGGCGCGGGCTCGGACGACTACCGCCTGGTCAAGACGCTGATGTACAGCCGCCCCGACCTGATGCACCGCATCCTGGAGGTCAACGCCGACTCGGTGGCCGCCTACCTGAACGCGCAGATCGACGCCGGCGCGCAGGCCGTGATGGTGTTCGACAGCTGGGGCGGCGTGATGGCCGACGGCTGCTTCCAGGAGTTCAGCCTGGCCTACACCGCGCGCGTGCTGGCCCAGCTCAAACGCACCCACGACGGGGCCGTCATTCCCCGCATTGTCTTCACCAAGGGCGGCGGCCTGTGGCTCGAGGAAATGGGCAAGCTGGACTGCGAGGTGCTGGGCCTGGACTGGACGGCCAACCTAGGCCGCGCGCGCGCGCTGGTCGGGGCGCACAAGGCCCTGCAAGGCAACCTGGACCCCAACGTGCTCTTCGCCTCGCCCGAGCAGGTCAGCGAGCAGGCCCGCCGCGTCCTGGACAGCTTCGGCACGCCGCATCAGGGCGAGGGCCAGGGCCCCACGCACATCTTCAACCTGGGCCACGGCATCAGCCAGCACACGCCGCCCGAGCATGTGACGGCCCTGGTCGAGACCGTGCACGCGCACTCGCGCGCCATGCGCCAGGCTGTCAAGCGCTGAGGGAAACCTTCGTTTTCCGGACCTTCCCTAGCTGGACTTCTGACGAAATCCAACGTCCGGGGCCTTGACTTATGCACAAAAAGCGTGCTGCGGCGCGAGAAAAAGTTCCAGTCCCGCCCTTCCTGGCTGTGTGAAGGCTGGCGCGCCTAAGTCCTTGATTTGTATAGGTTTCGTTTTCTGCCGATTTTGCAGGCACCCCAGCGGAAGCCTTGATTTCTCTAGGTCTTCAAGGGGTCGGGGCCTGGCTATCAACAAAGTTATCCACAGAAATTCTGGATGGGTCACAAAAGGCTTTGGATTCAAGCACTTAAGCACGACATCTGCGAAATGCCTGAGAAACGACCGCTAAGCTGACCCTGCCCATGCCCCACAGCCTGCCCGTCGTGGTCGCCACCCCCGCGCACAGCGGGATACGCGGCTCCCTCAGTTACCGAAGTGAGTCTGCGCTCGCGCCGGGAACGCTGGTGCGCGTACCCTTGGGCAAACGCGAGGTGCTGGGCGTGGTGTGGGATGCCGCCGCCGCGTCCGAGAGGCCCGCCGAAGTGACCGAAAAACCCGTCGCTTCCGTGCTGGAAGGCCTGGCGCCCCTGAGCGGTGCATGGCGGCAACTGGTGGACTTCGCCGCTTCGTATTACCAGCGCGGCGTCGGGGAGGTGGCCCTGGCGGCCCTGCCGCCGCAATTGCGAGACCTGGACACCACACAGCTGTCACGCAGGCTCAAACGCAAGCCGGCCGACACCGCGGCGGCGGCGCCCTTGGGCGAGGCGCCCGAGCTGACCCCGCAGCAAAACGAGGTGCTGGCGCAGATGGCGGCAGCGCCCGGCCCCTTCCTGCTGTTTGGCGCGACCGGCAGCGGCAAGACCGAGGTCTACCTGCAGGCGGTGCAGCGCGTGCTCGACGCGGACCCGCAGGCGCAAGCGCTGGTGATGGTGCCCGAGATCAACCTCACGCCGCAGCTGATGGCGCGTTTCGTCGAGCGCTTCGGCGCGCAGCAGGTCGTAGCCATGCACAGCGGCCTCACACCGGCGCAAAGGCTTCGCAGCTGGCTGGCGGCGCATGCGGGAGCGGCTCGCATCGTCCTGGGCACGCGCATGGCGGTGTTCGCCTCGCTGCCGGGACTGCGACTGATCGTGGTCGACGAGGAGCACGACCCCAGCTACAAGCAGCAGGAAGGCGCGCGCTATTCCGCCCGGGATCTCGCGGTGCTTCGCGCGCGGCTGGAGAACGCCAAGGTGCTGCTCGGTTCCGCGACGCCCTCGCTGGAAAGCTGGCAGGCCAGCCAGACGGGGCGTTACCAGCGGCTGGAGATGGCTTCACGCATCGGGGCCGGCCCGCTGCCCCAGGTGCGGCTGGTGGACATGAACCTGCAGCCCAGACGCACCCTGCTGGCGCCCGCCCTGCTCGAGGCGATCCAGACCCGCATCGCGCGGGGCGAGCAGTCGCTGCTGTTTCTCAATCGCCGCGGCTATGCGCCGGTGCTGGCCTGCACGGCCTGCGACTGGAAAAGCGACTGCCCGCATTGCAGCGCCTTTCGCGTCTTTCACAAGGTGGACCGGACGCTGCGATGCCACCACTGCGGCTGGACCGAACGCGTGCCGCGCGCCTGCCCGGCCTGCGGCAACGTGGACATCGCGCCGCTGGGGCGGGGCACCGAGCAGCTTGAGGAACAGATCGCGGACTTGCTGGCGCAGGCCCATTGGCCCGGCGATGGCACGAACGCGCCACGGCCCGTGCGCGTGGCGCGCATGGATGCCGACTCCACGCGCGGCAAGGGCGCGCTGGAGGCGCAACTGGCCCAGGTGCATGCGGGCGATGTGGACGTGCTCGTGGGCACGCAGATGGTGACCAAGGGTCACGATTTCAGACGCATCACCCTGGTCGCGGCGATCAATCCGGACACAGCCCTCTTCTCCAGCGATTTCCGGGCGCCCGAGCGCCTGTTCGCGCTGTTGATGCAGGCGGCGGGTCGCGCGGGGCGCGACGCCGCCCACGCGGGCCACAGCGAGATGTGGGTGCAGACCTGGAACCCGGCGCATCCCCTGTTCGCGGCCTTGCGCCGTCACGACTACCCCGCCTTCGCCACCGCGCAACTGGCCGAACGCCAGCAGGCCGGCATGCCGCCCTTTGCCTACCAGGCGCTGGTGCGCGCCGAGGCCCGCACGCAGGACGCAGCGCAGGCCTTCCTCAACGCCGCCCGCGAGGCCGGCCATGACCTGGACCCCACGGGCCAGGTGGTGATGTATGCCGCGGTGCCGATGGCGGTGCAGCGCGTCGCCAATGTGGAACGCGCGCAGCTGCTGGTGGAGAGTCCGTCGCGGCCTGCCTTGCAGCGCTTCCTGCTCGCGTGGCAGGAGACGCTGCACGGCTTGCGCGAACCTGGGCTGCTGCGGTGGGCGGTGGACGTGGATCCGCTGTCGGTGTGAGGCGCTAGGCCGGTTCGTCCGGCACGTCCTGGCCCGCGGCGTCGCGCCAACGCAGGGCCGCCTCGTAAAGGGCGTTGCGCGAGGCGCCGCTGGCCTGCGCCGCGATGCGCACCGCCGTCTTGACCGGCAGCTCAGGCAGCAGCAGCTTCAGGAGCGCCATGCCGTCGTCACCGGCAGGCGCAGCCGCCTGCGGATGCAGCACGAGGGCGAACTCCCCCCGGCTGCGCGAGGCATCGGCCGCGAGCCAGCCCGCGAGCTCCTCGCAAGCCAGCGTGTGCACCTGCTCGAACTGCTTGGTCAGCTCTCGACCCAAGGTCACCCGGCGTGCGCCCAGCGCGCCCAGCGCCTGTGCCAGGTCCGCGATGCGGTGCGGCGCTTCCAGCAACACCACGGCGCGCGGCTCCTGCGCGAGCGCCTGCACCGCCGCGGCCCGCTCGCCCGCGCGCGCGGGCAGGAAACCACCGAAGACGAACCCAGCTTCATCACTCCAGGCCCCGGCGACGCTGAGGACCGCGGTCACGCTGCTGGCCCCAGGCAAGGGCAACACACGCAGCCCCGCGGCCTGCACCGCCGCCACCAGGCGCGCGCCTGGATCGCTCACGGCGGGTGTGCCGGCATCGCTGGCATAGGCCACGCGCTCGCCGGCCTGCAGCCGCCGCAGCACCCCCTGCGCGGCCTCGGATTCATTGTGCTGGTGCAACGCAATCAGGCGGCCCGCAGGCCGGTCGATGCCCAGGGCGCGCAGCAGGGACTGGGTGTGGCGCGTGTCCTCGCAGGCGATCGCATCGGCCAGCTCGAGCACGTGCAGCGCGCGCAGGCTGATGTCGCACAGGTTGCCAATCGGCGTGGCCACGACATAGAGTGCCCCCTGCGGGTAATGTTGCGAGCCGGCGGCCTCACGGGCGGCCTTCAGGGCGGAGGCGAACGAAGCGGTCATGAAACTCCTGGCGAAACGGGCCACCACGACGAAGCAGGCCGGGGACGCGGCCGAGGCGCTTGCCCTGGACCACCTGCGGGCTGCGGGCCTGCGGCTCGTGCAACGCAATTATCGGACGCCAGGGCGCGGCGGCGGCGAGATCGACCTCGTCCTGCGTGACACCGACGGCACCCTGGTCTTCGCCGAGGTCCGCCATCGCGCCAGCGGCCGCTTCGGCGGGGCCGCGGCCAGCGTAGGGGCGACCAAGCAACGGCGCATCATCTTCGCGGCCAGGCACTACCTGATGCGGCTGCCCTCACCGCCTCCTTGCCGCTTCGATGTCATCGCCGTCGAAGGCGCGCGCGTTGAGTGGTTGAAGGCCGCCTTCGACGCGGCCTGATCACGCCCCAGGGGTATGATTCCCACAGATGCTCGAACAACGGATCCAACAGCATTTCATCGACAGCGCCGACCTGAAGTACCAGGCCGCGCAGTCGCTGACCAAACCGGTTGCCGATGCCATCCAGGCGGTTCTGGCCTGCGTGACCAGCGGGGGCAAGGTCCTGGCCTGCGGCAATGCAGGCTCGGCGGCAGATGCCCAGAATTTTTCCGCCAAGTTCGTCGGCCGCTTCGAACGTGAACGGCCCGAACTGGCAGCCATGGCCCTGAACGCCGACTCCGCCCTGCTCACGGGCGTGGCCACGCAGCAGGCTTTCGACCAGGTGTTCGCCCGCCAGGTGCGCGCCCTGGGCCAGGCCGGCGACGTGCTGCTGGCGCTGTCGGTGGATGGCCAGTGCGCCAACTTGCTGGCAGCGGTCGAAGCCGCCCACGAGCGCGAGATGTCGGTGGTCGCCCTCACCGGCCACGGAGGCGGGCCGCTGGCCCAGGCCTTGCGCGAAACCGACGTGAACATCTGCGTGCCGCATGACCGCGCGCCACGCATCCACGAAGTCCATCTCCTCGTGCTGCATTGCCTGTGCGATGGCGTGGACGCCCAATTGCTCGGAGACCAGGAACAGGAGACCTCGACATGACCCCCATGCAACGCCTCGCCCTCCCCACGCTCGCGGCCGCCCTGCTGGCCACCACCCTGTCCGGCTGCGCACCGCTGGTCCTGGGCGGCGCCGCCGTCGGCACGATGGTGGTCATTGACCGCCGCACCTCCGGCACGCAGCTGGAGGACGAGACCATCGAACTGCGTGCCAACAGCCGCCTGGGCGAGGTCTTCGGCAGCCGGGTGCATGTCAATGTGACCAGCTACAACCGCCAGGTGCTCCTGACCGGTGAAGTGCCGGATGCCGCCAGCAAGCAACTGGCCGAACAGACGGTCGCCAAGGTGGACAACGTCCGCAGCGTGATCAACGAGCTGGGCGTCATGAGCGCCAGCACCCTGACCCAGCGCGGAAACGATGCCTACATCACCGGCAAGGTCAAGGCCACCTTCATCGACGCGAAGGACCTGAGCTCCAGCGCCTTCAAGGTGGTGACCGAGCGGGGCGCGGTCTACCTGATGGGGCGTGTCACGCAGCGTGAATCCGACCGCGCCACCGAGCTGGTGCGCCAGATCAGCGGCGTGAACCGGGTGGTGCGCACCTTCGAGATCATCAGCGAGGAAGAACTCGCGCGCATCGCGCCCAAGGCGGCCGCCCCCGGGGCTGGCACCCAGAAATCCGGGGCGCCGCTGCAACCCCTGCAGCCCGCCAGCGCAGCGAAGTAGGCTGCGCGCCTCAGCGCAGGCGCTTGATCAGGCTGGACGTGTCCCAGCGCTGCCCGCCCATGCCCTGCACGTCGGCATAGAACTGGTCCACCAGCGCCGTCACCGGCAGGCGGGCGCCGTTGCGCTTGGCTTCATCCAGCACCAGGCCCAGGTCCTTGCGCATCCAGTCGACCGCGAAGCCGAAGTCGAACTTGTCCTGGATCATGGTCTTGCCGCGGTTGTCCATCTGCCAGCTCTGGGCCGCGCCCTTGCCGATCACCTCCAGCACCTGGTTCATGTCCAGGCCGGCCTTCTGGCCGAAGGCGATGGCCTCGGACAGGCCCTGGACCAGGCCGGCGATACAGATCTGGTTGACCATCTTCGCCAGTTGGCCGGCGCCGCTGGAGCCCAGGAGGGTGAAGGCGCGCGAGAACGCCATGCCCACCGGCCGCGCCACGTCGAAGGCGGCGGCATCGCCTCCGCACATGACCGTGAGTAGGCCGTTCTGCGCGCCCGCCTGGCCACCGGAGACCGGTGCGTCGACAAAGGCGAGGCCTTTCGCCTTGGCCTGGGCGTAGAGCTCGCGGGCGACATCGGCCGAGGCGGTGGTGTGGTCCACGAAGATCGCGCCGGGCTTCATGCCGGCGAACGCGCCGTCAGGCCCGAGGACCACGGAGCGCAGGTCGTCGTCGTTGCCGACGCAACAGAACACGATGTCACAGCCGGCGGCGGCTTCTCGGGGCGTGGGGGCGCTGCGGCCCTTGAACTCGGCCACCCAGGCCTGCGCCTTGGCGGCGCTGCGGTTGTAGACGGTGACATCGTGACCCGCCAGGGCCAGGTGGCCCGCCATGGGCAGGCCCATGACGCCCAGGCCCAGGAAAGCCACTTTGCGCGGGGAGACGGATTCGTAGGTTTTGGGGTTGGTGGTGCTCATGCCCGAACCTTAATCCAAGGTGCCGGATCCTGTCCCCGGGACAAATCCCGGGGCAGCGGTCCGCTCGGGTATCCCGGAATACCTTCAGCCCGGAAAGTTCTCGGGGTGGCGGGCCTGGGCGCGCGCCTCGGCCGGTGCGACCAGGCGCCGGCGCACCAGGTCGGCCAGGGCCTGGTCCAGCGTCTGCATGCCGGCGGCGCCGCCGGTCTGGATGGCCGAATACATCTGGGCCACCTTGTTCTCGCGGATCATGTTGCGGATGGCGGGTGTGGTGACCATGATCTCGTGCGCCGCGACGCGGCCTGCGCCATCGGCCTGGCGGCACAGGGTCTGGGCGATCACCGCCTGCAGGGACTCCGACAGCATGGCACGCACCATCTCCTTTTCCTCGGCGGGGAAGACGTCGATGATCCGGTCGATGGTCTTGGCGGCGCTGGCGGTGTGCAGGGTCCCGAACACGAGGTGCCCGGTTTCGGCGGCAGTGAGTGCCAGGCGGATGGTCTCCAGATCACGCAGCTCGCCCACGAGGATGGCATCGGGGTCTTCGCGCAGGGCCGAGCGCAGGGCCGCGGCAAAGGAGTGCGTCATCGGGCCCACCTCGCGCTGGTTCACCAGGCATTTGCGTGATTCATGCACGAACTCGATCGGGTCTTCGACGGTGAGGATGTGGCCGGCTGCGGTCTCGTTCAGGTGATGGACCATGGCCGCCAGCGTGGTGGACTTGCCGGAGCCGGTCGGGCCCGTGACCAGCACCAGGCCACGGGGGCGCAAGGCGAGATCGGCGAAGATCGGCGGCGCGGACAGTTCCTGCAGGCTCAGGACCCTGGAAGGAATGGCGCGCAACACGGCGGCCGCACCCCGGTTCTGGTTGAAGGCATTCACCCGGAACCGCGACAGGCCACGCACCTCGATGGAAAAATCGCACTCGAGCGCCTGTTCATACTGACGCTGCTGGGCCTCGTTCATGATGTCGGACAGCATCTGCCCGACCTGGGCATGTGACAGCGGCTCGACGTTGATGCGGTTCATCTGGCCGTGCACGCGCAGCATGGGCGGCAGGCCGGCGGACAGGTGCAGGTCGGAGGCCTTGTTCTTGATGCTGAAGGCCAGCAGCTGGTGGATGTTCATGGAGAGGGCAAAGGGAGCATGTCGGGGGAACCGGCGATTATGAATACTATTTCATTCAATCTGGAGCAGGTCCGGGGCCGGATCACCGCGGCCTGTCGGGCGGCGGGGCGCGATCCCGCGTCGGTGACCCTGCTGGCCGTCTCCAAGACCTTCGGCCCCGAGGCCGTGCGCGAGGCCATGGCCTGCGGGCAGCGGGCCTTCGGCGAGAACTACCTGCAGGAGGCGGTGGACAAGATGGCGCAGCTGGCGGGCGCCGGCCTGCAATGGCATTGCATCGGGCCGATCCAGAGCAACAAGTCGCGGCTCGTGGCGGAACACTTCGACTGGGCGCACACCGTGGACCGCCTGAAGATTGCGCAGCGGCTGTCGCAGCAGCGGCCGGCGCACCTGGCGCCGCTGAATGTCTGCCTCCAGGTGAACATCGACGGCGGCGCCAACAAGTCGGGCGTGGCGCCGCAGGAAGCCCTGGCGCTCGCGCGCGAGGTTTCACGCCTGCCGGGTCTGGCCCTGCGAGGCCTCATGACGATTCCCGAACCGGCACCCGACTTCGAGTCGCAGCGTGCGGTGCACCAGCGTGCCCGCGCGCTGTTCGATCAGCTGCGTGAACAGGGGCTCGCAGTAGACACACTGTCCATGGGCATGACGGACGACCTCGAGGCGGCGATCGCCGCAGGCAGCACGATGGTGCGGGTCGGCTCCGCGATCTTCGGCAAGCGTCAGGTGGCGGTCGCCTGACGCACGGCCCGCTCCCATTGCGCCATGCGCTCCTGCGCGCGGGCGCGGTCCCATTCAGGTTCGAAGGTGCGTTCGGCACGCCACAGCGCGCCCAGGTCTGACACACCGCCATAGACCCCCGCGGTCAGGCCCGCGAGCCAGGCAGCGCCCAGCGCCGTGGTCTCGGTGACGGCGGGGCGCACCACCGGGATCCCCAGCAGGTCGGCCTGGAACTGCATCAGCAGGTTGTTGACGCTTGCGCCCCCGTCCACGCGCAACTGCGCCAATGGCGCGCCCCCAGCCGCCTGCGCGTCACGGCTCATGGCCTGCAGGAGCGCCGCACTCTGGCAGGCGATGCTCTCGAGCGCGGCGCGCGCGATGTGGGCCCGCGTCGAGCCGCGCGTCAGACCGGTGATGGTGCCGCGGGCATCGGGCTGCCAGTACGGCGCGCCCAGCCCGGTGAAAGCGGGCACCAGGGACACCCCTCCCGCGTCCGGCACGCTGGCGGCCAGGGCTTCGACCTCCGCGCTGCTGCGGATCGCCTGCAGGCCATCGCGCAGCCACTGCACCACGGCGCCGCCCACGAACACGCTACCCTCCAGCGCATACCCCGCAGCGTCACCCACCTGCGCGGCACGCGTGGTGACCAGGCCGTTGGCCGAGGCCTGGAAGTTCGCGCCGGTGTGCATCAACATGAAGCAGCCCGTGCCGTAGGTGTTTTTGGCCATGCCCGCCTGGAAGCAGGCCTGGCCGAAGAGGGCGCTTTGCTGGTCGCCGGCGATCCCGCCGATCATGACCGGACCTCCGAGCAGGTCGGCGCGGGTCGAGCCGAAATCCGCACTGGAGGGCCGTACGGCCGGCATCATCGACAGCGGGATGTCCAGCAGTCCCAGCAGCTCCTCGTCCCAGGCATGGCGGCGGATGTCAAACAGCAGGGTCCGCGAAGCGTTGCTCACGTCAGTGGCATGCACCGCGCCGCCCGTGAGCTGCCACAGCAGCCAGCTGTCGATGGTGCCGAAGGCCAGTTCGCCGCGCCGCGCCTGCTCGCGCGCGCCGGGTACCTGATCGAGCAGCCAGGTGATCTTGGTCGCGGAGAAATACGCATCGACCACCAGCCCCGTGCGCTCGCGGATACGCGCCTCCCAGCCACGTTCACGCAGCTGCGCGCACAGGGGTTCGGTACGGCGGTCCTGCCAGACGATGGCAGGGTGGACGGGCCGGCCGGTGGCGCGGTGCCAGACCACCGTGGTCTCGCGCTGGTTGGTGATGCCCAGCGCGCGAATGTCTGCGGCACGAAGCCCAGCCTGTGCCAGGGCGTCGCGCGCCGTGGCCAGCTGGCCGTCCCAGATCTCGAGGGGATCGTGCTCGACCCAACCCGGTTGCGGATAGCTTTGCGGCAGTTCGCGCTGGGCCACGGCGACAAGGCGGCCCTGGGCATCGAACACGATGCTGCGCGAACTGGAGGTGCCCTGGTCCAGGGCGAGCAGGTAGGTCATGGCGATCCGGACGGGAACGGCGATCCCGCCATGCTAGCGTGCCCCCTGGGTTCACCAGGTCAGCGCGAGCTGCTGCGTCCCAGGCGTGCCATCAGGATCACGCCGTACAGGCCGGCCAGTCCCACCAGCAGGTAGACGACGCGAGAGGCCAGGGTGCCCGGCCCCAGCAGGGCGGCCACGAGGTCCAGGTCCATGGCGCCGACCAGGCCCCAGTTGATGCTGCCGATGATCATGAGGACCAGCGATAGCCAGTCGAGCCCGTTCAGGCGTACAGGCTGGGAGGGCCTGAAGGGCGTGCCGGAGGAAGTGTCGGTGGAAGCCATGGGAACCTTTCGAAGTGGAAACGAGGCCGCTGCAAGCGGCTCCCCGATCCTTCGGCAAGGGACGTGCCCGCGCGAGCCGCGCGCGTCAGCCCCACGTCGGACACCATCTGCCGCCGCTGTCCGACCGCGCGCGATACCCGGCCCGCGCACGCTGACACTCGGAAGGACGACAGGACATGGCCTACAGCAGCATCATGGGCGCCGACAAGGCGCCGATACAACCCAGCGGCCGCAGCAGCGACCTGCTCGGGCCCAGCGACAACTCCGACAGCGGCAGCGACGCCTCGGGCACCGAGGAGATCCACGGGGACAGCGACGCCAGCGGCACCGGCGAGCGGGGCGTGGTCACGGGCGTGGACGGGAAGGAAGGCGGGGACATCCTGCCTGACCGGGTGGTCCGTCTCGGGCCTGGTGACGGTACGGGGAACGACACGGACGACAGCGGCCCGGACGCCGGCGTCGATGACGAGGAGTTCACCGACCTGGACGACAGCCCCGACACCACCGAGGACGACGGCAGCCCCTAGGTACCTGGCCGGCTCAGCGCGCCAGCGTCGAGGCGCCGAAGAGGCTGCGCACGAAGTCGACGGCGAGTTCCGCCGTGCGATTACGGATGTCCCGCGCCGGGTTGACCTCCATCACGTCCAGGGACGCGAGGCGGCCGGTGTCCGCGATCATCTCCATGCACAGTTGCATCTCGCGGTAGGTGGGGCCACCGGGCACGCCGGTCCCCACGCCCGGCGCGTCGGCCGGGTCTAGGCAGTCGAGGTCGAAGCTCACATGCAGGTGGGTGTCTTCGTCCACGCCATGCAGCGCCTCGGTCAGGGTGTGGCGCATTCCGTGCTCGTCGATGTGCCGCATGTCGAACACCTGCAGGCCCAGGCGCGCAATCGCGGCCCGCTCCAGGGCGTCGACGCTGCGTATCCCGAGCAGCGCGATCTCGCAAGGCTGCAGCGCCTGGGGCTGGCCACTCCAACCCGTCAGGGGCGCCGGGCCGTGACCGAGCAGGCAGGCCACTGGCATGCCATGCAGGTTGCCGCTGGGGCTGGTGGTTTCGTCGTTCACGTCGGCATGGGCGTCGAGCCAGAGCACGCGCAGGCGCCGCCCCTGCTGGCGGCAATGGCGGGCAATGGCGCAGACGGATCCGAGGGCCAGGGCATGGTCACCTCCCATGAGCAGGGGCAGTTCACCCGCAGCCAGCGCATCGCCGACGGCATCGAACACTGCGCGGTTCCAGGCCACCACTTCCGCCAGATGGCGCAGGCCGCCCCCGGTTGCCGGTGTCCGGGGCCGCGGGGGGCCGGCCAGGTTGCCCTTGTCGATCACCTCGTGCCCGCAGGCGGCCAGGGCCGCCTCCAGGCCTGCGACACGCAGGGCCTCGGGCCCCATGGACGTGCCACGCACGCCCGCGCCTGCATCCGTGGGAGCGCCAATGAGGGCGATGCGGGAAGTTGACATCCGGCGATTGTGCAGCGAGCGGGTATTCTCTGGCCCCGAGATGTCCGCCACCCATCAGACCATCGCCCTGCTCATTGCCTCCAACGTCTTCATGACGCTGGCCTGGTACGGGCACCTGAAGAACCTGGCCACCGCCCCCTGGTACACCGCTGCCCTCGTGAGCTGGGGCATCGCACTGGCCGAATACCTGCTGCAGGTGCCCGCCAACCGCATCGGCCACCAGCAGGCCGGCCTGTCGGTGGGGCAGCTGAAGATCATGCAGGAGGTGATCACGCTCAGCGTGTTCGTGCCCTTCGCGGTGTGGTACCTGAACGAGCCGCTCAAGCTCGATTACCTGTGGGCCGCCCTGTGCCTGGTAGGCGCGGTGTACTTCATCTTCCGCAGCGCCTGAAAGCACAATGCCCGCGACAAGCGGGCACAGGACTGAGAAAGCTGCGGATCCTCAGCGGCGGTTGCCGCCGTAGGTGGGCGCCGGGCCCGGACGCGCGGCGCGGTCGGGCAGGTGGCGGAACATGATCCGGCCCTTGTTCAGGTCGTAGGGCGAGAGTTCCAGCGTGACATCGTCACCCGCGATGATGCGGATGTGGTTCTTGCGCATCTTGCCGCCGCTGTAGGCGATCAGCTCGTGCCCGTTCTCCAGGATCACGCGATACCGGGAATCCGGCAGGACTTCGGCCACGCGGCCGCGCATTTCAATCAGTTCTTCCTTGGCCATCAGCAACCTTTGCAACACAGACGTGCAAACCCTGGCTGCCATGTGACGTGGAATGACGGACGCGAGGATCTGCGAAGGACGGCCGGCGCTCGGGGGTGCCAGACTGTCCGTAGCCCTCTATTGTAGGCCCTGCGCCCCTTTCAGGCAGCCCTCCCCGCAGCCGCCGGGCCGAACGGGCCCCGGGCGCTCAGGTCATCAGGGCGACCGCCCCCGAAAAAGTGAAAAAGGCGGCGGCGGTGGTCACCAGGATGATCCGGGCGATCCGGCCGGTGTCGGCGGAAAAGCGTTCGGCGAGCAGGGACACGTTGCTGGCGCTGGGCAGGGCGGCCGCCAGCACCAGCACGGTCAGGGCGGAGGGCGATAGCGGCAGGCCCAGGGCGACGGCCCCGGAGCCGACGGCCAGCACCAGCAGGGGATGCGCCACCAGCTTGGCCAGGGCCACGGGCAGGTAGTCACGGGCCGGCAGGGAGGTGCGGGACTGGGCCGCCAGATACTGTGAACGGGCCAGCACCGCGCCGATCGTGAACAGGGCCACGGGCGAGGCGGCATCCCCGAGCAGCCCGATGGTGGCCGCCAGGGGCTTGACCGGCACCAGGCCCAGGGCCGAAGTGAGGCCCCCCAGCAGGATGGCCCAGGGCATGGGGTTGAGGGCCATGCCTTGCAAGGCCTTGCGGGCGGCAGCGGCGGCAGCGGCGCCGCCATGGCCGGCGCCGTCCAGGCGTGACAGGGCGATGCACAGGGAACTGGTGATCACCAGGTCCACCAGCAAGGTGGCGATGGCCGGCCCCGCCGCGTCCGGGCCGAACAGGGCCACCAGCAGCGGCACGCCCATGAAGCCGGTGTTGGGAAAGGCTGCCACCAGCGCGCCGAAGGCGGCGTCGTTCCAGCCGATGCGGCCATTGAGGCTGGCGCGGATCGTGGCGGCGACCATCAGCAAGGCGCAGGGCAGCCACACCGCCACCACCGACGGGTCGAACAGGCGCGCCACCGGCATGCTGGCGCCGAAGCGATACAGCATGCAAGGCAAGGCGAAATACAGCACGAAGGTGTTGAGGCCGCCGATGGACTCGAACGGCAGCAGCCGCCGGTTCGCGGCGATGTAGCCCGCGAGCACCAGCGCGAAGAAGGGGAAGGTGACGGTCAGGATGTCCAGCACCCCCGGATTGTCGATGCAGACCGTGAGCCTCCCTGGCGCGCCGGCGACATGCCCCCGGTATCATTCGCCGCTTTCGTCTTCCGCTTCTCGCACCTCCTCCCCGATGTCCGGTCTCAATCTCGCGCAACAGGAAGCGGTCAACTACCTGCATGGCCCCTGCCTGGTGCTGGCGGGCGCGGGCTCGGGCAAGACGCGCGTGATCACGCACAAGATCGCGCGCCTGATTCAATGCGGGCTGGAGGCGAAAAGGATCGCCGCCATCACCTTCACCAACAAGGCCGCCGCCGAAATGCGCGAGCGCGCCAAGAGCCTGATCGGGCGCGACGCCAAGGACGTGGTGATCTGCACCTTTCACGCCCTGGGCGTGCGCATGCTGCGCCAGGACGGCCAGGCCCTGGGCCTGAAGCCCCAGTTCTCCATCCTCGACAGCGACGACGTCACCTCCATCCTGAAGGACGCGGGCGGCAGCACCGACGCCGCCACCGCGCGCCAGTGGCAATGGGCCATCAGCCTGTGGAAGAACATGGGCCTGAACGCCGCGCAGGCCGAGGCGCAGGCCAAGGACGACAACGAACGCGTGACGGCGCGCATCATGGCGCGCTACGAGGAGCGCCTCGTGGCCTACCAGAGCGTGGACTTCGACGACCTGATCGGCCTGCCGCTGAAGCTGCTGCAGGAGCACCCCGAGGTGCTGGCCAAGTGGCAGCAGGACCTGGGGCATGTGCTGGTAGACGAATACCAGGACACGAACGCCACCCAGTACGAGCTGCTCAAGCTCCTGGTGGGCGAACGTGGCCGCTTCACCGCGGTGGGCGATGACGACCAGTCCATCTACGGCTGGCGCGGCGCCACGCTGGACAACCTCAAAAAGCTGCCACAGGACTTCCCGCAGCTGAAGGTGATCAAGCTGGAGCAGAACTACCGCTCCACCAGTGCCATCCTGCGCGCGGCGAACAACGTCATCCAGCCCAATCCCAAGCTCTTTCCCAAGACGCTCTTCTCCGAACTCGGCGAGGGCGAGCCGGTGCGCATCGTCGACTGCGACAACGAGGAACACGAAGCCGAGCGCACCGTGGCCCGCATTCAATCCATCCGCGCGGGCTTCGCGCCCGATGCCGCCGGCGGCGGCGTGCACAAGGAGTGGAAGGACTTTGCGGTGCTCTATCGCGCCAACCACCAGGCGCGCGTCTTCGAGCAGGCGCTGCGCAAGGCGCAGATTCCCTACAAGGTCTCGGGCGGCCAGAGCTTCTTCGACCGCGCCGAGATCCGCGACCTGTGCGCCTGGATGCGTCTGTGGGTGAACAACGACGACGACCCGGCCTTCCTGCGCGCGGTGACCACCCCCAAGCGCGGCATCGGCCACCAGACGCTCGCGAGCCTGGGCGTCTTTGCCGGCCAGTACAAGCTGAGTCTGTTCGAGGCGCTGTTCGCATCGTCCCTCGGGGCGGCGCTGTCCGCGCGCGCAGTGGGCAGCCTGCAGGAGTTCGGCCGCTACGTGAACGACCTGGAGTACCGTGCTCGCCACACCGAGGGCGCCGAGGCCGCGCGCGCCTTCCTGCTGGAATGGCTCAAGGACATCGGCTACGAGAAGCACCTGTACGACGGCGAAGACAACGAGAAGCTCGCCGCCGCGCGCTGGACGAACGTGATCGAGTTCTGCGACTGGATGGCGGGCCGCTGCGGCGGCGAGATCGATGACACGGCTGGGGTTGCCATCGCCAGCGAGAAGAAGAGCCTGCTGGAAGTGGCCCAGACCATCGCCCTGCTCTCCACCATCAGCGAGCGCGAGAAGGACCAGAACGTGGTGACCCTGTCCACCCTGCACGCTGCCAAGGGCCTGGAGTGGCCGCATGTGATGCTGGTGGGGTGCAACGAGGGCCTGCTGCCGTTCAAGCTCGACGACGAGAACGGCACCATGAAGGTGGTGGAGGAAAGCACCCTCCAGCGGCTGCAGGAGGAGCGGCGGCTGATGTACGTGGGCATCACGCGCGCGCAGCGCTCGCTGGCGGTGTCGTGGGTGAAGCGGCGCAAGAAGGGGCGCGAGTTCGTCAACGGCGTCCCGAGCCGCTTCATCGCCGAAATGGCGCTGGACAAGACCACGACGAAGGAAGACCCGCGCGAGAAGCTCAAGGCCCTGCGCGCGGAGTTCGCGGCACGCAAGGCGCAGGCGGATGCCGCCAAGGCGGCAAGCGGGGCGGTGTGACCCGGGCCATCGAAGCTTCGGCGGTCAGTGGCTGCCGCCGCGCGATGGGGCGTGCCGCGATCGGGCTGGCGCTGGGGGCAATACTCGCCGCCCCAGCCGCAGCCTGTCCGGCCAACGCCGAACTCACCGTCCGGGACCTCCTGGGAAGCTGGCGCGCCGAATTTCCGGGCAGTGCCGGCCCTGGTGCCCACCTGGTCCTGGAGCGCAATCCCGACTGGCCCGACAGCCTGGCAGGCCGCATCCAGCGCGAGGGGCGCGAGGCACGCGTCGCCGGCGACCTGGAAGACGGCACCTTCACCCTGGAGGAGTCCGCCGACGGCGTACGTATCGATGCGGTCTGGGTCGGCCAGCCCGTCGAGGGCCGCTGCGGGCAGGAGATCCGGGGGGCCTGGCGCGCAGGCGACCAGGAGCCGGAGCGCGCGTTCGTGCTGCGACGGGTGACGGGCTGGTAGGCCCGGCTACCTCAAGGTTTCCACTCGTAGCCCACCGTCAGCGGCGCGTGGTCCGAGAATTTCTCGTCCTTGTAGATGCTCTCGGTACGCGCCAAGGCGGCCATGGCCGGCGTGGCCAGGTGGTAGTCGATGCGCCAGCCCACGTTCTTCGCGTAGGCCTGCCCGCGGTTGCTCCACCACGTGTAGCAGGCGTCGGTGGTCTCGGGCTGCAGGTGGCGGTAGACGTCTACCAGTCCCACGTCGGAGAGCAGGCGCGTCATCCAGGCGCGCTCCTCGGGCAGGAAGCCGCTGTTCTTGAGGTTGCCCTTCCAGTTCTTCAAATCCTTCTCGTGGTGGGCGATGTTGATGTCGCCGCACAGGATGTAGTCACGCTGCTGCTTCAAGGCCACGAGGTGCGGGTCGATCCCCGCGAGGAATCGGAACTTCGCCTGCTGGCGCTCGTCTCCCGACGAGCCCGAAGGGAAGTAGCTGCTGATGATCGAGAACTTGCGCTTGGGGGTGTCGAAGCGCAGTTCGACATAGCGGCCCTCCGCATCGAACTCGCCGCCGTCCCAGCCCACGACCACGTCGCTGGGCTCATGGCGGGTATAGACCGCCACGCCCGAATAGCCTTTTTTCTCGGCGAAGTGGAAGTGCCCCTGCATACCCGCCAGTTCCTCGAAGCGGCCGGCCACGTCGGGGGCCTGGGCCTTCACTTCCTGCACGCAAATACAATCGGGCCGGCTCTTTGCCAACCAGGCTTCCAGCCCCTTGGTGGTCGCAGAACGGATCCCGTTGAGGTTGAGGCTGGTGAGATTGAACAAGGAACTTCCCATGGCGGTGAATGGCGGCGGGCAGGATCAACTGGCCCAGGACTTCGTGCGGTTCTCGGTGGAGTCGGGCGTGCTGCGTTTCGGCAGTTTCCGCACCAAGGCGGGCCGCGATTCCCCGTATTTCTTCAACGCCGGCCTCTTCGATGACGGTGCCAAGCTCGGCCGGCTCGCGCAATTCTATGCACAGCGCATCCTGGCCTCAGGCATCGAGTTCGACATGCTGTTCGGCCCCGCGTACAAGGGCATCCCGCTGGCGGCCGCCGTGGCCATCGAGCTCGCGCGCCTGGGCCGCAACGTGCCCTATGCCTACAACCGCAAGGAAGCCAAGGACCATGGCGAAGGTGGCGTGCTGGTAGGCGCGAAGGTGCAGGGCCGGGTGCTGATCGTCGATGACGTGATGTCCGC
>JACCDW011447909.1_pt1 | contig 19170 bp, 15 predicted proteins | sample 7449781 | NCBI WGS metagenome assembly JACCDW01 (sample SAMN15323449, study PRJNA562643) | freshwater metagenome | isolation source: river surface water | place: USA:Blue River Watershed | collected 2017-08-18
CCCAAAGTGGCAGCACCAAAGGTTGGCGGCATGCCATGCTCGAGCATTTCAACAAACTCCCAGTCGGGCATCATGGCTTCGGTATCCCCTTCTGCTAAAAGGGCTGCCTGTGCTTCAAACCGCTGACGTTGGTCGGCTGGGTCATTGAGCTCAGCGAAACAGTTGTTAAACTCAGTACCAGCAATCACCAGCTGTCCGCGAAGTACCGTACCCGGCTTTTCAGTATTTTCTTTTGAAAGTGGTGAAACGAGCGTTGGGTGTCCCGTGAGCCATACCGGCCCAGCAATCTGCTTGCGGCAGTACTTCCAAAGCGTGTCGGTCAAGCGTTCGCGGTTGGTACCCTCATGCTTGATACCGAGCTCCACTACCTTGGCGAGAATTTCTTCGTAGCTCGCGGTTACCACATCGATGCCCGTCATATCACGCACCGTGTCGACGTAATCGATGCGACCAAATGGTCCGGTGAAGTTAACCTCAAATCCTTTGATATTGAATATGCGCTGCCCTGCAAAAGCTTCATCAAGAACATACTGAATATGTTCCTCGAGGAGTGCCAAGCCTTCGTCGAAGTTCATGTATGCTGCATAGAGCTCGATATTGGTGAACTCCTGGAGATGATCAGGGCTTGTGCCTTCATTGCGATACGCACGACCTACTTCAAAGGTGCGCGGAATACCCGCTGCCATGAGACGCTTTTGCCATAGCTCACCGACACATATACGCAGATACACATCGAGATCGAAGTCGTTGTGATGTGTTGTAAATGGTGTAGCCTCAGCACCACCAGTTGTGGTTTCAAGGGTTGGTGTATGCACCTCATAGAAACCCTTATCTTCCAAGAAACGACGTGATGCACGCCAGTACGCCGACTTCTTTTTAAACATGTCAGCCACTTCAGGGTTGAGCAAAATATCGAGGTAGCGCTTACGAAGACGTTCATCATCATCTTTAAGACCAAAGTGCTCGGTTGGCATTGAAGCGAGTGCCTTGGTGAGCATCGACCAACTGGTTACCGCAATAGCCTGGACGCCGCGCTTAGTGAGATATGCCGTACCTGTCACTTCTATAAAATCAGCGGTTGAAACGAGTGATACCAGTTGTTCAAAATCAGCTTCCGCCATGAACTCTTTTGAGAAAAAAGCTTGGAGGCGATCAGTGCCATCAAAGAGATCGGCAAACGCAATTGCGCCATGTTCACGCATTGCCATCACACGCCCTACGACGACACACTCCGTTTTGTTGGCCTCCAAAGTATCAAAACCAACCACCACCTCAGCGAGGGTATGGGTACGCTTGGTACTGGCTGGATAGACTTCTTTTCCTGCAGCAATAAGGGCATCACGCTTCTTGAGCCGATCGGCTCGTAGATCATCGGTACTAGACATAATGGTGTATAGTAGCGACCTTTTCTCGTTTTGGGAAGGCTTATAAAAAGCGGACGGCTCCCAAAAGGAGCCGTCCGCTTTTTTCTTCCAATCCTTAGTTTACCTTCAATACCTTGTACTTCTGCTTGCCATTTGGTGTTTCAAACTCAATCTCATCACCTTTTGTCTTCCCCATGAGTGATTCACCGAGTGGTGAGAGGAATGACAACTTCTTGTCATGAATGTTTGCTTCTTCGCTACCAACGATGGTGTAGCAGATATTTGCCTTATCACCATCCTTCACGATACAAACTGCTGAGCCCAAACCTACCACGTCACCCTTGTCATTTGAGACAATCTTCGCTTCTTTGATGACTTGCTCCAAGTGCGCAATGCGCTCTTCGATGGCTGCCTGCATGTCGCGTGCTTCCTGGTATTCAGCGTTTTCTGAGAGGTCGCCGAGACTACGTGCGTACTCAAGCGATTCTGCCACCTCCTTGCGGCGGACCGTCTTCAAGTGCTCGAGTTCTTTTTTGAGTTCTTCGAACTTCTCTTTCGTGAGATATGTTTGTGTATCGGTCATAATCAAATTTAGGTTCCCACCATTATACGCAGTTCCGCCAGTGGGTCAAACTGTGCACAAATAGCACCATTTTTTAATCAGGGACAGAATCCAGATACTCAGGCTTATGCACATGCATCCACTCAACCACGTCTCCCATAATGCGGGTAGCGCCAAGAGCATTACTCCGCGGAGCTTGGTCCATCATGAGAATGAAAGAATACTGCGGATCTTCATAGGGCCAAAATCCAGCTGCCCATGAGTTCACGTACTGGTTGCCGGCACCAATTTCGGCTGTTCCCGACTTAGCAGCAATCGCCACATACGGTTTTTCGAGTGAACGAGCAGTCCCGCCCGGATAGTTTGTGGTCATCCGCATACCTTCGTGAATAATTTTAAGACTTGCTGGATTCAAGTACTTATCTTCGTATTTTGGCGCTGCTCCTTTGATGAGTTGTGGCGTGAAAAATCTTCCGCCGTTGGCGAGTGCGCCGTATGCTACAAGCATCTGGAGTGGTGTTACTTGCCAACCAAACTGACCAATCGACGTTTGGTATGTGTTTCCGAGTCGCCAGCCTTCATTGAAGGTTTCTTCTTTCCATGCTGGTGTCGGCACGGTCCCCACTTGTTCATTGGCAAGAGCAATATTGGTCAGCTTTCCAAAATTGAAATAGTCAAAATAATAATCCATCTTCTCAATACCCAACCCCTTTTGGTCAGCATAGCCACCACTAATATAGTAGAAGTAGACGTTTGAAGAAAAAGCGATTGCTTCGCGCATGGTCATCGCGCCATGGGCGCGCCAGTCGGTAAAGCGCGTTGGATTACCCGGGTCGTATGGATTTGGAATAACAATCTCACCGGTTGAGACCACTGTCTGCATTGGGTCGATAATCTTTTCTTCAAGGGCAGCGTACGCCATAAATGGCTTCACAATAGAACCTGGCGTGTACACACCCGCAAACACTTTGTTCAAGAATGGAAAACGTTCATCAGCGTTGTACTGCGAAATCAGCTCGGTATTATCACCATCGGCCATTACCTCGGGATCGTATGATGGGTAGCTTGTCATGGCGAGAATCTCTCCAGTCTCAACGTCCATAATGGCCGCTGCACCGCTGCGGAACCCGGCTTTGATGGTTGAGGTCGCAATGATGTCGTACATGGCCTCAGAGAGCTCTGCGTCGATTGAGAGCGTGATAGGCTGCCCTGGCTTCGCGAGTTCTACAACGTGTTCAGCAATCACCTCACCGTGTGCATCGGTCTCAATGAGCTGTTGCCCATTCGTGCCTGCCATTTCTGTATTAAATGCCGCTTCAACACCGTTGCGCCCCACGTACTCCGTACGGTAGTAAAAGCCAAACTTATCCTTCAACGGGTAACTCACATAACCAATAATTTGCCCTAAACCGTTTCGGTCGGTATACGCTCGCACCGGAAAAGAGTAAAGACCCGCAGTATCGGGTTCATTCCAGGCAATGAGTTCGTCATTGCGATCGTACATAACGCCTCGCTCGGCAATAATAGCTGAACCGTTTATACTGTTATTCTCACTGATATCCCTAAATTCAGCTCCTTCAATGACCTGGAGCATAAACATTTTCGTCAGGAAACCTATTGCCACCACAAAAAACATTACCGCTACAATGGCGATATTTCGGTCGGTAATAGGAAGCTCCATCTTCCCTTCCATGCGGCCTTGATTAAACGACGGGAGATTGGACGCATCAAGCAATATTTCTTCAAACGCCACTTCTTGGCGTCGAATTTTTCGTCCAAAACGGAACATACTAGCGATTATACACTGAAATGTACGGGCGAAGGAGTCGTACTAAAACGATACATACAAGCGTAGCAACGGTATAAAGCGGCCATTCGGTTCGCTCAAAGCCAAAGTAGCTATCTACCAAAAGTGCAATAAGCAGTAATTCCACTCCCGCGTAGCGAAGCATGTATGGAACACCAACAATAAGTAACGCCCATAACGGTCCTGCCGCAGCAGCTACCAATATACTCAAATACCAAAGTGAACGAATGAGCATACAACTAACCCCCGGTTGCACTCGTTGTCGCAGCTGGGACTGCGGCATTAGTATCGACAGCATCAGTCGACGTGGCAGCAGTTCCTGTTGCTTGGTAGCCCGGAGGAACAGGAACAGTGAAAAGATCACTTTTTGCCACCGCAACATTGGCAAGCGCAGCATCAAAAGAACTACCGACCATCGGTGTCTTACCAACAGCCACTAACCGAAGGCTTCCGATCGGTGTCCTTGGCGCAACGTATGCATACTGTTCAGGTTGCGAGGGAATCATCTCGATATGAGAGACCGCACCATATACCCCCGAGGTGATTGAAGGCAAAATCACCAAATCACCTTCCTTCACAATGATGCCTTGCGGAATCCCTACTCGTAGTTGCCCACCACCCATACCGACGGCAGTTGTAAAAATATCTGGACCGAGAACATAGACCGTAGATGAAAAATCGGGCGTTGTGATAAGGGTTACTAGTGAAGTACGTTCAGCAACTGACTGCACAAAACCAATCACCGTACGATCACCAATATACACCGGAGCTCCAGGCGCAATTCCATCGCGCTCACCTTGATCAATGAGGAGCATATCGTATGGCAACGCATTTGGTCGCCCAATCACTCCGGCCAGGATACGCTCATCACCGGAATCGCCGAGTAGTCCTCGGAGCTCAGCATTTTCTTTTGCTAACAGATCGGTTGTGAAGCGGTCGCCACCTCGGTCAGCAAGCTGCTGTTCCAGCACCTGAAGTTCATCAACTAACACACTGCGGTTTCTGAGGTACTGCGGCAAACTAGCCGATGATTCAGCAAGCCATGTCTTCACCCCATTGATTGGCGCCATCACCAGTGCCCCAGCTACATAGACTACTTTAGGTAACAACCAAAAAAGCATAAGGGCAATGATACCCACGACGACCACCTCGGTAATACGCTTATTCTGCGAGGTACGGCGAGAGCTCGCCTTCATTGTTGATGAGAATTTCTTCATATTGGTCTAAGTTTTCCAACACAATACCGGTCCCGCGCACCACCGCCCGGAGTGGATCTGGCACAACGAAGACGGGAACCAGCAGCATCTCTTCGAGAAGCGCGGGGAGCCCCGGAATAAGCGCCCCGCCACCAGCCAAGTGAATTCCGCGTTGCATGACATCTGCCATCACCTCGGGTGGTGTTTTCTCGAGCACATTACGGACTGACTCAACCAATGTATCGATTGAGTGCGAAATGGCAGCGCGAATGTCGGTATCGGTAATAACTACCTCGCGCGGCAGGCCTGTTACCACATCACGTCCGCGCACGACCATGTCTTTCTCGGCACTATTGCGTTCGATGGTAGTGAGCGCAATCTTTGCATCTTCAGCGGTCTTGTCTCCAACGAGCACCTTGAACTGATCGCGAATATAACTCACGATTGCATCGTTCAAGTGATCACCTGCAATACGAAGATTCTTCGCAACAACGATACCATTGAGTGAAATCACCGCGATGTCGGTATTGCCGCCACCGATGTCGATAATCATATTACCCACTGCCTTGCCGACGGGAAGTTTTGCACCAATCGCAGCTGCCATTGGTTCTTCAATGAGGAAAACGTCACGTGCACCGGCATTCTTTGCCGCATCGCGTGCAGCGCGCATTTCCACATTGGTAATTCCTGAGGGCACACCAACCAACACACGTGGCGCAATAAGCGTCCGATTCTCGGCTCGCACTTTATTGATGAGATACGCCAACATTTCTTCAGTCACCTCAAAGTCGGAAATAACGCCCTCAACCAACGGCCGAATCACTTCAATGTGGTTTGGTGTACGGCCAAGCATGGCTTTGGCTTCATTACCTACCGCCACGAGCTGGCCCGTTTTACGGTTGATTGCCACAATCGTGGGCTCGTTGAGTACAATCCCTTTGCCCTTTACGTAAACCAGCGTATTAGCCGTACCAAGATCAATCCCGATATCGGTCGAAAATTTTTCGACAAACCGCTCAATTTTTTTTAAGAATCCTTTCATTATGCAGCTGCGGTAAACTCTTCGTACAATTCCTCCTCGGTCAGGTAACGCACTTCGCCAGTCTTTCGAACTACAAGCTCAAACTTGCCTTCTTCCTTCATTTTTCGACTCACGACCACCCGATACGGAATACCAATGAGGTCACTGTCGGCAAACTTTTCACCTGGACGTGCATCACGATCATCGAACAAAACTTCAACCCCAGCCTGGCGAAGGCTCGCGTAAATACCCTCAGCCCAGTCACGAATTTCAGCGTCATCACTATTGAGCCCAACGAGATGCAACTTGAATGGCGCGATACTCTCTGGCCATACAATCCCCTTTTCATCGGCCAGCAAATCAACAACGGTACCCATCGTACGGGCCGGTCCAATACCGTAGCACCCCATGATGACAGACTTCTCAGTTCCCGCTTCATCCTTAAAGGTAAGTCCGAGCGCATCTGAAAACTTTGTACCAAGCGAGAAAATGTTCCCCACCTCAATACTTTTCTGTTTAACCAATTCCTCGCGCGTTACGCCGAGCTCCGAAAGGTCAGCCACCTCGAGTACTTCTTCGTTCACCGCAATCCCCTTTTCTTCGTTCACATAGACAATGTCCTCACCCGCTTCAGCTAACGTCTGGAATTCATGACTAAACTTTGAGAAAGCACCACCCGAAGCGAAGGTTTTATACGTTTTGTGACCAATTCCGACGCGCTCGAAAATGCGCATATAAGCGTCTGCACAAGCATTGTAAAACGTTTCGTGCTGCTCTTCTGTCGCCGAAAACGAGTAGAGGTCTTTCATGAAGAACTCACGCGTGCGCATAATGCCACTCTTAGCACGCTTCTCGTTGCGGAACTTTGTCTGGATTTGGTATACCGCTTTTGGCATATCTTTATACGAGGCTATGTACTGACGCATCAAGTCAGTCACCACTTCTTCATGTGTCCAGGCAAGACCAGTCTGACCACCTGTCGCGAGTTCAGTCCTAAACCAGACATCAACTGCTTCGTCACTCCAGCGACCTGTCTTTTCCCAAAGTGAAACATCTTGCAGTGATGGCATGTGAATTTCCTGTCCACCGATTGCATTCATTTCTTCGCGAATGATACGGTTGATATTTTCCATCACCCGCAACCCAAGCGGCAAGAACGAATAGGCTCCAGCCATGTTCTTAAAAATAAAACCGCCACGAATAAGAAGCTGTGCGTTCAATGCCACTTCATCGCCTGGAGCTTCTTTGCGGGTCTTGGTGAAGAGTTGTGATTGTCTCATATGTTTTACGTACTAGATTTGTTTAATAAAAAGAGCGCTAACATACTACATGTATGAGCGTGAACAAAGTGATACCCCAACGGGATTGAGACAACGAAAATACATAGCGCATAACGGGTGCGAAAAAGCTTCGCTTTTTCGCACCAAACTCCCCTATCATACCCTACTTTAGCCGTAGTTCAATTTACGGCCCGTTAAAAGTATATTGATGTATTGACAGAGCAACATTTCGTGATACCGTACGCACCAGGAAATGATCAAAACGGAGGAGTTATCATGTCCGTAGTCGTCGACACCAGGACGCTCGAATACCCCATTGTGACCGTGCGTCACGACAAGGTTATACTCGATGTACAGTTTAGGGAGACGTATTCATTCTCCCATCGCGCATGGTCGTTCTTTACCGATAACCTAGAAGCACTGTTTTCGCTTGATGCAAGAGCGCATGTGTCAAATCCAAATGTTTTGTACGGATCGGAAACCAAGAGGCTCTTGGTCAACAGAGATCAAACTGTAGGTATGGAAATCTACCCTGGTCCTCATGTTGATGAATGGTTTGTGGCATTCATTGAGGCAAAGAAACGCAAGCAGGTACGATTTCAAACGCACCTACGCACCGCAAGCGGTAGAGGGTCAGTCTACAAGAAGGACGAGATCGTGGCGCTCTTTCAGCCTATCGAAGGCATTGATTGATTCTTATGAGATGTGTGAGTACCAAGGGTCTTTATCCTTGGTATTTTTTTAATATCTCACCAAAAGACACTTCGTTTCTCATGCGCATTGATTTACTTTTCCTGATATATTAACAATTGACATATATTAGTATTATTATATAGTTCAAAAAGAATAAGGAGTTCATGCAATGCGAATCAAACCCCACGTCCTGTGGCTCAAAATGAAATACTGGCAGTGGCAAAACAACGGTCCGGCACCGGATGAAAAAGTTGACATGATGCTGCTGCGCTACGGTACGGAATACAAGCGTATGCATGCCACTGAAGAAAAAATCGAACGAGACAACTTCGAGAACGAAGAGGATCTGATTAAAGCGCTAGTGCGCCGGCGTTTGGCGCAAGAAAAGCACTTTGATCAGTTCATTGAAGGCCTCAAGCGAACGGCAACGACGCCCGAAAGCAAGGCGCTCTACGCTGAAGTTCGCTGGATCCTGGAAACCCAGACAGGTCGCTGGGGGCACACGCTCGAAGACGTTCGTGAGAGTCGCATTTGGTATCACACTACCGGCCCTGAGATTCGTCGCCTCGGCCTTGAAGACCGCGTCAGGTTCGGCTTTGCTCCGTGGTACGAACACATCACCTATTGGTACAAACGCCTCACCGGCAAACTTCACTAATTGAACGCAATAGACCCCACCTGTTTGGCGGGGTCCTTTTATTTGTCTCAATATTTAAGGTATATAATTTTTACAACCGCGTCACAATATCTTTATAGGTCACAACGACCATAAGCGTCATAAGGAGGAGGAAACCAACGGCATTAACACGCGCCATCCAGACCGGATTTACCGGACGACGCATCACTACTTCAGCCGCCACAAACACCAAGCGTCCACCATCAAGCGCTGGAAACGGCAACAAGTTAATGACAGCCAAGTTGAGTGAAATCATTGCAGTAAACATAAGGAGCGAGGTGAACCCAAACGCAGCTGCATCCCCCACCATACCCACAATCCCAACCGGCCCGGTCACTGAACTGAAGTCAGCAGTCCCCGTAAAGCTGTCGACAATGAGTGTTGTAATACCCACCGTAATGAGTTTCAACATAGTACCTGTCTGTACCGCTGCTTCGTACATTGCCGAAAAGATTCCTGATTGCTTAGTTTCAATGAGTGCCAAACGAACCCCGACAACAGCACGTCCTTCTGCCTCAGGAGCTGTGCTCACTTCAGGAACGAGTGACACCGTTTTTGTCACCGCGTCAGCATCTTCATAGGTTACTAAAACTTCCTGGCCAGCCCGGCCTTCTACAGCCGCTCTAAACGCGCTCGGTGTAAGTGTTGCAAGTGATGCATCATTAATACGAACGTCGGTAATCACTGCACCACCAGGAATACCGGCAGTAGCGGCAACACCGCCTGGCATCACTTCTTGGATCAAGAGCTTCGCCGCAGGCGTAGCATTTGCCTCATCAACCGCTGCTGGCACACCTATCGTGAGTGCTGCAGTAAAGAGAACCCATGCCAAAACAACATTCATGGTAACACCCGCAATCAACACAAGCGCTTGCGCCCACTTTGGTTTCTCGGTAAATGAACCTGAAATATCTTTCCCTGTGCCAGCATCACTCGCCGCATCCGCAGCATTTTCACCATAGATACGGACAAAGCCGCCAATTGGTAAGGCGTTAAAGGTATATTCGGTTTCACCTTTCTTCATCCCAAAGAGCTTTGGCGGAAACCCGATACCAAACTCATCAACGCGCATACCAGTTTTCTTGGCCGCGATAAAGTGACCCCATTCATGAACGAGAATAAGTACAAAGAGAACGACAAAAAAGAGCAAAATTGACATATACACTACCGAGCAATCTCAGTCTCCTTAGCGGCCAAGAGCTCGTCGAGCTTACGATTGGTTGCCTCTACCTTTGCCTGAACTTTCTCTTTCTCAGCAAATTTTGCATCTTCGCCAATCTCACCATCTTTCTCACGCTTATCAATTTCCTTCATCGCTTCTTCGCGAGCAGTCTTTACCGATACGCGAGCCTCTTCGTGTTTGTGCTTTGCAAGCTTCAAAAGTTGTACACGACGTTCACTAGTGAGCTCGGGAAAAATAACGCGCATACCTGAAGAATCGACGACAAGTGATACACCAAGATCAGCGTCTCGAATCGCTGTTTCAACTGCCTTTACTTGCCCTGCGTCCCAAATTGACACGCGAAGTGTGCGCGCGTCCTCTACTGACACAGTTCCCATTTGGTTGATCGGCATGCGACTCCCATAGCTCTCCACCTTCACGCTATCGAGGAGCGCTGGCGCAGCCTGGCCAGTGCGCACGCCAGTGTATTCAGTAATGAGCCAGTCGATAATTCCTTTACTTCGAGCATCAAAATCAATCATAATTTCAGTCTTATATTCGTGTATTCGTTATCGTCGCATTCTACCACAAGTTAGGCTGCCGGCAGAGCAAGTGCGAGCGCCTCGAGGAGCATTTTGCGCGACGCGCCAGAAAAAGCAAAATAGTCGCGAATCATAAGAACCGTCCGCAACATTGACGGCTCGGTCTGCGCAACTGTCGATGCATACTCCTCAGCTCCGCGCACAAGCGCCTCCATAGCAGCCATATCTTTGTCTTTTGCGTATTCTGTTACAAGCGCGAGTCTATCGGCATATGACGCCTGCAAGAACGGCATGAAATACATGTTCTCAGTAGTGCTCATAGTTGTTGCACCAACCAACAGTACGCGTGAACGGAGCGTTGGCAGCAGTATGTCAAAACGTGGCAGAATGAGAATAAAACGGGTCGTTGTTGGAGGTTCCTCACAAAGTTTTAGGAGAGCGTGTTGCGCCTCAGGCTGAAAATCACGTACCACAATAACAAACGTCCGAAAGGCGTCCGCTACCGGTTTCGTCATCGCTTCAGTAATGAGCTGACGTGCATCAGCAATAAGGAGTCTATCGGTTACCAGATGAACAACATCGAGTGACGGTACTCGAAGTTCGGATGGCATATCGATTGCCGACACGGAGTCAGCAATATACACAAGCGCGTGATGGTTTGGCATGACGCTATTATGCGTGACAGCGTTCGCTACGTCTACTGTTTGGTTTGGTTATCTAAAATATGGCGAATTACCCGACGGAGATAGGTCTCAAAAGTTTCACCCTGTTCGTGTACAATCCCCTCTTCGTAGCGCCACCCATTCATGTAATCTGCAATACTCCGCTTAATCTCAGGAGTCGATCCTTCAAACCGACCCGCCAAAAGTGCCGCCATAGTGAGCTGGCTAATTTTTTTATACAAAGGATGATCGACCCCCGATGGACCGGTACCAAAAATACCACTGCTCTTGAAGAGCTTCCACTCAGCTAACAGCTGGCCCAAACCACTATTTACATCGTCGGCCATGAGTGGGTTATTGGCAGCTTTAGCAGCTCGCGCTTCTTCACTAGCAGCCTCTGCAGCTTGACGTGCCTCCATCAGTTCCTTAAGTTGTTTCTCTTTAGCGACTGAGGTGATTACTTCGTGCTTTGGCTGAGTATCAGCGACATCCATTGATGGTTCATGAACTACAACGGATTCAATTGGAGCAACTGGAGAAACTTCTGGAACCGACACATCTGTAGATGGTGCATGTATTGTCTCCGACATTACTGCGGCCACAGACTGCAAACCAGATGCAACTGGCTCTGACTTTGGTTCCTCTGGTTCGGGCACAGGTGAAGCAGCAACCTCTGAAACTGGCATGGCCGACTTAAATGGCGTCACTTGAGGAGCATCAGCCTCGTCGAGACTTGCAACTGACAAGGTTCGACGTTGCATCGGCTCAGCAACTGGAGTTGCATCTATAACAGGTGCAGGAGCTGCAACTGACTCTGTGCCCTGCGGAGCGTCTGACACAGGAGTAGGTACTGCAACCGGCTCAGTCAGCGGTTCAGCAGTAGGCAGAGAAACTTCCGCTTTGACTATAGGAGTCTCAGTGGCTGGAGAGATTTGTTCTGCAACAGGAGCAGGAGCAACTTCTCCGTGCCCGAGCGTCTCTTTTACCGCAACAAATGCTCGCTCAAGACGTGCCATAGCGCGTTCTGTTTCCTCTGCAGACGTGGCGCCAATGGTTTTCTTCATCGCATCCAAGAGTGCGTTCATGTATTCACGTCCAACCTCGTTGTTGACGTCAATCAAATTAACCGGGTTGCCGACCATCGCATTCACTTCGCGCTTAATTGCAGCAATTCGTTCACTCGGTACAGTGGACGACGAAGGAAGCGGGGTATCAATTACTGACACCGGGGCAGGTACAACAGCTGCTGTCACTGGTGCTGGGGTAACTTCAGGCGGAACAGCAACAGGAGATACGGGATCAAGTGTAATAGGTTCTTCCAATGTAACAACCGAAGCTTTGGTGGGCTCATCTGGAGTAATGCGAATCGGGACAGCAACCGCTTCAGACAACGGAGCTTCAGGGACCGGTGGCACAACTTCAGGTACTGGTGGTGTTTCAAGGAGCACCTCAGGAATCGCGTCATGCTCTCTAAGTGGCGCTACGGGCGCTGCACTTGGCGCTGAGTCGGGTACTGTATTTGCAGCTGACACTGGAGTAAATGATCCATTGCTCACTGCTTTTGCAAATTGTGGTGCATGACGCGAAAAGCCAATAACAAGTGCGACGGGCTTTCGTGGTTCAGTCACCGTTGCTTGTGGCGCGACGGAACTCATAAGCTCAGCTTTAGCTGCAGCACTCGTCGTAATAGCAAAACCATGTGTCTTAAAGGTTGCTATCATCGCTGTATCTATCGGTGCAGGCGTACCGAAACGTGTACTAAAAACAAGATCGCGGAGATAGTTTTTTATCTCGAGCGGCAACACGCTAACATGAATCTGCCGGAGGAGCGCGAGTACATCGTGCTCATCAGACATATTGAAAACAGTCTCTGTTACCAAAGAGAAAGAGCTGTTTGAAGAACCTCCTGTCGCCATCGACATAGTACACGTAGTATACCGCAACGGGTGGCCAGCGTAGCTGGCCACCCGTAGTAATTCCGTGGATAACATTTATGCTTTTGGTTGCAACTGCCCGAGATACGCTTCTACGAACCCTTCTTGTTCTTCACGAAGATAATTTTTAAACTGCGGGTACGCACGTTCAACATACTCAATGACGCACATAAACGAATCGCAACTCTCTAGTGCATGATTCAATGCATAAATTTGCTCTTCAGTAAGTCCTTGAATCAATCGAACCATCGCGCCATCAAAAACAACCTTGCCAATTCGCTCCATCAAGACCTGGCGACTCTTTGGCGTCGCATATGCCTCCATGCCGAGTGCTTTAAGTTGTTCTGCTGTGAGTTGTAATGACATATATTTATGAAAGACCACGGTCACGTTTAATCTCTTCCAGTAGATCGACCAATACTTGTGTCTTAATTACTTCACCCGGGAAGATCTTATTTGGGTTACCACTTCGGAGACCGAGTTCACGCATTAAGTCTTTATTGTACTTAAGCGCCGTCACCATATCATTGAGAACAAGATTCTTCTGTAACTCAGTTAAACCATTGAGCGGAGCAAGCTGTTCTCTATCTTCAACATCACCCTCAGCAAAATCCCAAAGATTATCACTTGCTTTAACGGTGTAGTCAGGAGCCTTTTCAGTTTCTGCTGCCACCCGGTCAGTCACGTCGGTAATCGTTGGTTCGATGGTGCCACCTGCTTCAGCTGCTGCTGGCTCGGCTGTGTCTGCCACCGCTTCACCCCCAGCATCGGCTTCAGCTGTCGGCCACGCACCTTCAATCGGCTTCACGTCGGGTACAATGGTAATACTCGGCTCAATAGTATCTGAAGGACTTGCCGGCGCAGAGGTCTCAAAAGGATCTACACTTGGTCCGGTACCATTTTTTTGTTCCTGATCAGCTCCGGCGAGCATTCCTAGTAGGAAGCCAACAGTGAGGATTCCTCCACGCTCAAACCAGCGGCGAGCTTTAGATTCTTTTTTTGGATCAAGTTCCCGGTCAGCCACGGCAGGAAGCTGTTCGCGAAGTCGACCTCGTGCCCGCTCTTCCATCCTAGCAAGCATTCCCCATGCTCCTTCTTTAAGAACCTCATCACGAACAAGCATGTCCTCGGTAAGCATGTACGGCTCTTGTTTCTCCTTCTGTGCCGGTATGAGGCTGAGGCGATACTCAACGTCTGCTAATTCCGAGCGTAACGCCTGCACTTCTTCTGGTCGCATAACCGCTGCTGATAGCTTGGCAGAAGCCAATCGTTCTTCAAGTGTTTGTAAGTGCTTTTTCAACGTCATGAACTGATCACTCTGTGATTCAGCCAATATCGCGTTAGGGTAGATTCCACGAGCTGCAATTGTAGCTTCAAGTTTCTCACGTGCTGCCGCAACAGCAGATTCTACTGACAGAAGTGCTGACGTATCTGCACCAGCCTCAGTCGCTGCCACCATGTAGTCAGGCAGAGGAAGTAGCGATTCATCAAAATCTACCGGAGTCGAAATAGCCATCGGTGATACCTCACGTGGATTTATATTATTGAGATATACATCCTTTCCATTCTCTTGTAGCTTTACAACCAACTTGCCGTCAGCTGAAACAGCATCGACAGTAGCCGCAGCTCGTGAACCATCAGGACGCGTAACGAGAACGCTTTCACCACGGGTAAATTGTCTTTCACTCTGTGACGGAGCAACTTCCGGGTTCTGCTCGTTTAGAGCTACACGCGCTGCTTCATGCAAGGTTGTGTCGCTTGAAAAACGCTCAAGCGGTGTACCGTCCTCTGGTAGTACTTCTGTCTCGGTCAATTGCATCACCGCAGTTCGGTCAACTACTTGTTGTTTGCGTGTACCGTCTTCAAGCCATGAAACTGCGAGTGTTGTTCCATTATCGTGAATGAGTTCAGTCTCACCTTCCACCTTTCTTCCGTCAGGGAGCGTGATAAGCACGGGTACGCCAGCACGCAATGCAGCAGCTTTTGCCTCGTTGGCCTTAGCAAATTTTTCTCGTAGCACCTCTACTGCAGCCGCTTTCTTTTCAGCTAACGGATCAGTAGGTACTGACTCGTTCGTATCTAACGGTGACTCGCCAGCAGCTTCCTTCTGGAGTGGAAAATCTTTACGTAAATTCCACAAATGCTCTGCCAGTGATTTACGCAGTTCGCCAATTTCAGCTCGCTTATTAGCTACATCTCTATCATCAAGAATAGCCCGAAGTCGATTTTTAATTTTTGTAATTTCACTTCGAGCGGCAGTATAATCGGCTGAAAGATTTTTTGCTTCCTTATGAGAAACGTCAGCCTGCTCGCGTCGACTGCGGGTGAGCGCAATCAAACGGTCTGCTTGTGCCATCAAAGAAGCGACCGAACGTTCAGCCTCTTCCTCACTTCCAGAAGATACTGTTTTCTCTACATTCGTCGCAACTACTTCACCGTTTTTGGCGTCGCGAAATCCCTTATCCCACCAGCCAGTTTTTTTCTCTGTAGTCTGACTGACTGTGCGTTCAGAAACAACCGCATCAACTGCTGCCGCCGCCTCTTTGCGACGCAGCGCGTTTGCTTCTACAAAATTATCAAGTTCAGCTCGCTGACGCTCTAGCTCTTCAGGAGTTGGTGGTACGATTTTTGGAGATTCCGATGACATAGCTTTGACATCTATTGTACGCGCTGTCGCAGCTACCTCAGAACCGTTATCCCCGGAACTACCCAGCTTCTCGCTCTGCGGAAGGGCACGATCTTCACGTCGACGTTGTTTTGTCTCTAACTTCCGTGCTCGGTTAGACCTCAAGAAAAGTGCCTGATCTTCTTTATATAGATCTGTAGGCACGACTTCGTCGGCCATAGCTACATGCATTTTGGCAACATTTACTTCAGAAGTTGGCACTGGTGCTACCGGCGCGAGCACAGACGCTCGCTGCTCAGGAACAGACGACGCAACCACCTCTGCAATCGTTTTCTTCGTAGTTTCAAAAAAGCGGGCTGTCGCTGTTGAAAGTAGCCGAGCGCGGAGGGCCATTTCTTCTTGAGCTTGTTCAGCGCGTGGTGTCTTTACTTCTTCATAAGTAGCCAACTGCTTCGTAACCGCAGCCAACTCTCCACGAAAGAGCGCATGGATATCGGTTTCACTCATCCCTGCTTCAGTCAGCACTTCACGAAGTTGTCGACAGAGCACATCAACCGATTTAATGCGATTGTTTTGGTAGAAAAAGGTATTCATTGAATTGAATACCTCAGCGCGCATTCGTGCGCGTTCCTCAGGACTAAATTCAGAAGTGACTGTTAGCTCTTTTAGTGTTCGCTCTACTGTTGGTTGACTGAGGTTTTTTGAGCGTTCTTCTTGCTTAATCTGCTTTCCGTAATACTGCAAATCATCTTCTGTCATCGTTGTTCCCGCTTCTAATTCTTTAGTAGACTCGCGTAAAACAGCCTCAATGTAATCATCGGGTTGCACCACGCGTTCTCCGACCTCATTAAAAGACTCCTTCATAGAATACCTACATCATAGCAAACCTTCCGGTTCAGGGAGAGTTTTCTTTTGGTAGCGTTCAGCGATCTCAGCTTCCACTTCTGCACGCGGGCGACCGTAGCGGGCATAGCTTTTTTCAATAATACGCTCAGCTCGTTCACGTGAAGTCTCTGGTGGAGCAACGGTTTTTACACTAAATGGCTTAGTTGGCGTACCATTGGCCAAAACCCGAAGGTAGGCGTTGCGGTTCGGCACATTCATGAGATCATGCGCATCAAAAACTGGCTTAAACTGGGTTTCAAGGATTGGTGCGTCTTCAGCACCCACGCGGAAGGCTGCGACGGAGCCGACGTTGCCAAACACCGCGTTTTTAATATCTTCATCAAGTTGCGCAATGAACTGGTGCGCAACAGTGAGCCCGAGCTTGTACTTGCGCGCCTCTGAGAGAATAGCGGAAATCGAGTTCGTCGAAATATTTTGGAACTCATCCATGTGGAGGTAGAAGTCAGGGAAACTGCGTGTGACGTCGTCAACGCGCGAAAGTGCCGCCATCAAAATCTTCCCCACCATAATCATACCAATGAGGTTGGCATTGATTTCACCCAAGCGACCTTTCGAGAGATTCACCAAAAGAATTTTTTTCGTATCCATCACCTGACGGAAATCGAACGCACTCTTCTGCTGACCAATAATTGGGCGCATGTAGTCGTTGGCGGTGAAGACATCAAACTTCGAGGTGATGTACGGCACAATATTTTCAAGCGCTGCTTCCCCACCAGCCTTCGTGGCGATTTCTTTCCAAAATTGAACCACGACTGGGTTCTTGGCTTTCTCAAGTTTCAAGCGTCGATACTTAGCGTCAGCCATGACACGACTAATGTCCATGAGGGTTGAGCCACTCTCCGGATCTTCCAAAACAAGCATGGTGGCATTGCGGAAGTACTGTTCAAACATCGGCCCCATACTCTCTGGCACCTTGCCGTAGAGTTTTTGGAAAATTGAAAAGAGTTCGTTAACGACGAAGGTCTTTTGCTCTGGCTTTGATTCATCAAACTCGAGCATGTTAAAGCCAATCGCACGATCAAGCCGCGACGGGTCAAAGTAAATTACGTCGTCCTCGCGCTCTGGTGGAATCGCTCCCAAGATATCTTCAATATCGGTACCATGCGGGTCAATCATGCATACACCATAGCCGGCCATGATGTCTTGAATAATCATATTCTTCATGAGTGTCGTTTTACCCGTACCAGTCTGTCCGATGATGTAGAAATGGCGAAGACGATCTTCAGGAGTAATAAAGATTTCTTTTGTAGTTCCCCGATGATCGTTTACCCCAAGCAAGGTGCCGTTTGTAGGCAGTTCACTCGGAGCCGCAGCGGTCTTTGCTCCCGCCTGCTTAAACTCAGGCGAAGACAGAACGCCGTTCCCCGGGAAGTGCATAAGGGTCGCTAATTCACGCATCGAAAGTGGTAATGTCTCACTCCCGACAAACTCACGGAATGAGAAATTGCGAATCGACGTCGCCAGCGCTTTACCGGTTACCTGACGAAACGCCATGCGATTGGCACGCGGGTCTTCAAACTGGTTGAACACCGCTTCAATCTCTTCACGGATTTGCGCAGTGCGGAGCGCACTCGTAGCAGACACAGCAATACGAATATTTGCTTCAAGCATCGGCGACGCAATTTTATTGGCAAATACTTCAAGTGCATCTTGGTCGATGTCGGGTGCCTGGAAGTCGCTCTCTGTCTTTTTTTTGTTACCGACAATCATTTCTTTAAATGAGGCGTAAAACTCACCTGATACAGAACTCCGCGCAATTGATTCACTCACCTTCATGCCGCCACGAATCCGCTTAATGATTTCTTGATAGGTACCGAGATATTTCTGTGGTGCACTCTTAATGATGATTTGGAGCGCAGCACCGCCGCCTTCACGTTCAATTTTTGAAAAGGCATTAAGGAGCACGGCAAGTGGGTCGCTGTTAAACGCATCAGCAGGACGCAAGGGATAAATAGGATGCTTCTTGAGTGTTGCCACCGCTACTTGCGAGACACCGCCTTCGACAAAAATATTATAGTCATGCTTTTGCTCGGTGAGTACGGCATTAGGATACAGCGAAAGCAGTTGCTTTTGAAAGAGATCGACGTATTGCATCGGGACAGCGACATAAAACACAATATGATCACTGCCCTCGGGGTTTGCCACTTCAATGGCGTAGTGTTCACGATTGCTGTGCGCGCCAACGCTCTGCATACCCGCATAAAACTGCTCCATCATCCCAAAAAGCTCAATGAGCTGATGCTCTTTGCCGCCCCCTACCTGCTCACTGGCTTCAGGAAGCGTCACCTCAAAGAGGGTCATATGGAGAATCTGCCACGGGGGAATACCCTCTTTCAAGTCAGCCACCTGTACTCCTGACTTGATGAGTTCGATAAGGCGACGATGCACCTCATCAGTGGTGAATGCACTACTACTTCGTTCTAGGACGGTGAGTGCGTTATGAATCCCCTTCTCAACCGCAATCTGCATAATGTCTTCAACGGGATTGTGTGACACCTGGACGAGCTCTGCTTGTGCTGCCACTTCTTCTTGAGGCATTTGCCGCTCTTTAGCAAGGACGACGTTTGGCGTAAATTTACCGTACTCAAACAGCTGGCGCTTGGCGATCGATTCAAGCTCGGTACTATCAGCTTCTGGTGCACGCACCAAAAGCTCGCGCTCGCGCTCAGCTATCTGCGCACGCAAAAAGGCAATCTCCTCTTCCGGGGTTTGAAACTGCTTCGGTATCCGCTCCATGTC
>JACCDW011516415.1_pt1 | contig 19170 bp, 11 predicted proteins | sample 7449781 | NCBI WGS metagenome assembly JACCDW01 (sample SAMN15323449, study PRJNA562643) | freshwater metagenome | isolation source: river surface water | place: USA:Blue River Watershed | collected 2017-08-18
CCAACTCCTACTATTACGCCATCAATAACACCAACACCAAGTATAACTCCTACAGATGTTGTTTTAACACCAACCCCAACTGCAACACCCACAATTACTAGTACTGTTACATCTACACCAACCAATACTGTAACATTAACCGCAACAGTTACACCATCAATTACTCCAAGTAACACCACTACATCAACAAATACACCAACACCATCAAATACACCAACTAGTACGGTTACTCCAACCGCAACGGTTACACCTACAAATACTGTTACCCCAACACCGTCCAATACACCAACTATTTCAGTTAGTCCTACTATAAGTGTAACACCAACTATTACACCGACAATATCAGTAACACCTAGTGCAACACCTGCAGTATCATCGCAAAAAAGAGTTTTATTTTTAGGTGATTCTGGAACCTCGACAACAGCAACAAATGTATCTTCCTATTTGTCAAATATAGGTAAACCAATATCATATTCTGCGGTAACAATAAGTACAACATATGCTGGTGCCGGATTAAGTACTGCAAATTATGATGCGGTGGTTATTTTCACAAATTCCTCACAAACTGGTGCTGCGGGATTATCAACTGCGTTGAGTAATTTTGTTAATTCTGGTGGTAGTGTAATATCGGGTGTATTCTTATGGAATTTATATCCTTCAGGATTTAATCATTCTGGAACGACTGCGTTTGTGAATACAAATTCACAATCAAATAATGCAACGGGTAATTTTACCGTATCGGTACCGTCAAAAATTACAGATAATATTGGAACAACATTTGGCGGATTTTCATTTACTAATAGTAACCCAACTTTAGCTTCAGGTGCAACATTATATGCGTCATATAGTTCAGATTCAACCAAATTATTAGCAATAAAGACGGTTGGTAGTGCCACTTTAATTAGTATAAATACATTTTTATCTAATATATCATCTAGCACATCAACTCTTTGTAAAATGGTTGGTAATTCAATTATGTATGCTACAGGTGTACCAATACCAACAGTAACATCATTTACCTCTACAGGTACAACAACTTGGACAGCACCGACCGGAGTAACTTCTGTTGAATATTTAATAGTCGGTGGCGGTGGAGGAGGTGCGAATGGGTATGATAATGCTGGAGGTGGTGGAGGCGGTGCTGGTATGGTGTTAACAGGAACCACAACTGTCGTACCGGGTAATACATATACGATAACAGTTGGTGCTGGTGGTAATGGTGGGGCCAATACTAGAACTAATAACCCAGGTTCTGACGGACAATCAAGTGTATTTGGTACGATTACAGCATTAGGAGGTGGTGGAGGTTTGGGTAGTAGAACCGCGGGTAGCGTGGGTGCTGCTCAAGTGGGTAGTACAACTGCGGCAACAGGTGGTGGAGGTACAGGTGGTGGATTTGGTGGTAAAGGAGGTGGCGGCGCATTAAGTGCCGGTGTAACAAATACAACAATAACCGGAGGTGCTGGTGGTACAGGTATTGCTTCGTCATTTACATTAACATCTGTTACATATGGTGTTGGTGGTGCGGGAGGTAATGCTGGTACAACATTAACCGGAACAAACGGAACTGCAAATACAGGAAATGGTGGTAAAGCGGGCGGCGCAACCTCGTCATCTTCTGCCGCTGGAGGTACTGGAGGTTCTGGTATTGTAGTATTGAGATATTAGAATTTTTATCAGTTTTCATTTATCTAATCCAAATTTTTATGTATTTATAGAAAGACTTATATAAGTCTTATTAACCGTGGTACATACCACATTTTAGATTGAGGGACCCATATATATGGCACAAATAGTAAAATTACGTAGGAGTAGTGTATCTGGTCAAAAACCAACTAACTCCAATTTACAATTAGGTGAATTAGCACTAAACACAACAGATGGTAAGGTCTTTTTGGCGGTATCTGGTTCAGGTGGTCCTTCAGTACAAGAATTAGTTTCAACAAACACGGTTAATACAGGTTCAATTTATCTTACGGATAATGTAACCGCATCATTTTTTACGGGTTCATTTATTGGTAATGCAAGTGGTTTAACAAATGTACCATTTGTTGTTACAGGTTCGGATGTCGATGGTAACAACTATAATAAACAATTTTCAAAATTACATTTTGATTCGGATACCGGATTAAACGTTAGTGAATCCGCACCTGGCACAGCATTTATTTCTATAGGTTCTCATTTTAGAGACATTTTTGTTTCAGGTTCAGGAATGCTTAGAGCAACTGGTTCAGATGCTTTTGAAATCACTTCTGATGGAGGTTTAGTTATAACGGCTCAAAATACCGATACAAACTATAATGGTTACACAAAAGAATTAAATTTTAGTGTAGCAAATCTTTCATCTTCCTTGAATACAAGGATGGATGTAATCACAGGGTCTTTTAATAGTTTCACAAGCTCTGTTAATCAACACATACTTGAGATTGATAATTTTACATCTAGTGTTGTATTAACCAATCAAACATCTTCAATGACCGTATTAAGTGCATCTTACGCACTAACTGCGGCTTTTGCATTAAACGCAGGTGCGGGTGGTGGTGCTGGTGCATCTTTAGGAACATATGCAACATTAAATCAAACATCTGCCGCAACAACATGGAGCTTTGAACACAACATTGGACAAAGATATCCAATATTTCAAGTATTTGATACAAATGGTAATGTTGTTATACCAACACAAATAAGAACAATTGATGAGAATAACGCGGAAATTATTTTCGGAAGTGCACAAAGTGGTAAAGTAATTGCATCACTTGGAGGCGGTAATGGTACAACACAGGAATTTACTAATTCAAATCTATGGACCGTAGACCATAATTTAGGTACAGATTATCCTGATGTTACTGTTTGGGACAATAACAAAACTATCATTATTCCAAATAAAATTGAGTCGGTTACAAATAACCAAATTAAAATTTATTTTAGTGTTCCTGTAACAGGACACGTTAGTGTATCTAGAGGGGGTCATATTTTATCAGGTTCAGTTACTTGGGATGGATTATCAGGAAAACCATCTGGTTTAGTTTCAAGTTCAAATCAATTAACAGGAGCATATGACACTCGTTACGTTTTAAGTGGTAGTATCACACAAACAACTTGGGATAATATTGCAAATAAACCGGCAGGTATTGTTTCCGGTTCAATACAAGTTGATATTACAAATACAACAAACTATACCACATTTAGTTCATCAATATCTAGTTCAATTGCTGCTCTATCTGCCTCAATAGCATCAACAAATTTATCTGATGATAATAGATTAGATGCATTAGAAAGTACAACATCATCATTAAATTCATATACAAGTTCTAACACCAGTAATATTAATGCGATACATACCGCAACAAGTAGTTTAAATACATTTACATCTTCAGCAAATGGAAGATTAAATTCTTTAGAAAGTGCTAGTGGTAGCATTAGAACTGATTTTAATACATTTACATCATCATACACAACAGTATCGGGTTCTTTAGATTCAAGACTTGATGTTCTTGAAGCTTATAGTGGTTCACAACTAGTACCATCTGCATCAATGTCATTTAGGACATTACAAACTGATGTGTATTGTAAGAACGTAACAGGTGTACAAATCAATAAAGGTACGGTTGTTAGAATTACTGGTGCTGTTGGTGATAATCCCTTAATTGCTCCGGCAAGTTTATTAAGTGAAGGTGATTCTGCAAATACATTGGGTATCACAACACAAGATATACCTAATGATGATTTTGGTTTAGTTATTACAGAGGGTGTTTTAGTTGGCGTTAATACATCAGGAATGACTGCCGGTGATTTAATATATCTTGGTACAAACGGTTCCTTTACAACAACGAAACCATCCGCACCAAATCACGGTGTTAGACTCGGTGAAGTTTTAAGAGTACAACAAAATAATGGTTCCATTTATGTAAGAATAGATAATGGAATGGAATTAGATGAAGCACATGATGTAATTTATACAGGAATTACAACAGGTGATTTATTAATAAGAAGTGGTAGTGTTTGGAAAAATAGTAAATCGTTAAATGGCAACTATACAGTTACAGGTAGTTTAACAATTACACAAAATTTGGTAGTGTTGGGGTCATCCTCAATTACATATGTTACAGCTTCACAATTAAATGTTAGTTCATCAACAATTAGTGTAAACGTATTTGAACCTGCAGAAAGATTCGGAGGATTAAAAGTTTATGATAGTGGTAGCTCAAACGCCACAGCATCATTACTTTGGGATAGTGAACATAATCATTGGGTTTATCAGAATGTTAGTGGTAGTAACTACACTGGCGGTATGTTATTATCGGGACCTAGAAATAGTGGTAGTTTAGGTGACGAACCTGGATTGATAAACGGTAGAATAGTTAAATCAATTGGTGGTGACCACTTAGATGTGTCCATAATTTCTGAAACTGGAACAACTGTAACCGTTGCGGGTGATTTAGTTGCAAATTCTTTCACAGGAACTGTTGAATATAGTAGTATTGTTAATAAACCAACATTAGTATCTGGTTCATCTCAGATTAGTATCACAGGAACAACAGAATATTCTGCATTTAGTTCTTCAATCGCAACTACAACAAATGATTTAGATGGTAGATTAGATTCAGTTGAAAGTAAAACAGGTAGTTATGCAACTACTGGGTCAAATACATTTATTGGTAATCAAGTTATAACCGGTACATCAAAACAAACATTTAATGAACCGGGTAATAACCAAGAGGTACAAATTATCAAAGTAAATTCATTTACAGATAGTCAAACCCACGTAATGACCAATAATACATTTGGGTGGTATCATAACGATACTGAAGGACACGAAGGTTTTGCATCACAATTATTTACCTCAGATTATCACTACGGTTCGGCATATTTCCACGACCCAGAAAAATGGGAATATTTGTTATTTCCATCGGGTGCCGGATACGACACAAATAAATTTGGTTTATACGACAATGGAGACACAACTTCAAAATTTGTTGTTATATCCGATAGATTAGAATTAACAGGTTCCGTTAATATTACAGGTTCATTAACTCTTAATGGAAACCCAATCGGAACGGGTAAACTAGATTCAACGGAGTTTTATACATATACAAGTAGTGTTAATCCAAGATTAACATCAATAGAATCTGCAACATCATCGTTACAATCTAAAACTGGTTCATATGCAACAACAGGAAGTAATTCATTTATCGGTAATGAAAATATAAATGGTAACTTATCTGTAACAGGTTCAGTTGTTATATCAGGTTCATTAGATATATCAAATGCAAATGTTGGAAGTTCAAGATATCTACATACACAAGGTTCAACAAGTACTACTTGGAGTATCACACACAACTTGGGTTATAGTTATCCAAACGTAACTGTATATGACGGTTCTAACAATAAGGTGATGTTACCGGCAGATGTTACATCAATAGACCAAAATACAACACAAGTAACATTTGCGACACCTGAATATGGATACGCTTTGGTATCGGTTGGTGGTGTAACAACAGCAACCGCAGATAGATATCTACACACAGTATCATCAGCAACAGGTTCATGGGTTATTAATCATAACTTCAATTACAAATATGTAAACATCGATGTTTATGATAACAATGATGAACAATTAATTCCACAAAAAGTAACTGCAGTATCTGCGAATACAGTTCAAGTTGATTTTGCAACACCAACAAGTGGTAATGCAATTATTACAACAGGTGGTCCTCGTTCAACATCAATATTTGGACAAACAGGTTCATTCTATAATACAAATTATAATATTGGTATCACAGGTTCATTGGTTGTAACAGGTGATGTAGATGCATCAAATTTCAACACAACATCAGACGAAAAATTAAAAACAAATCTTGAAAGAATCACGGGTGCATTAGATAAGATTGAAAAATTAAATGGTTATACATTTGATTGGTTGGAATCTTATAGTGATGATAAAACAAGACAGATTGGTATGTTGGCAAATGAAGTTCATGCGGTACAACCTGAATTAACATCAGAAAGAAACATTTTATTGAATGGTGAAGAAGAAAGAATATTCTTATTAGATTATTCTAAAGTGACTGCATTATTGATTGAGGCGGTGAAAGAATTAAATGATAAAGTTAAAAATTTAGAAAATAAAAAGTAATAAGAAATGAGAATAGATGGACCTCAGATAACAGGTAGTTTTAGTTTAAACGGTGACGGAGTTCAAGACATAGATATATTTGCAACCACGTCATCATTGAACACATATACATCATCAATGGCGACAACGATGAGTCATGTTTTAACTGCCACACATTCATTAAACACATTTACAGGTAGTGCTAACAATAGAATGGTTTCTATTGAAGGTAAAACCGGTAGTTATGCAACAACTGGTAGTAACACATTTGTTGGTCTACAAACCATTCAAGGGTCAATAGTTCCATCTGCTCATGCAACCTATGATTTAGGGTCTGCCGGTTATAATTTTAGACACTTATATCTTTCTTCAGCGTCATTATATATCGATGGAACAAAAGTATTGGGTTCCACAACACAAGAATTACAAATAACAACTGACAATGGTCAGTCATTTAAAATATTAGAAGCAGGTTCTGATACCATTACATTACAAAGTAATGATGGTAATATTACCCTTGCCACATCTGGTGGCGGAGATGTAATATTAGACCCAACAACAGGTGTAATTGGATTAAAGGGTACAATTACAGTTTATACAGGAAATAAAATTACATCAAGTGATGGTAATAGTGTTCAATTTGGAAACGGTATTGCTGTTACCGGTAGTATTGTTTCGACTGCAACACCTTTAATATCAGGTAGTGGACAAATTAGTGGTTTGGGTTTTGCAACAACAGGTTCAAATACATTCAATGGTAATTTAACTGTAACAGGTTATATTGATACCCAAGAATTAAGAACAACTTTTATATCCTCATCAATACTATATCGTTCAGGTTCGACTAAGTTTGGTGATGAATCAACTGATACACATTCTTTTACTGGTAGTTTAACAACAACAACATCTGTCACCGCAGGTAATGGATTTGTTGCAACAGGATACCCCGCGGCTTCAGGTAATGGATTATTTATAGCATTTAATAGTGCCGGAACAAATACGGGTTCACTTTATTCTTATAACTATAATACAAGTACATACCTCCCAACAGTTATTGATGGCTCTAGTGTTTTATTATATAATTCAGGTGTTGCTAAAATGGGTGTTGTAGGTGGAAATGTCGGCATAAATAAAGTATCGGGTATAAACGCAACACTAGATGTTAACGGTAGTTTATTAGTAAGTGGAAGCATCACATCAACAGGTAATATTAGATTGGGTGAGAACCCATCAATTAATTGGATAAGTAATACTCTTACTTTAGAAACACTATCAAATGCAATTCCCGTTGTTAGAATAAATGGTGCAGCAAGTTATGACCCCAGATTTGAAATATGGAATTCAGGAAATGCTGCAAGAACTATTTTATTACATACTGCTGGAGATTCATACATTAATAATGTTAATAATTTTGGTTTAGGAACATCTTCACCGGCACACAAGTTAGATGTTGATGGTGGTTCGGGTGCTGCAACGCTTAGGGTTAGTACAACAAATACGGGTGCAGGTGTTGCATCATTAATTTTAGCAAATAGTTCAAAAACAGCATTTAATGATGGTGTTAAAATTTCTCATGGTGGTGGATATACAAAAATAAGCGACTTAACTGGTACAACGATTATGTCATTTGACATGTCAAATGCTCGTGTGGGAATAAAAACAACAACACCATCAGGTACATTTAATGTACAATCAGCCGGTGCTGACGGTATTGTATTGTCTTCCGATTCAAACGATTCAAATAATAGTGGTAGATTATTTTTTATGAGAACGGGTGGTGAAGGATGGTCCATAATGAATAATGCTGGAAATTTAAGTTTTAGAAGTAATGCAATACCCACAAATACATCAGGTAGTGAAAGGATGCGTTTGGATAGTTCATATAATTTAATATTAAATAACGGACTAACCGTTGCCGGAACAACTAACCACACTGGTGCTGTAAGAATGAATAGTGGTTCTGCAGGTAATTCACCTAAAATAACTTTTGGAACAGAAGATGAAAGTGTACCCGGTAACAAATCAATTTATTTAGAAAATTATTGGATGGTTCTCCAACCACATGTTAATGAAGGAATGCGCATAAGGTTTGTTAATGGTTCGGGGTCACAAACAGAGACTCTCACATTTCAATCCTCAAACACGAGTATTAATACACCATTAAGTGTTTCTGGTGCACTCACAACAAATAGTGGATATCACTATTCTCAGGGTTCTGTTAATCTAAGAAAATTGGTTAATGTTGGTGATAATACCACTACAACATTATTATCATTTAATCAAAATGGTTCTTATTCATATATTGGAGGTGGAGAAATTTTAATCACATTTGTAGACCCAGGGTCTCCATGGGGGGTATATGTGTGGAAGGGTTTAATCAGTATAAGAACGGTACAATATGGTTCATTATACTCAACCGGAATACAAGAAATTGCTTCAAGAAATAATTTAGATGGAACATTTACCGTTAGTGCACAAACAAGTAAAGATGGTGGAGTAGCAAATGCTATAATAAATGTGGTAGTAACAACAAGTAGTGGTATATCAGGACAAGCCTATGTTTCATTTAATGGATGGATTAGTGGTGGGTCACAACCAGTTTAAAATTTTTATAACATGTTAAAAATATTTGAAATACCTAAAAATGCTGGAAACTTTGCAAGATTCCTTAACACATCTTTTATTGAAGATAAAACTATTGATGTGGTTATACTTAGAGAACCATATGAAAGATTTTGGTCCGCTACTAAAACTGTTGTAAATGAAATCTCAATTTTTGGTTCATTTCCTTTTGAATCACAAATAAACATGAGAAAAACATATGTTGGTTTGGACTTTAACGTGGAGGATGTGATTAATAAATCGATATCCATGTTGGAACAATCTGATTTTTATGTTCATTTAAAACCACAAACAGATTTTATTGGTGATAAGAAATTTGACGAAGTAGTTTACTTTGAAAATTTAAATACCGAAATAGAAAATCTTATAGAAAAGTATGGCGTTAATACAGTTCAAAATTTTTCATTTGACAGAAAATTGACAGTTTCCCCCAAAGAAAGAGACGAAGAGGCAATGAATTATATAGTGAACACACAATCAATAAAAGATAAATTAGATGAGTTTTATAAAGATGATTTTATCATTTATAATAATCCAGAATTGATTAAGAAAACTATTTATAACTAATGGCAAACGGAGCATTTAAATTTAAAGATAATTCAGGAAATGTGGTATCATTCATTTCAGGTAGTGGACCAGATATTCTCATATCTGGTGGAACATTAAACCTATCTGGAATGACAGGTTTAACTCTTGGTAATCTTACCATGAGCGGAACAACACAAAACGCGGTTTCAACATCACACGCAGCAAGTTATCTTTTAACATCTTCGTTTAACACATATAGCGGAACAACCAATACAGTTATTGGTACATTACAAACAAGTACAGGAAGTTTAAATACATATACATCTTCTACTAACACAAGATTAGGTGTAATAGAATCCACAACAAGTTCACTCAATACTTTTACATCAAGTGCCAATGGTAGATTAAATTCAATTGAAGGAAAAACTGGTTCATATGCAACCACTGGTTCAAATACATTCAATGGTAATTTAACTGTAACAGGTTATATTGATACCCAAGAATTAAGAACAACATATATTAGTTCTTCCATTTTATATAGAAGTGGTAGCACCAAGTTTGGTGATGAGTCAACTGACACACACGCGTTTACTGGAAGTGTTTTAATAAGTGGTAGCTTAAGTGTACCAGGTCAAAACATCATAACAAGGTCTGGTGGAGGTGAGGTTAATGAATTAACATTTTTTAATGGAACAAATACTGTTGGTGGAACTTCCGCGCTATCATATAATTTTCCGCAATTAACCGTCGGTGTTTCAAGTGCGGGAAATAACTCAGATTATAATCTTTTAATACATCGACATGGTAATATTGGTAATCCCGGTTCTGGAACATCAACACCGGCATTATATGTCACAGATTTTGCGGGTGATGGACCAGCATCGTATTCGAACTTACCATTAGTTGAAATTTCATATCCAAGAATTAGCAGTACAGATACTAATGCCGCAAATGCTAGTTTATTAAGGTTGGCATTGGACGATATGGTTGCGATGCAGGTAAGTGCTAAAGGAAGAACATTCATTGGTCAATCAAGTCAATCAGACAATGGTCAGCTATTACAAGTAAATGGAACAAGTAGATTTGACGGAAACTCAACATTTACATCAGATATAACAGTTTCAGGTAAAATGGGTATTGGTGGAGCACCAGAATCTGGTTATGTTTTAACATTAAAAGGTAATGGGGTAGATTCACCATTATTATTGTTACAAGGTTTAGCGAATCCAACTGCGAAATTGGGTGATACTACAACAGGAACAAGTGATGTGGGTAATCTTTGGTTATATAATGATGGTACACTTCGTATTAGATTAGATTCTGACACTGCCGGTACATCATATATAAATGCTAATAAGTTTGTTGTTGGGGCAACCACATCAACTAATGCATTATTTAGAGTCAGATATGATTCTACAGATGCCACATATACAAGTAAAATACAAGCTGTATTTGGACCAAGTGATTATTTGGATAGTGATGCTACCGATGTATTTGGAGGTGGAACTTCTGAAACACAATTTACTAATGGTAACGCATCAAGACCTGCAATGATTTCACTTGGTGGTTCATTAAATACAGATGAAACATTAGGAGTAATAAACTTTTTCCGTAGCGGTAACAGTGACAACTATAGAAGTAGGGCTCAAATATTCTCATCAGTACAATCAACCGGAACGGCTAATCAACATGGTGCATATATAGAAATCCGAACTGCAAACGATGGTGTTGCTGCACCACAACAAGTTGCAAGATTTGAGGCTAGAGGTTCATTTATGTTATACAGAAGAGATGATAACATGACCTTTGCAGATTCTGTTGGTGCGTTGTATGTTAGACAAAATGGTAATCATGATAGTACCCAAGAAGAATTTAGAATAGTAGGAAGAAATATTGGATTCTTTAGTCATACCGGAACAAGACATGTAGGTATAAATTCAAGTGGTATTTTAGGAATTGGGTATGCAGGTGCACCCGCAGCAACAAGTAAATTGTTCATTTCAAGAAGCGACCAATATGGTCTACACTTCGATGCCGCGGCAGGTTATGGACGAATTCAGACCACAGATGATAATTTATATTTGAAAGTTGGGTCGAATGATATGGTAACCATAAATTCTTCATCAATTACATTACTATCAACAGTAACCTCTTCGGCTGCGGCCACCCCTAATTTTGCTATTTTAGAAACCGGGGTATCAAAAACAGTTAGTGGATATAATTACGATGCTACTCAACCAATGGCAATGGTTATTACACAAACAGCCCAAACAACAATGGGATTAATGAGAGCAAGTGAGGACACTACTGGTGCAACATTAAGAGGTATGAAAGCAAGAGGTAACGCTTCTACCATCGCATCTCCATTGAATGGTGATGATATTTTTTCTGTTGAAGGTTGGGCTTGGCACGGTTCAGGACCGAACTACCCTAAATTAGGTGGTGGTATGAAGTTCGTTAAAGATGATACTTGGGGAACAGCAAGTACTCGTGCACCAATGAGAACTGAGTTTTATAATGCAAATAGTACAACAACTGTTCAAACCACATTAATAATATATCCATCTGGAAATGCATCATTAACAGGAACATTAACACAAAGTGCGTCTGATATTAGATTAAAGACGAACATTACAAAAATTGAAAATGCTCTTGAAAAAATAAATTCATTAGAAGGTTTCACATTTAATTGGAATAATATTTCTCCGTTATATGATGAGAATGTTACAACAAAAGAGGTTGGTATTTCGGCACAAGCAATTGTTGAGGTTTTACCCGAGGTTGTTTCATTAGCACCATTTGATATTAGTAGTACAGACGGTAAATCATCAAAATCTGGCCAGAATTATTTAACTGTTAAATATGAAAAACTTGTTCCATTATTGATTGAAGGTATCAAGGAACAACAAGTAATTATAAATGATTTAAAATCAAGATTAGAACAAATAGAAAACAATTAAACATGGCATACAGAATATTAAAACAATTCGTTCCGGTAGACACCAATCAAGGTGACCCAGAATGGGCAAAAAGACAGATTTGGGTTCAAAAATTAAACGCAGAAGATAGTATCGATGAATTTGATACATTACAAGAAGCGGAAACAAAAAAATCACAATTGGAAAGCTCCGACCCATCAGGTAGAGTCTATAAAATTGTGGAAGTATAATCATTCTAATGGACTATTTATATAGGTATGAAAGTCCATAATCTCGTAGTCACAGGCTCGTTAACAAGTGGTGGGGAAAACATCTCCACAATATCATCTTCTGTATCAACAACAGTTACAGAATTATCATCCTCATTAACATCAAGCATAGGTAGTTTATCATCGTCAATGGTTACGATGGTAACAAACATGTCTTCTTCAATTACATCAAGTATTGGAAGCATGTCCTCATCAATGAGTTCAAGATTTGATACGTTAGAATCAACAACCGGCTCTATTAATACATTTACATCTTCAGCAAGTGGTAGACTTAATTCAGTTGAGGGTAAAACCGGAAGTTACGCAACAACGGGGTCAAATACATTTGTCGGTCTACAAACAATTCAAGGTTCAATAGTTCCAGCGTCACACGCAACATACGATTTAGGTTCGGCAGGATATAATTTTAGACACCTTTACTTATCATCGGCATCTCTTTATATAGATGGAACAAAGGTATTAGGAAGTACTACTCAAGAACTTCAAATAACAACCGATAATGGACAATCATTTAAAATATTAGAAGCCGGTTCAGATACAATCACACTTCAATCTGCAGATGGAAACATAACACTTGCAACATCAGGTGGTGGTGATGTAATATTGGACCCAACATCAGGTATTATTGCGTTAAAAGGTACAACAACCATTTACGCAGGTAATAGGGTGTTATCATCTGATGGTAACCCAATTCATTTTGGTAATAGTGTAACAATGACTGGCTCACTAATTGTGACTGGCTATATTGAAACACAAGAATTAAGAACAACATATATTTCGTCTTCTATTTTATATAGAAGTGGTAGTACCAAATTCGGTGATGAATTAACTGACACTCATGCGTTTAGTGGAAGTGTGTTAATATCTGGAAGTTTAAGTGTTCCAGGTTCGGGATTAATTTCGGGTTCATCACAAATTACATATTCTGGTTTAAGTGGTGTACCATCAGGAATAATTTCTGGAAGTGCTCAGTTACCATCAGGTGTTGTGTCTGGTAGTGTTCAAGTAGATGTAATGTCGACAACAAACATTGCAAGACTCGCAACAACTGGTTCAAATACATTTACAGGGGCTCAAACAATTAACGCAAGTAATATTGGTAGAATAAATTTAGGAAATACAACAGGGTCAACAAAAACGGCTGGAGCAATAATAGCTCAAACTTCTCCATCATATGGTGCAACCGGTAAACTTGGATTTAGCGTAACAACTTGGGGTGTTAATACGGATTATGATTTAACCGAAGTAATGGCAATTGATATGAGAAGCGCTGACACCAAGGGTGCTACAATATATATGAACCCATTTGGTGGAGGACGACTCGGTGTTGGAACGCAAAACCCAACAGAAATGCTTCATATATCTGGTTCAGGTTCCGCAACGGCAATAAAAGTTGAAACTGCAACAAATCATGCAACATTTTTTGAGGCGAGCACATTTACAGGAACAACAGTAACTAGACTCCAATCGAATTCAAGTACTGGATTTGTTGGAACAATGACAAGTCATCCATTTGATATTTTTTCCGGAAATGCATTTGTTGCGAGATATAACACAAATGGTAATTTAAACGTTGGATATCAAGGGGACCAAGGTGCAAAACTTTATGTTCAAGCAAATCAGGCATCATATACCGCTTATTTTGAACAAGTCGGCGGTGCCACATCTTCTTATGGTGGTGTTAGAATAACAACAAATAGTACAGGTGTTAATTCACTATATATTGATAATGCTGGAACTGAGCGTTTTTCGGTGAAAGGTAGTGGTGTTGTACACATACAAAATGCACTTGGTATTGGATATAGCGACCCACAATATACATTACAAGTAAATGGTAACATTGGTTTAAGAGCAAATAGCCAAAACATTAAAGCAATAACTGGAACTGGATGGGGGTATTCTCCAGGAAGTTATAAAGTAGTTATGCTCGGCGACACGGCAAATAACGTTACTGTATCAGTTGGTTACGACCCATCCGGAAACTCAAATAGTGCATTTAGTGGTGATGGTAGAGAAATATTATTTAGAAATGGGGCATCATTTGCTACACCAACATCAGGAAATACTGCATTTCATTTGAATACATTGGTGATGAAAGATGGTAAGATTGGTGTCGGTACCGCAGACCCGTCGTACAAAGTACATGTATACGCGGCGGCAGATACGAGTATTGTTGCAGAAACAACGGGGCAAAACGCAGTTAGATTACAACTAATTAACGAAGAAAGGTCATTTATCTTAACAAATAATCCGGGAGACGATTTGTTATCATTCTATTATGCGGGTGCAAATAGATTACAATTTAATACAACAAATCAATGGTTTAATAGTGGTGATACCGGTTTTGGAACCACATCACCAGCACACAAAGTTGATGTAAATGGTAACATAAGAATTAATCAAACAGTTGCATATCTATATTTTACAGCAACAACAACTAATAGATATCTTGCATATAATGGTGCAGATACATATTGGAGAGCAGATGGTATTCATTACTTTGAAAAAACATCTGGATATAAAGGAACATGGGATGCAAGTAGTAATTTAACGGTTAATGGTACAATAACAGAATCTTCAGCTTTAAGATATAAAGAAAACATAAATCCTCTTGAAAATTCATTAGATAAAGTTTCTAAATTAAGAGGTGTTAGTTATGTTAAAAAAGAAACTGGTCTCAAAGAGTTTGGTTTTATTGCTGAAGAAGTAAATGAAATTATTCCGGAATTGGTTTTAAGAAATCCTGAAGGCGAAATCGAATCTGTTGCTTATGGTAGATTTGTTAGTGTTTTAGCGGAAGCAATTAAAGAATTGAAAGCAGAAATAGAAGTTTTAAAGCAAAATAAATAATGGCGTCATTACAAAACACAACTGTAACAACATTTAATGCAACAACATCGGCATCCGCAAGTTCAATTTTAAATAGTGCGGTTGGTTCAGTCCAACAGTGGGCTGGTTATGTTGGTGTACCCACACCCTACTATGAACCATCAAATAATTTTGTTAATTTAATTGGTAATAATAATGGGTATGCTTGGATTATGGGTTATGTTTCAATACCTGCAAATCAATCATATAATAGTTGTCATGACTTTTGGTTTGCGTTTTCTAGATATGGGATAAAAACCACATATGCTGCTACTAATGATGGATTAATGGGATTATCACATTATCAAGACCCTAACAATGTCAATATAAATTATTTAAGAATCACAAATAATTATAACGCATCTTGGGCTTATGGTAATTACCATGTGTGTGTAACCGTTTTTACCGGTAGTGCAAATAACTCGGTTATATCATCAGTTTTAACAAGAATTAATTAACATGGCAACACTACTAGCATCAACAGTGAATGGAACTTTAACAGCGTCAACTAGCATAACTTCACCAAAGTTATTACAAACATATTCAACACAACAATTCAAAGAATATGTTGGTAGTGTCTCAATTCCTAGTTCGGTAAATAATCCCACAAATTATGTTGATTTATTTGCTAATACTGGTACTCATGAAAGAATGCTTGGCTACGTCTCTTGGACTGTATATCAATCACAAATTCATACTGGTTCATTTATTTTTCAATTATCAGAATATGGATTAAGCACATATACTTTAGTTTCTGGTGCAAACTGGTCCGTTTCTAGACATAACCCATCATATGGTACAAACTATATAAGATTTACGAATACAGTTTGTTGTGAGTGGGGAAATGGTACTTATTATTTTGTAGTTAGAGTTACGGGATTAGGTGGTCATTCATTTTTATCATCATATTTAACAGAAAGAATAAGATAACATGGCAAATTTAATAGGTACAAGTGCACCAACAATATCGGCAAATGAAATAACATCACCATTAACTTATTTGAGTACAAGTAACGGTGTAATTGAATATGCTGGTTCTATTTTTTTAAATAATGGTGCAACAGCGGACATAATAACAAATAATAGCGGGTATGCAAGAATGGTTGGGTCGGGTTATTTTACTGCAATTAGAAGTTCTACATCGTGGAGCTTTGGAATGTTTTATTTCCAATGTTCAAGATATGAAACAACGGTTTCAAATATATTACAATCCGATTGGGGTGGGTATTCTACGTCTGGATATCAAAATCCAAGTAATGTTGACGTAAATTCACTTAGATTTACAAATAGTTCTGGAGATAGTGGAACATTTTATTTCAACATTTCGGTACAAAACCATGTTTCTGTATCTTCATCAGTTTTAACAAGAATCAAATAATTATAATTATGATACATCCATTAGACGACGGAACAGAGTTAATAAATCCCATGGACGGGACCCCATATACCGAAATTCAAAGATTTGGTTTTTTTACCGGTCTTCAAGAAGTTTTCGATACCCAATATCAAAGAGATAGAAAACAAGAATACCCCCCAATCGAAGATTATATAGATGGGGTTGTTAAAGGTGACCAAGACCAAATTAATGAGTATATTCAAAAATGTCTTGCGGTGAAGGCGAAATACCCAAAACCTAATAATTAATATCGTTTCATAACCTATTCCCAAAGTATTTATAGATAAACTATAAATTAATGGAATTATACGGTTCGATATCTAGTATATCGGGGTCAATGACGGCCTCGGTTTTTACAGGTTCATTTAAAGGAGACGGAAGCGGTTTATATAATATTCAAGCCAGCGGAGTTACAGGATTAAATTTATCCCAAATTGTAACGGGTTCGGTTAGTGCATCTGTCTCACCTGTTGGGTTTAATGTCAATACAGACACATCTATAACAGGTTCGTTGAATGTTAGTGGTACAGTGTTATCACAAACTACACCACTTGTTTCAGGTTCATCCCAAATTCAAATCACAGGAACCACCGGTTATTCCACATTTAGTAGTTCAGTTGCAACAACAACTAACAATTTATCTACCGACATCACAAATTTAAGTTCGTCTATTGCGACAACAAATTTAGGACAAAATAATAGATTAGATTTAATAGAAGGTAAAACAGGTAGTTATGCTACCACAGGTTCAAATACATTTAAGGGTACACAACTAGTTTCAGGTTCAATACTACCAACAGATGATAATGCGTACGATTTAGGTAGTCCATCATATCAATGGAGAGACGTTTATATTTCTTCAGGTTCACTTTATGTTGATGGTTCTAAAGTTATATCATCAACAGCACAAGAACTTCAAATTACAACAGACAACGGTCAATCAATTAAGATTTTAGAAGGAACCACGGATTCAATTGTCCTTCAAACTGCGGATGGTAATATTGAATTAAAATCAAGTGCTGCAGGTGATATCTTATTAGACCCAACAAATGGTAAGATAGTATTAAAAGGTACTGTTGAATTATTGAACGGTAATAAAATTCAATCTTCTGTTGGAGGTACTCCGGTTGTTTTTGCAAATGATATTGTTGTTTCAGGTTCAATTGATATAACAGGAACAATTGAAGGAATTGATTTAACTGCGTTTAGTTCATCTCTTAATACAAGACTTGGAACACTTGAAACATCGACAGGTAGTTTAAACTCATTTACAGCATCTGCTATTAGTAGATTAAATTCATTAGAAAGTACAACAAGTAGTTTAAATTCATATACATCAAGTAACAACACAAGATTAGACGTAATTGAAACTTCAACAAGTTCATTAAACACTTATACAAGTAGTACCAACACAAGACTTTCATCAATTGAAACAACAACCAGTAGTTTATTAAGCGCTAATACAACTCAGAATGGTAGATTAGATTCATTAGAGACAACAAGCGGAAGTATTTTAAGTACAAATACAACTCAAAACAGTAGATTAGATTCTATTGAAAATAAAACTGGTTCTTATGCTACAACAGGAAGTAATATATTCCAAGGAACACAAACAATTACAGGTTCTTTGTATATTTCACAAGACTTAGTAGTTGCTGGCTCGTCTTCAATACAGAACATTAGTTCGTCTATTGTTAATATCGCCGACAATATTATAACAGTAAATGCGTTGAACCCTAGTGTTAGATTCGGTGGACTCGCGGTTATTGATAGTGGTTCTTCTCCACAAGTATCGGGTTCGATGTTATTTGATTCAGTAAATAACCAATGGTTATTCGTTCATCAAAATCAAGGAACAATTACATCATCTGTTTTATTAATGGGTCCTGAAACCTATAATAATTTGGGGAATGAGGCTTATATTACAACAAATAGATTAGTTAAAAGTACAGGAATTGAACATTTAGCCGATAGTAATATCGCAGATACCGGTACAAAAGTTTCAATAAATTCAAACACAGAAATCACAGGTTCATTAATTTCTACTGCAAATGTAACATCTAACGCTAATTTAGTATCAAATTATTCTGTGGGTGATGAAGGTGGTGAAATTAATCTTAATAAACCAGTTACAAATACAACATTAACTAGTGGTGTTACTATTGATGTTTGGAGAGACAGAGTTAGAATATTTGAAAGTGGTGGTACAAATAGAGGTGGATATTTCGATATTGCGAGTTTAAGTACTGGTGCATCAACAAATTTAATGGGCACAGCGGCAACCGCATCTTATGTTGAATATGCGAACGTTGCAAATAAACCAGCTTTAGTTTCCGGTTCTTCACAAATATCTTTTAACAGTATTAGTGATAAACCCACGTTGGTTTCAGGTTCCTCACAAATAACATATGGTAGTATATCAGGTGTACCAAG
>JACCDW011415201.1_pt1 | contig 19166 bp, 17 predicted proteins | sample 7449781 | NCBI WGS metagenome assembly JACCDW01 (sample SAMN15323449, study PRJNA562643) | freshwater metagenome | isolation source: river surface water | place: USA:Blue River Watershed | collected 2017-08-18
AGCTTCCGTACGTGAAAAAACGTTCCGAAAGCACCAGCGTCGCGATGGTATTTCCTTGACTGCGGCCCACGCAAATCATCGCGCCTGTGGCTAGAATTTGAAGCCAAAGGATGGCGGGCATTTCCCAAGCGCTACTCAATCTTTTACTCTTCCAAACACCGAATCCACTTATTGAAAATAGTGCTAGGCCAAACGTCGCATTGATGTAAATTTTGTAGGTATCCGAAACGGGCCATGCGGCATTTCCCAGAAATGTAAAAAGAGCCAATGGTGCCTGGAGGATAATTTGCAAAAGCGAGCTGGCTGGCCCTTCAGCAGGTTTGGCAAAGACTAAAAATCCCAAGCCTACCATGGCGAAAATACTCATACTGCCAACGATATACTTGAAGGGGTGTTGCTTGTAAAACAGGTAAAAACCGATAATTGGCACCATAACCCAGCCCTCGGTGGAGACGAAAGGGTAAATGAGCAGGGCCAATAAAAGTACCCAAGAAGGTTTTTTAAGCGTGCTTACATACGCAATCCATGTTAGAAAAAAGAGGGATCCCGTATGTTGCAATACCCCGATCACGTGATAGTTATCCCCATTAGCATGTGGAGCGAAAAGGAGACACAAAATAGGAATCAAATGCCAGCTCGCATATTTATTGGCCTGGAGGAATCGGTAAATTAGGTACGCAATACCGAGCAGAAGCAGATTCGCGAGAAGAATTAGGGTCTTGAAATTTAGACTTCCGGTAATCAGAAAGCCAACGAGCACAAATACTTTGCCAAATAATAAGACGTGGATTTGATTATGTGGCTTGAAAAGATAGCTGACAAATTGAACAAAGTTGTCGCTTTGGAAATGTTCAATGGTTTCAAAAAACAGAAAATCGTCGCCCCAAGATGGGAAGTTGATGATCGTTTGATTGAGTAGGTAGAAGTGAAAAAGGATTGGAACTGCGGCCAAGAAAATGAACAAAAAATTTCTCGACAGTTTCATGTTAATCCTCTCTTTTCAAGTAATCATTCCTAGATAAATATTTTTCAATGATTACATATAATAAGATAAACAGGTAGCGACTACCCATTTCTTTTATTTTCAAATTCGATTCGCCGGCTTTTCTATTGCGCCACGAGTTTGGCAAGACTCCATAGGAATAACCCCTAATAATTGCTTTTAACGGCAACTCAATTGTGAGATTAAAGTGGGCCGAAAGAAAAGGTTTGAGGCCTAAAATCGTATGTTTGCGATACATTTTGAAGGCGTTCGTCGAGTCGTTATATTTTATCCCGATCAAGAAACGAATGAGTGTATTGGCAAATCGATTGATGAAATATTTGTGTTTGGGGTAGTCATAAGTCGCACCACCACGAATAAACCGCGAACCAAAAACGCAGTCCAAATTCTCTGCCACCATCTTGCGGTAAAACGCAACTAAATCTGCTGGGTCATCCGATAAATCTGACATCATCACCGCCACACAATCACCTGAAAAACGTTCCAATCCGTAGCGAATCGCATAGCCAAAACCGTTTGGTCCGTGGTTTGTATGTACGACTAATGACGGAATGTCTGTCTGCAATTGCGTCAACAATCCCAAGGTATTGTCCTTCGAATTATCATTCACCACCACAATCTCATGGTCGATCTGTTCGGCTTGCAGTTTAGCATATAAGGTCCTCAGGGTCTCCTCAATGGAACCCTCCTCGTTATACGCTGGAAGTACGACGCTTAATTTCATCAGGCTAAAATCGGTTTTAATGACGCTTCATCAGCGATGAACCAGTCATGGACTTCGTTTAATAGTTGGGGCACGGAGATTTCCGGCTGCCAACCGCTAAACGCAGTGATTTTTGAATTATCCGTGATGTATATCGGTAAGTCGCCCGGACGATTTTCGAGCGAAGATCCCATTTCAATCGTATTTCCAGTGATTTCTGAACACAAATCAGTTAATTCGGCCAATGACACTGTGTTGGCTAAACCGCCTCCCACGTTAAATATCTGGCCTTTTTGTATGCCTAAATTAGCAATCTGCCATTGCACCAAACGGAACAAATCCCGCACATGCAACACATCACGGGCTTGTTGGCCTAAGCCTCCATACCCAATATACCCTAGACGACCTTTCCAGAAATGTTTGGCCATCCAAAGCACGATGACGCCTTGGTCAATTTTACCCATTTGATACGGACCACTTAAGACACCACAGCGGTTGATGACCGCCGGAATGCCAAAATTGTGGGCAAATTCTTGTATGATGTATTCCGAGGATAATTTGGTTGCGCCGTATAGAGAACGTAAGCCCACTAATGGGTAATCTTCGGCCACGCCGCGGGATGAAAGTCCAGCGAGCGATTGGGTATCAGATAGGTTGAAGCGTTTGGGCGAGGCAACTAATTGTGCTTCTGCGAGCGTATCATAAGGATACACGCGGGAGGTGGACAAAAAGATGAATGCAGCGCTGTGTTTTTTGGCAAAATAGAGTGTATTGATAGTTCCATTTAAATTGGTATCCATCAAATTTTCTAATTCTCCCGGAATGGTACCTGCTAAAACAGAGGGTTCTGCGGCGGCATCGATGACGATGTCAACTTTAGGTACACGGTCAAAATCGTTGCGATTACGGACATCCCCATGGATAAATTCAGCCCCGGCGGCGAGAACCTTACGTAGATTGACCTCCGACCCTCTGCGGGATAAATTATCCAAGCAATACACATCCGATTGCACGTAGTGTTGCTTAAATAAGACGGCCAAATTTGAACCTACGAACCCGCAGCCTCCGGTGATTAATATTTTCATGCCTCCATGTAGCGGTTATAAATGTCTTGGAAAACATCTTCCAAGGACTTCGTGATGTCCCAGTTCGGATAGTGTTCCTTCATTTTGCGCAAATCGCTGTAATAACAAATGTGGTCGCCAATGCGGTTTTCCGGCACATATTTATACTTCATCGGCTTGCCTGAAATCTTCGCGATGAGGTCAAATGCTTCTAAAATCGAAACTGAATTTTCTTTTCCACCACCGATATTATAGACCTCAGCCACGCGTGGTGCTTGAATAAATTCTTCGATAAAGCGTGCCACATCATACGAATGGATGTTGTCGCGTACCTGCTTGCCTTTGTAGCCAAACACTGAATATTCGCGCTCTTCTATGTTACACTTGATCAAATAACTCAGGAATCCGTGTAACTCTACGCCGGCGTGATTTGGTCCTGTCAAACAACCACCACGCAAACATGCGGTAGGCATATTGAAATACCGACCATATTCCTGTACAGAAATATCAGCAGATACTTTGGATGCTCCAAAGAGTGAATGTTTGGACTGGTCGATGCTGAATGATTCCGCAATTCCGTGGGCATATGTCGCATCATCATAATCGTAACGCGTTTCCAACTCCTTCATTTTGATGTTGTTGGGCGCATCTCCGTACACTTTATTGGTCGACAAATGCACGAATGGAACGCTGGTGTTGTACCTACGAAGCGACTCAAGAAGGTTGAATGTACCTACAGCGTTTGTGTCAAAATCTTCGAAAGGAATGGATGCGGCACGGTCGTGACTTGGCTGAGCGGCCGTGTGCACGATGGCATCTGGTTGAATTTGAGGAATGATGTCTAAAATCGCTTGGCGATCCCGAATGTCAATGTGGGTGTACAATTTGTACGCACTCCCGTATTTCGCTAAACGGTCTTTATTGGACGAATTATCGCCTTGTAAACCAAAAAATATGGCGCGTTGGTTATTGTCAATCCCGTGAACTTCCCATCCTTTTTCTAGGAAATACTCGGCAACTTCCGAACCGATCAAGCCCATGGAGCCTGTGACTATTAATTTTTTAGACATGCTGTATGCGATTTTTAAAGTGCAAATATACTATTTTCTTCAAAAATTTGGCTAAAGCCCCACATCTAAAAGACGCAATTGCAATTTTCGTTGTCCCATGAATTCGTTGATGTCCAAATGGTAAACGATTTGAATCGCTTGGCCCTGTTCGTAGGCTTCGACGAGGCCTTCATAGAAATCTTTTCGCATCCCAAAACCCACGGCTTCATAATCGCCCAAATAAAGTTTCAGGTGTTCTTCTTTCATGATGATGGGCGGCCTACTGAGCACGGCGGTGCTAACAAAGTTGGGCAACATATTACCAGGTCCATAGGGGGAAAGTCGAACTAATAAATTATCGTAAAACGAGAGACTTAGGTCTGCCAAAGGCAAGGTTAAATCCACCGGTAATTCTGCCTTGATTTCGACTGTAGGTGTTCCAGCTTGTACCAGTGACTCGAATCGAGCGATGAACGCCTCCAGGTTTTCAGGCAATAGGTGAAGTCCAGCCGCATGGGTGTGCCCGCCAAATTGGGTCAATAAATCCACGCATTGTTCGAGTGCTGCATGGATGTCAAAGCCTTTGACGGAGCGGGCGGAACCTACAACTTGTCCGTGTGATTCGGTTAAGATGATGGTTGGCCGAAAGTAATGATCTTGAATTTTACTGGCTACGATTCCTACGACTCCCTTGTGCCAGGATGGGTGAAAGAGCACGGTACTTTTAGCAGATTGCAGAATTTCATTATCGGTGAACATGCTCAGGGCATGTTGGGTGATATCTTTTTCCACTGCCCGCCGCTCGATGTTTTGTTGGATCACGGCCTCCGCCATTTGCCCGGCTTCGGTTGCGTCGCTGGATAAGAGTAATTTCACAGCTCCATGTGCATGGTCCATGCGACCGGCGGCATTGATGATGGGGGAGATGGAAAAAACGATGTCGGAAATCTGAATGGGGGCTTTTTTGTTCGCTTTATGAAGCAGGTAACCTAAGCCTGGACTCGGATTTTGGCCGAGTAATTGGAGGCCAAAGTAGGCTAAAATCCGATTCTCTCCGGTGATCGGAACCATGTCGGCCGCAATCGAAGCAGCCAATAAATCCAATCGCGCATACAGCGGATCGAGCTCCAGGTCGTTAGCTTGGATAAAGGCTTGCAGGAGTTTAAATCCGACGCCGCAACCGGTGAGTTCCTTGAATGGGTATAGGCAATCCTTCCGTTTGGGATCAAGGACGGCGTAGGCTTCGGGGAGTGTTTCTTCAGGTAAATGGTGGTCACAGACGATGAAATCAATGCCATGTTCGTTGCACCAGCGGACCCGTTCGTGGGCTTTGATGCCGCAGTCAAGCGAGATGATCAGGCTGTAATTATTGTCGGCCGCATACTGAACTCCGGCTTGCGAGACACCATAACCTTCCGCGTAGCGATCGGGAATGTAGTAATCTGCCTCTGCGCCTAATTCTTCTGTCAAATAGCCGTATACCAGCGCGACGGAAGTAGTTCCATCTACATCGTAATCGCCGTAGATAAGTATTTTTTCGCCATCCTCGAGAGCTCTGCTTAGTCGTTCGACGGCCTTGTCCATGTCTTGCATGGTGAAAGGATCGTGGAGATGTTCGAGGCTGGGAACCATGAAATCTTTGGCTTGAACGAGGCTTTTGATACCACGGGAGACGAGTAATTTCAGGAAATGCCGATTTTTAGTGACGGGCATTTCGAGGGCTAATTGGTCTACTTCGTGGGCATCGGGTTCCGGGACAAATTTCCAGATTTTTTTGGCTTGGAGCATGTTACTGTGGCGGGCCAAATTCGTTGGCAACGATCTTGTTTAAATGAAGGGCTAATTTAGGAAGGTTTTTTGAATCCCCAGGTTAAAACCTGGGGTTATTAAAAATTATAGCGTCGTTATATTTAACGGGTAAATATTTCGATTAGGTCGGATTCAATTGCTTTTCGTATATCTGGCTTGAGCGTTTTCATAAAGCCAATATCTATTTTTTGCCCAAGCATAGTGCTGAGTTGCTCTTGTATGCCAAAGAGCGACATGAGTGAAAGGCGATCATCAGCTTCAACAACGAGATCAATGTCGCTCATGTCATGATGGTCTCCTCGCGCAAATGAACCGAATATCCAGGCTTTATGAATGACATCATATTGACTGATCGCTTCTGTTAACGCGGAAATGATCTCTGATCTGTCGACAAGGGGGTCAATGGTCGCTTTCATAAATCAATATTTTATCGTGGTTAATACGGGTTTCTATTTCAGGCAACGGCGCTTCCAGCATGACTAGGTCAATTTTTTTACGTGTGATTTTTTGTAATTGGAATTGTAGTTCTGCTAAGTCAAATAAGGTGATGGACCATTCAGAACTTGGTTCAATCATCAGGTCGATATCGCTTAATTCATGTTGCTCTCCTCGGGCAAATGAGCCGAAAATCCATACGCGCTCAATGCGCATTTGCGATTCTAAATAGTTGGCAATTTTGTTTGCTTGAAATACGAATTCCGGACTTCTAATCGATGGTGTACTAGAGGTGATCTTCATGCGTCTCAGGTTGATACTCAAAAGTACACTCATGACCAACCTTAGTCAAGTCGAATTATGACTAATATATTAATTATCAGGTAGTTGTATTTTTGCGCTAGTGCGCCACATCCTTCACCATCACCACCTTCCAGAAAGTCAGAAAAAGAATTTTCACGTCCAACCAAAACGAACGTTTGGTAAGATACTCCACATCATAGCCCACTTTCACCTCCATAGGCACTTCGTCCCGACCGTTCACCTGCGCCCAACCAGTCAAACCCGGTAAGAGTACGTGCACACCAGCAGCAGTGCGGGCGTCCAATAAATCTTGTTGGTTATGCAGCGCCGGTCGCGGCCCCACCAGCGACATATCACCGATCAGCACGCACCACAATTGGGGCAATTCATCCAAACTACTTTTGCGCAAAAACGAGCCGATGGGCGTCAAAAAAGAAGCAGGATCTTGCAATAAATGGGTAGGTAAAACGGGGGTATCCAAACGCATCGTGCGGAATTTAGGCATGGTAAATACAACGTTATTGCGTCCTACGCGGTTTGACCAATATAACACGGGGCCACGCGAGCTTAACCGAACGGCCAAAGCCACAAAAATCATCGGAATCGCAAAAACAACCAAGGCCACCAGCGTGACCACTACATCTAACATTCGTTTCATAAAGCCTGCTCAAAATCCGCCCAAAGGTCATCCACGTGCTCAAGACCCACGGATATCCGCAATAAATTTCCTGGAGTTGTGCTGGAAGGTCCTTCGATGGACCGACGATGCTCCACTAAGGATTCCACGCCACCTAAACTGGTGGCTTGTTGGAACAGTTTCAACTTCCCAGCCACCGACCGCGCATGTGCTTCATCCCCTTTAATCTGTATCGAAATCATACCCGAAAAACCACGGGGCATTTGGCGTGACGCTAAGGCATGTTGGGGATGTGATGCCAAACCCGGGTAATGCACGCGTTCAATCGCTGGATGTTTTTCTAAACGTGAAGCCAGTTCCAATGCGGATGCAGAATGTTCCCGCATGCGAAGAGGAAGGGTTTTTAGGCCGCGCGCCAACAAATAACAATCCAATGGGTTTTGGGTGGCACCCATCAAGATTTGAACTCGTTTTAAACGGTCAGACCAGGCATCTTCTGATCGAACTACAATCGCGCCGCCGAGAACATCGGAATGCCCACCTATGTATTTCGTGGTTGCATGCATGACGAAATCAGCGCCTAAAGCGATGGGATTTTGTAAGATAGGTGTAGCAATGGTATTGTCCACGGCCACACGGATGCCGCGGGCATGTGCTAAAGTACAAATGCCTGCAATATCAGTGATGCTTAATAAAGGATTCGCAGGTGTTTCAATCCAAATTAATTTGGTATTAGGTAGAATCGAAGCCTCAACAGCCGACAAATCTTCCATGTTCACTTGCGTTATCTGCAATCCCCAGGGTCCCATGATTTCCTCGGCTAATTTAACGGAGGCGTAATAACCCACGGCGGGCATTAATACGTGGTCTCCGGAAGCGAGGCATTGAAAAACGGCAGAAACAGCCGCGAGTCCAGACCCGAAGGCGAATGCTTTGGCGCCACCTTCTAAAGCGGCAAGTCCTTGCTCCAGCGCATCGCGGTTAGGGTTCGAATTTCGAGAATACATGTGACCTTTGGGATAGCTCCCATCCAAATCCCGCGTAAACGTCGTCGTTAAAAATACAGGCGTCGCAATCGCCCCAGCCGTCTCATCGATGATATTGGTGGCGTGTATGGCTTGGGTTTCTTTTCTCATAGACAAATTAGACTCTAGACGTTAGACACTGGACGTTAGCCCAGGGTCATATTAAATGCCAAATTTAGGCGAATATTTTCAAAAAATAGGGTTGATTTATTCTAAGGTCAAGGGTTTAAGGGGCTACTTTCTTTCACTCTCTCTTCCTTCGGACTCCCTCCCTTCGGACTTTTTTATTTTTCTAACGTCTAGAGTCTAAAGTCTAACGTCTAGAGTCTTAGACGACCGTATTTAGGGCCTACATTTTCTTGCGTAATGAAAAATTTGCCCCTAAATACAGTCGTCGTACTTGCTCATCATCCGCCAATTCCTGCGGCGTCCCCGCCTTTAGAATCTTTCCTTCAAACAACAAGTAAGCGCGATCCGTAATGGAAAGCGTTTCATCCACATTATGATCTGTAATTAAGATGCCGATATTTCGGTATTTCAATTTCGCGACAATGCTCTGAATTTCTTCCACAGCAATGGGGTCTACCCCAGCGAAAGGTTCGTCTAGCAAGATGAATTTAGGGTCTACTGCTAATGCACGAGCTATTTCGGTCCGACGGCGTTCCCCACCAGAAAGCACTTGGCCTAGGCTTTTGCGTACATGAGTTAAGGAGAATTCTTCGAGGAGGCTTTCGGTTTTTTCTTTTTGTTCGGCTTTGGAAAGTGAAGTCAATTCAAGCACAGCAAGGATATTTTCCTCCACCGACAAGGTTCTAAACACAGAAGCTTCCTGTGCCAAATACCCAATGCCCAAACGTGCCCGCTTATACATCGGCAAATCCGTCACATCCACCTCATCCAAATAGACCTTACCCTCATTGGGTTTCACCAAACCAGTTGCGATGTAAAAAGAGGTAGTTTTCCCAGCTCCGTTGGGGCCTAATAGGCCAACAATCTCACCCTGAGCAACCTGATACGAAATATGGTCATTCACCAATCGCTGCCCATATTTCTTAACTAAATTTTCTGTCCGAAGAATCATGGGAGTAAAAATAGGAAAATATAGATTGGGGACAACGAATAGACAATTAGTTTTTAACACGTCAGTCACCATTTAATAATTTTCCCAAGTTATCTTGATTGATTTTCTTACCTTTGCTCCTCTGTTTTCATTGCCGACTCTGTGAGTTAGGATTGCGAAGCTAGTTGTTTGTATTTAAATTTTTATTGATATATAAACAAAAAATTTAAGAATACTTTTAAATAGGATAACTGGTTCAAGTATAAATAATGTTAAAGTAATATACTTCGTTTCTTGTGGACTTATTGTGACTTTTTTAATAGTTAAATGATTGCCGAAACTAAATTTGATAAATATTGGACACTGTTTTTAGATCGTGATGGAGTTATCAATGTTAAAAGAGATAATGATTATGTTAAAAATTGGGATGAATTTGATTTTATTAAAGGATCATTAGAAGCACTATCTATTTTGTCCCAATTATTTAATAATATAATTATAGTGACAAATCAGAGAGGAATTGGAAGAGGATTAATGTCAATTGATGATTTAAACCTTATTCATGAATTAATGTTTGATGAAGTTATTTCGAATAATGGGAGATTAGATAAAGTTTATTTTTGTCCTGATGTAGACGAATCTTCTATATACAGAAAGCCAAATACAGGTATGGCTGAATTAGCAAAAATTGAGAACAAAAGCATAGATTTCAACAAATCAATTATGATTGGTGATTCTGATTCAGATATGATATTTGGAAGCTCACTTGGTATGAAATGCTTTTTTATAGGTAATCCCGATAAGGTAATTAGCAAAGAAATTGTTGCTTTTGAGAGTCTACTCGAGTTAGCGCTACATTTTGAAAAATCTAGAGGGGAATTTCAAATAAAAAATTAGATAGCTTTTATAAATAATCTTAGTAGTTAGGTAGTAGAAAATTTATGTCAATACCGCTTGTAATTTTAGCTGGAGGCTTAGGGACTCGATTGCAGTCTGTAACGAATGGTAAGCCTAAGTCCCTAGTGGATGTAAATGGTTTCCCATTCTTGTACTTTCTTCTAAATAATTGGGTAAATCAGGGTATTGACAACTTTATATTTTCCTTGCATTTTGAGTCGAATCAAATTATCGAATACATTGAAAGCCAAAAGACGACAACATTATTGAAAGGCTGTACTGTTCGATATATTATTGAAGAAGAGTTATTGGGTACAGGAGGAGCTATATCTTTTGCAATTAAGCAGGAAAGAATAAATGGCTTTTTTTTGATAGCGAATGGAGATACTTACCTAAGCAATGGAATAAACGAATTGAAAAGTCTAAATAGGTCGGCCATTGCTGCAGTAGATGTTGTAGATGCGAGCAGATTTGGAACATTAAATATTCTTGAAAACGGTCAAATTATTGAGTTTTTAGAAAAAGATTTGAATCATAAAAGTGGTAAAATTAACGCTGGCCTATACTTATTGCATTCAAATGATTTTGAATTGATCAATAAAAAGAAATTTTCTATTGAGACAGAATTGTTTCCAGTCTTAGCTAAAAATAAGTCAATTTGGGCATGTTCTTTAGATGCCGAATTCATCGATATTGGTGTGCCAATTGATTACCATAGATTTTGTAAATTAAATTTGAAATGAAAGAAATAATTGGAGCAAAAATTGAAGAATCAATCGATGTCAAAAAGTTATTGATGAGGAATAATTCCCTATTAGAAACCATTGAAAAATCTGTAGGGATAATTTCTGAAGCATTTAAAAGTGGCAATAAAGTTTTGTTTTGTGGAAATGGTGGATCAGCTGCTGATGCACAACATTTGGCGGCAGAATTCTCAGGGAGGTTTTATAAAGATAGAAAAGCCTTACCAAGTGAAGCGTTACATTGTAATTCCTCTTATCTCACTGCCGTTGGTAATGATTATGGATATGAATTTGTTTATTCAAGACTACTTGAAGGAATAGGTAACAAGGGGGATGTATTAGTCGGGATTTCAACTTCTGGAAATTCAAAAAATATAGTTAAAGCTTTTGAACTTGCTAAAGAAATGGGCATTATTACTATAGGATTAACTGGCCAAAGCGGAGGTGAAATGAAAGTTTTATCAGATTATTTAATAAATGTACCTTCAAATGATACGCCTAGGATTCAAGAGTGCCACATTCTTGTGGGGCATATAATTTGTGAATTTGTAGAAGATATATTGTTTTAGCTTGTGAATATTTTTATTAAAATAGTTTATCTTCTTTCCGATAGACAGAAAAAAATTGGGTTACTGTTACTCTTTTGCATGCTCATAGGAGTGATATTTGAAATGGTAGGTATCACTATCATTTTACCTATTTTATCAATACTATCTCCCAATAGTACAGTGCTTAATTCGGCATTTATTAAAAATTATTTTGGGTTCATTTTAAATTTAAATCACAACGATTTGGTGGTTTATTCCATGGGGTTTTTAGTTGGAATTATTTTGATCAAAAGCCTTTATTTAATTTTTATATCATGGTTTCAAGCAAATTTTTCTGCTAAATTCTCAGAAAATTTAACTAAAAATTTATTTGAGAGGTACATTTTCCAAAATTACGAATTTCACTTAAACAATAATTCTGCATTTTTATTAGCAAACGTTCAGAATGAATGTGCGGAAATGATGCATATTATACAAGCCTTATTAACAGTCATTTTAGAGCTATTTCTTTTAATTACAGTTGTAATAGTTTTATTTTATTTTGAACCTTTAGGAGCGTTTTTTATTGGAATAATTTTAATTATTTCTGTTCTATTATTCCATCAGATAACTAAAGGAAAAATTAAAAGATGGGGGATTTTAAAGCAGACTTTTTTAAACTTAAAAAATAAATATATTCTTCAAGGTTTAGGTGGGATAAAGGAGATTAAGATTTTTAAACGAGAAGAAGCCTTATTGAAGCAATTCAATCAAGTAATTCTTAACAATTCCAATGTGGTTTCCAAATATTCGACAATTACGAGTTTGCCTAAGTTTTACTTTGAATTTTTAGCGATTTTATGTCTTTCCTCTTTAATTATTTTACTATCATTTAATGGAAGACCGTTTACAGAAATTATGCCAATTATTGGCGTATTTCTTGCTGCTGCGTTTCGAATTATGCCTTCTGTAAATCGTTTGATTAGTTCTTATCAAATGATTAAACATTCTGAACCAATAATTAATAACATTTATGCTCAAAATAAATTAGAATTTCAGGTTCAATCCAAGGAATTTCACAATTCGAAATTTGAAAATAAATTAACTATCGAGAATCTATCATTTAGATATAAAGGTGCAAAACAGTTTGCTTTGCAAAATATAAATTTTGAGATCCCCAAAGGGTCTATGATTGGAATAATAGGAAAAAGTGGATCTGGAAAAAGTACATTAATAGATATTATTGTTGGATTGTTAAATCCAACTAGTGGGAAAATTTATTGTGATAATTATATGCTAGATTATACAAATAGTTTTCCAAACATCAATATTGGATATATTCCTCAAAATATTTATTTGATTGATGACACGTTGAGAAATAATATTGCTTTTGGGATTGAAGAAGAATATATAGATGATATAAAGATTGTTGAGGCGCTTAAAAAGGCTGAGATGTATACCTATGTTAGTGAATTGCCGGAATATTTAAATACTAATGTAGGCGAGCGCGGGGTTAAATTATCTGGAGGACAAAGGCAGAGAATAGGTATAGCTAGAGCTCTTTATAATAATCCTGAATTCATTATTTTAGACGAAGCAACTAGTGCTTTAGATACAAAAACTGAGGAGGATGTATTAAGATCAATTTATAGGATGAAAGGAGAAGTAACTTTAATTATAATTGCACATAGGCTAACAACTCTAAATAAATGTGATTTTATTTACGAAATATTTGATGGAAATTTAATTAATAAACATACAAACAAAATATAATTTTATGAAAGGGGAATATTTATCAATAGAAGCTGAATCAGAAATTGCATACGAGTCACCTGACCATCTTATTCCTGAAGGTACAAGGCAAGATTCAAGTAGGTCAAAAAGATATCAAATGAAATTATTTCATTTGATGCGAAATTCTAATTTTGATTCAATAATGGATTTAGGTTGTGCTGGTGGTGGATATATTTCTGATTTTCATGATTTAGGATTTATTGCTGTCGGAATTGAGGGTAGTGACTTTTCTAAAAAGCGTAGAAGAGCTGAATGGTCAAGGCTATCAGATATCTGTCTTTTCACAGCCGACATTACCAAAAACTTTCAAGTTAATCTTTTTGGGAATAAACATAATTTTGATGTTATTTCTGCATTTGAAGTTTTTGAACATATCAAGTATGATGATATTTTAAAAATTTTTACCAATATCAATAATCATTCAAATGAAAAAACAGTATTAATATTTACTATTAGTACAGATGATTGTATTATCAATGGAGTTAACTTACATCAAACAGTAAAGCCAAAAGAATGGTGGGTAAATTTATTTGATGATTTAGGCTGGACTTTAAATCTTGATTTAATGAATTATTTCAATGAGCAATATTTACGAGGTCCGCAAATGGGATTAGAAAATTCGTTTGGTATAATCTTAACTAAAAATAATTCTAGTTTTAAATATAATTATCCCAAGCCAAATATTTATTCAAAGATTATTGACATATATAATAACAGTAAACTTCACAAGATATTATCTGTAATTTATGATGGTGTGGGAAGAAGCTAGTATTTTGTAATTTTACGATTGATTCAATATTTAGGAGGAACAAGTTTTTGAGATAGCATTTAATTAATGTTTATTGATTAAATGCTATTTAACTTTTAAAATATTAAGATTCTTCAACTTTTAATGTCCTGATTTTTATATTACGACTATAATCTTTTTTTGAGCAGTTTTATAATTGCTGATAAATTGTAACTTAAATTTCGACTTTGACCGTACTTATATTAATTAAGGATTTGTTTAGCTCTACCGGTGGTGGACAGACTGTCTACAAGAAGATAATTGAGTTAAATCCAAGCATTAATTTTTTCTATTTCATAGAAAAAGAAAACCGAAAAACATTCAGGCCGTTCAATGCAACTCCTATTAAGTTGGGAAGCAATTTGTTTAATAATCGACTAAAATTTAATGGAGATTTTATTTCCGACCCTCAGTTAAGTATACTAGTTCGTTACGCAGATTCTGTTAGAAATATGGAATTTGACTTTATTGAATTTCCGGATTATTTAAATTTCGGCAATTATTATAAAGCTATATTTTCTTACTTTAATGTTAAGTCAAAAGCATTTGTTTTGTCGTTACATGGTAGATCTTCTTTGTCAAGCTATTTAAATTGGGATGTACGAAACGGAGGCAATGATTTAGGGCTTAATTCTGGAGAATTATCGCAATATATATTAGCAGATTTTGTATATGGTATTTCCCCTAACTATATTGATTTTTATAAGTCTCAGTATGATAAGAAAATATATCAATATGACCCTCTATTAACCATAGATGTTAATTTAAGTCAGCTTAATTCCTCTCAAAATCGTTCTAAGCCAAATTTATATTGCATAGGTAGGACTGAACGCATTAAGGGGCATGACATATTTATAGAATTAGTTAGAAATCTGGAATTTAATAATTTTGGTGATGTATTTATAGCTGGGGAGGAAGATTTTTCAAATTATGGCATCAGTTCCATTGACATTTTAAGGGATTATGCTACTTTCAGAAATATAGATTTCACTTATTTAAATGAAGTAAATAAATTTAGATTAAAGGAAATTTATGAAGGCAATTCTGTTCTAATTCTGCCGGTAAGGAACGATTCGTTTAATTTAGTAGCTTTAGAAGCTATATTTTCAGGATGTTTGGTTGTGATATCAGATCGAGCAGGAATTTGTGATTATTTGGATAAGAATTTCCTAGGTATTACCTACTTAAAGATTAATATAGAAGATCTTAGCAGCGCATCAATTAAGATAAATAGTTTCTTAGAAAATGCTGATGTGAATAGAAAAGACTTATTATTATATCTTAATAATTTAGAAGTTAAGCTGGAATCTCGAACAGGGGGGCTTTATACAGAATTTTATAATGACCTAAATTATGTAAATCATACTAATGATTTAATGGCTCTAGAATTAGAATCTGCCAGTTTTAACTTTAAGTATTTTTTAGCCAAAACATTTTCTTTTTTGTTTTCGAGAAGGACTTATAATATCCTTTTATCCGCCAGAAAAAACTTAGGCTATTTCCTTAAATATTATATAAAAAAGTCTAATTATTTAGAATTAAGTGCGAGAATTTATGACATAATTGATTCAATAAATATTATCATTAATCTAAAGAAAAATGCATCAATATTTAAAGAATCAAAATTAGGAAGTTATAATAATAAATTCTTTAGATATTCTTATTGGCATTCCTTATATCATTTCTATCGAAATAAAGCTAATGATAATACTATATTATCCCTTGTTTATGGGATTAGATGTCACAGATTTAATGAAAATTGCGAAATTCCAGTTGAAATTATCTCAAAAGATTTAAAAATTAACAATTATACTTTAGAGGCGGAGGTATTTTCAAACATGTATTCGTCAGATTCTGAAAACCTTGTATATGATTATCTGATAAGAAAATTTGAACAGCTTAAAAATCCCAAAATAAAGGACTTGCTTATTGTTGATGATTTTAGGCAAATAAGTGTGCCTAAGGTTAGTATTATCGTTTCAATGTATAATGCAGAAAGTAAGTTGTACGCATTTTTGAGTTCAATATCCAGGCAGACCTATTTCAAGGAATCTGATTCTTATGAAATTATACTTGTAGATAGTGGGTCACCTACCAATGAATATAAGGTTTTCAAAGAATTTTGTAATGTAAACAAGTTAAACTTATTATATGTAAAATCAACCCAGAGAGAAACAATACAATCAGCGTGGAATAGCGGAGTCAAAATTTCGAGAGGTAAGTATTTGGTTTTTTTGGGTGTCGATGAGACACTCTACCCAGATGCATTAGAATTACTTTCAAATTATTTGGAGAATGATGAAAGTATAGACTGGGTAATGGCAAATAGTATTGTAAATGAAATTAATCATAAAGGAGAGCATTTGTACGATTCTTTAATTTATGATAGGTCAAATGCCACTAAGGAATCTGTTTATTTGGACACCTGTTATATCTCGTGGGTTGGAGGTATGTATCGAAGAGATATTCATGAAAGATTTGGGTATTATGATGAAACTTTTCGTGCGGCGGGTGATACCGAATTTAAGAATAGAGTCCTAAAACACTTAAATGTTAAGTACATTAACAAATCATTAGGAGTATTTTTAAATTATCCTGAGGAAAGAGCAACTTCTAGCTATTCGGCAGAAATTGAAGACCTTCGAGCTTGGTATGTATTTAAATATACACAGGGGGGAATAAAATATTTGTTTGAAAATTATTCTCAAAATGATATTGAGGAAGTCTATTTTAACTCTATTTCTTTTCGAAGATCTTTTTCAAAAGAGGTTTCAACTGATTTTAATTATACCGTTAAATTAGGCGAATTTATTAATCGTAATTTTAAATTTAATGAACGGATTGACATTATAAATAAGGATTTAATTAGGCTGAATGAAATAATATTTAAGATTGATGTAGGCAATCCACCTAATAGTTTTTTGATGTATTTTTATCCATTTTGGATTTTGATAAGTTCATTTTATTTTGAATTAAAGCATAGAATAATATTCAAATTTAGGGGCCAAATAAATTATAGAATATTTAACGATTTAAGATATTTACAACATTATTGGATTTGGAAATAATAAATTATGATAATTTCAAAAACACCATTGAGAGTAAGTTTTTTTGGAGGAGGAACGGATTTGCCAGAATTTTACAGAAATTACAAAGGTGCGGTAATAGGGACCGCAATAGATAAATACATTTATCACTCCGTATTTAATTTCCCTTCTAAGCTTTTTTCTTATAATACGAGATTATCATATAGTAAGGTGGAATGTGTAAATACGATAGATGAAATTCAGCACGCACCATATCGTGAAATATTAAAGGCAAATAATATACATGGCGATGTTGAAATGAATGTGGCTTCTGATTTGCCTTCATTTTCAGGTTTAGGAACATCATCAGCTTTCTCAGTTGGTTTAATAAAAGCATTGAATGCTTTTAATGGACGACATATTAGTCAAGAAAATTTAGCAAAAGAGGCGATACGTATTGAAAGAGAGATACTACACGAGGCAGTGGGGTGTCAAGATCAGATTTTTGCTGCATTTGGGGGATTTAATATAATTCAGTTTCGCCAAGATGATAGTTTTGATGTTGAAAGAGTATCTATATCAAAATCAAAGATGTCGGAGCTTTCTGAGTCTCTCGTATTATTTTTCACGGGCATCACGCGCAGAGCTCATAATGTTGAGGCGGAAAAAATAAGAAACATTGCTTCTATTGATGAAAGTTTGAAAAAAATTTATGGTTTAGTCGAAAAGTCAAATAATATACTGACCAGTAATCAGTCTTTAAATGAGTTTGGCAAGCTGTTGGATGAAACTTGGCAGGACAAGAAAAAATTGTCAAATGGAATTACCAATGAAACAATTGATACCATATATCAGCGAGCTATGTCAAACGGTGCAATTGGAGGGAAGCTACTTGGTGCTGGAGGTGGCGGATTTCTCTTATTTTTTGTGCCTCCGGAAAAGAAAGAAAAATTAAGAGCAGCAATGTCTGATTTACATGAAATTAATTTCCAAATGAATGCATTTGGTTCAACTATTATTCACGCATAAATTTAATAAAAATGAAAATTTTAGTAACTGGCGGTGCCGGGTATATTGGTTCAGTTCTTGTACCTCGACTTTTAAGAGAAAATCATGAAGTTATTGTTTTAGATAGTTTTATGTTTGGCCAAACATCACTTTCTGATGCATGTAGTTATGAAGGGTTTACTGTAGTAAGAGGTGATACGCGAGATGAAAAGCTGGTAGCGTCATTGATGAAGGATGTGGATATAATAATCCCATTGGCAGCATTAGTAGGAGCCCCTATTTGTAAAAGAGACCAAATTGGTACACAAACGATAAACCAGGATGCAATTGAGATGATTTGTCGACTTGCTTCAAAAGAACAAAAAATAATAATGCCTGTTACAAATTCAGGATATGGAATAGGTGAGAAGGGAAAGTTTTGTACAGAGGAGAGTCCATTAAATCCAATTTCATTATATGGAGTGACAAAAGTAAAAGCTGAAGAGGCTGTTTTAAAACGGGAAAATAGCATTACGTTTCGGTTAGCAACTGTATTTGGTATGTCCCCGAGAATGCGAATGGATTTGTTGGTAAATGATTTTGTCTATCGTGCGGTTAAAGATTCTGCATTAGTAATTTTTGAAGGGCACTTCAAAAGAAATTATATACATATTCAAGATGTTGTCAATGTTTTCATTTTTGCGATTGAAAATTTTGATAAAATGAAAGGGAAAGCATATAATGTTGGTCTTGACGATGCAAACCTTTCTAAATTGGAACTGGCTGAAAAAATTAAAGACCATTTGCCTAATTTTTACTTTGTGGAGGCAGCAATTGGTGAAGATCCAGATAAACGAGATTATATAGTGTCAAATAAAAGACTTTTAGATACAGGTTTCAGGACAGAGTGGAGTTTGGATCGAGGTATACAAGAACTTTTGAAAGGGTACACAATTTTAAATAATTCAAAATATTCAAATATATAGTTATGGAATGTAGAGTTTGTGATTCGCAAGATTTGACTTTAGTAATAGATTTAGGAAATCAACCATGGTGTAATAATTTTTTGGAAAAAGAGGAAGTTGGTAAAGAACCATTTTATCCTTTGCGCGTGCTTTATTGCAATAACTGTTCTACATCTCAGTTAGATTACACAGTTAAGAAAGAGATAATGTTTGGTAATCATACTTATTTATCTGGAGTAACGAAATCGTTATCAAGCCATTTTGAAGGTATTGCGAATGAAGTGGATAAAAGATTTGCCTCAACAAAAAGGAATAAGTCTGTTTTAGATATAGGATCAAATGATGGTACGCA
>JACCDW011806484.1_pt1 | contig 19166 bp, 19 predicted proteins | sample 7449781 | NCBI WGS metagenome assembly JACCDW01 (sample SAMN15323449, study PRJNA562643) | freshwater metagenome | isolation source: river surface water | place: USA:Blue River Watershed | collected 2017-08-18
GACATCCTTATAAATAAAGAGCAGCCGATACAAGTAGTTTTGACCTAGCACAAAAAGTGCAATTCCATACCATAAAGAGTGGATAGGGAAAAGGGCTTGACTTGGGAATCCCAAGTCTAAAATCCACACTAGAAAGATCAGCAAGGTGAAAATTACCCTGACGAAGCTGTTTGTTTTTCTGACCCCCTGAAGGGCTAAAATTTGTTTGTCCGGATTTTTAAATAGCCCAGAGTAGCTCATTTTTTTCGATCTTGCGTCAAATGTAAATGAGATTCACAGGATTATCCACAAAAATGTAATTAATTAATTTCAAGGTTCCTGAATCTTTCGCATTTGGATTTTTTATAACGAATCTTTAGGCATCAATTTGCCATAGATTAGGCATGCGGAGATCGTCTCTTCGGTTTCCTACTGATCAAATAATTGGCTGGTTTCTTATTTCTTTTTGATCAAATTCTTAAATTGAACCAACACTAACCAATCTACTTATGAAAAAGGTAAAGTTTACCCTAGTTGGTATGCTGCTCTTGGGATTCTTTTCAGCCACTTTATTGACTTCTTGCGGAAGCAAAAAAGAGGAGGCAGCCGAAGCAACAGACAGTACCGAACAAGCTGCTGGGCAATCTGAAGGAGGAGAACATCCTGAAGGTGGCGAACATCCTGAGGGAGGAGAGCATCCAACCAAGGATAGCACTTCAGGTAAGTAAAAAAAAAGAGCCTTTAGGCTCTTTTTTTTATGACTTTCGCTGGAAAGTAAAGGTGGTAGGGGCTTTGATTTCTTTACCGTCCACCTCCAAATAGGGGTAAACTAGGAAATTGATTGGCCCAGCAGTTGGACCAGGATTCAATTCTAAATCTCTTCCTCGGGTAAACTCAATTCTATTCGCAGGATGCCTTCCAAAGTAGTAAGTAGCCAAGGCAGTGTACTTGTTGGCCTCACTGATGTCCACAGGCCACCATTTGCCGTCGGCATAGAACTCCGCCCAGCAGTGGTACCCATCCATACCCCCTTCGTTGCGATCAGAAGGTATGGATGCCCCAATCGCAAATCGAGCAGGTATACCTACCGAACGGGCTAAGGAGATGAAATAGGAGTGGAACTCTGAACAATTTCCTGTTTTGGAGTCACAGGCATAGTTAGAATCTCCCCTTCCAAAGTCGCCAAACTTCATGTAGCGCATCGTTTCAATGATGTAATCGTATAATCTGCGTGCTTGAATCAAATGGGATTCCTTGATTTTTTCTCCCAAAGCCTCCTTCGCAATTTCTTCAAAGCGGCCTCCCACAGGCATTAATTTGTTTCCTTTGAGATAAACGGTTGAATTGGGTAAGGATTCGACATAAGGTCCTTTTTCGCTACGTTTCACGGCATAGGAAATGGAAATTTCCTTCCCACTGTGCTCTGGGCCAAGGCTCATGTACAGCACCTCATTTTTATTGGCTTGGTCTTTCAACACTTTACTGGCTACGGGCAGCTTCTTTTCCAAGATTTTTACTTCTTGAAATGCATCCGATAATGCCAGAGGAATCCAGATTTCTGCCGATTCGGTAAGTGTAGGTAGCGTGATGGTGTAGTAAAATTCGAAACTGTCATTTCCTTCTTTAACACCAAGGAGGGAGTTGTCTGATTGCTCTAACGGCATTTTATACCAGATTTTATCTGCATTTTGTTTCCAACTGTAATAGGGCTTTCCATTCAATTTGTGTACGGAGGTTTGCGTGATGTTCATCTGCCCAGGTGTGCCTTCCATAAAAAAATCCACATCGTACACGTCTCCACTTTCGTCTACCAAGTCCACACAGGCAAAGTGGCTGTTGGGACCCAAGTTGGATAGGTACTCGGTATGCACGCGCACCAACTTCATTTTCAAGTCATGGTTTTCGTCCTTTACGGGAAAAAAGCCTCCATTTTCCTGAGTTGTAAGGGAGATGTAGTTTTTGATCTCTTGCTCAATCTCAGCAATGGCCAAGGGAGCAGGTTCCTGCTTTTCAAGAGGCTTGGAATTTTGGCAAGCCTGTATGCTTACTAAGAGTAGCAAGCCAAGGATTATTCGATATGTATAGAAGAATGATTTCATTTTTCGAATGTTGGATTTCCTCACCCCCAAAAGGTGGTTAGTATCAGGTAAAACAAAGAAGGGCAAATCAGACAGCCCAAGCCGGTGTAAAAGGTGGCAGTGACTGCTCCATAGGGCACCAAGGTAGGATCCGTAGCAGCTAATCCTGCAGCAACCCCACTGGAAGTTCCCATGATGCCACCATAAGCCATAGCTGCTCCCGGAGAGTTTAAGCCAATCCATTTGGCCAATACAGGAGTTAAAATGGTTACGGCAATGGTCTTGACCACTCCCGTTCCTATGCTCAAGGCGATGACCTCGGAGGAAGCACCTATGGCACCTCCAGTAACTGGACCTACGATGTAAGTGCAGGCTCCAGCTCCGATGGTACAGAGACTTATAGCGTCGCGGTAACCCATCATCCAGCCTAAGGCAACTCCAAACCCAAAAAACAGCCCGATGCCTAGAACCAGAGAAATCAATCCTAGCATTCCGCTTTTTCGGATCAGTAGGAAACTGGCACCAGTAGCTGTAGCCACTATGGCAAAATCACGAAACATGGAGCCTCCCAAAATCGATAAGCCCTTGAAATAGGAGAGGTCAGCAAGACCTTGTTCGCCTTCCGCAAATACGCCCCCTAAATAGCCCAACACCAAAGCCAATCCGATGGCCAAGGCTGAGCCCGGAATGCGTTCATTCAAGGCCTTTTTGGAAAATACATCCGTGGCCCATGTAAGGATTCCTACAAAGAGGAAGGCGACGATCAACCCATTCTTGTCCAGTATGATGTCGAGTTCCTTCATTTTTCTGGATTTACTTGCTTGAGTAAAATTTTCACTACTCCAAATGCGATAAGCACTGGTATGGTGCCCGCCAAAAGCGCCAATATCCCTGCAGAGACGGCAGATTTTACATTCAAACTTGCAGCCATTGCGATTACGATGGGAATGTAAAGTTTGTTCCAGAATTCCAATCCAAATCCGAACTCCCCATTCCACCAACCTTTACTCGTCACATACTCTTTGCTGAGTAGCAAAAAAGCCATCGCAAATCCCACACCGCCGACGTTGGCATCAATCCCTAGCCAGGTGCCAAGCAGTGCGCCGCACCACATGCCAAGCAGGAAGCAAGCAGCGAGTAAGGCAAGTCCTTTGATCATCTCGAATTTCGTTTAGTTTGTTGAAGAAAAGATTGATTTCAATTCATTTTTAACCACCTTTCCCATAGCATTCCGGGGCAGTTCTGATAGTATTTGGTAGATTTTGGGTGATTTGTAGGTGGGTAGTCGTTCTTTCAACCAGTGTTTTAATTCTGTTAGATCCAGCTCAGTTTCAGGTACCAACGCGGCCGCTACCAATTCTCCCCATTCCTCATTGGGAATCCCGACTACCGCGCAATCTTTGATCAACTCATGGCTTCGGAGTACTTCTTCAATTTCAAGGGCTGAGATTTTATAGCCGCCAGACTTGATGATGTCGATGGAGTCTCGACCCAAAATTCGGAAATAGCCTTCTTCAACAACCGCGATGTCTCCTGTTTTAAACCATCCCGATTCCGTAAATGCTTTTGCAGTAGCCTCCGCTTTTCCCCAATACTTTGCAAAAACTCCAGACCCTTGGATTTGGATTTCCCCGGGAAGCCCTGGTGCTACCTCCTGATTTTCCTCGTCTACCAAACGTACCTTGACGCCTGGTAGCGGAGTACCGATATAGCCTGCACGGCGATCGCCCTGATAGGGATTGCTGATTGCCATTCCGATTTCAGTCATGCCATAGCGCTCAAGAAGGGTATGGCCGGATACCTGTTTCCATTTTTCCATCACCGATACAGGAAGCGCCGCAGATCCAGATACCATCAGTCGGAAGGCTTTCATGCAGCTGCGCAGTGCTTCCTTTTTTGATTCTGAATACGAGTCAAATTCAGCAATCAATTTGAAATAAATAGTAGGCACAGCCATAAACACGTTGACCTTACCTTCTAGAAAAATCGAAAACACGGTATCGGCTTGGAAGGGATGGAGAAATTGCAGCGTCGCCCCTGCAGAAAGTGCACAGGAGACTACATTCACCAATCCATGCACATGGTGAAGTGGAAGTAAGCAGAGTGTATGGTCGCTGGAGGTCCAGTGCCAGGCGGCAATTAAAGTGCTGATTTGTGCTTCTAGATTGGCATGAGTTGAAAGCACTCCTTTAGGCAAACTCGTCGTACCAGAAGTGTATAAAATCAAGGCCCCGCGATCTAGGGTAATTTCAGGTAATGTTGCAGCCACAGTTCCTACCTGTAGATCTTCTACCAGATGATGGGGAATACCCTTCTCCAGCGCATAATCCTGCAATAGGTCAAGAAAAGAAGGTTCTAGCACCAATGCCGTTGTTTGCGTATCCTCAATTACGTAGGCTAACGAAGGCAAGGGGTAACTAAGGCAAAGTGGAACAGCAATACCTCCGGCTTTCCAAATGCCCCAAAGGGTGGCCACATAATTCATCCCTGGCGATACCATAAAGGCAATGCATTCTTGTCCTAAATCAGATCTTCCTTGAAGTAGTTGTAGGGCAACTTGGGAACTTTTATTCCAGAGACTTTCGTACGTATGCGCTCCTTGGGCATCTAGTATTGCTACCGAATCGGGACGTAGTTGAGCTTGGGTAAAGCGAGTGAGCATGAACCTAATTTTCTGAAATATAAAAAAAACAGACGAAGGAACTAGGCATTAATCCATCACAGCTGTCTGAGTATTCCTGTTTTTAGCAAAAAATTAGCTAGAGCTTCTAGATTTCGGTCCAATCATTTGCCGAAGGCCGCTTGATCCACCAGAAGCAGTGCATTTGCCTGATTTACTGATCCAGCAGGGATGCTGGCATCTTGCTTCAGCAAGCGCTGTACCATTTCTTGTTTTTCGGCACCGGTCACGATCCAAAGGATTTTCTTGGCGGAATTGAGGATGGGGTAGGTGAGCGTCATTCGAATTCTCCCTTGGTAGAGTTGCTCCGTGTAGGCCACTTCTCGATCGGTCACATCCAACACTCCATCTCCTGGAACAAGTGAGGCCGTATGTCCATCACTCCCCATACCGAGGTGAATGAGGTCGAGACCTTCTTCTTCGGTGATTTCGTGGATCAATTTGGCATAGTCCTGAGAAGCAGCATCCAGATCCTCCGCCGTCACTGGCATTGGGAAAATCCGCATGCGAGTGACTAGATGGCTTCCTTCAATTACCTGAAACAACTGGGTCAGGTTGCGGTCAGCATGTCCATCTGGCGCTACCCGCTCATCCACCTGAAACAGGTTGATCCGAGTCCAAGGCAGGGAGGCTTTGGATAGGATTTTCAGCATTTCCCAAGGGGTACGTCCTCCACTGATGGCCATTGAGAAGGATTTTTTATGGGCAAGTGTTTCCCGAATCAGTTGCTCAATGTATGCTGCAGCCTCTTCGGCAACCTGATCTGCTGATGGAAAAATTTCAGTTTTCATACTCATTTTTTGGGCAGGGTAGGATTATTCCAGCCTCCAGTAGGGCAGATCAGTTCATTCACTTCCTCAGGTCCCCAGGTACCTGGGGCATAGTCAAATACAGGGGAATCGGCATGTAAGTACTCATCCACCAATTTCCAGGCTTCTTCTACGTAGTCTTGGCGTGCAAAATGGGTAGGATCTCCCGCCATTGCATCAGTCAATACACGTTCGTAGGCATCTTTTTCATTGGGAAAAGGAGTGGGATTTCCTTGTACTTCAGAAAGTACAGAAGCCATATCTTCTCCTGGCGCCATGATCAGCATGCCGAAGGCTACGGTTACGTCTGGGCTAATGCGAAAACGAATGTGATTGGGTTTGGATGCGATTGAGGAATAAGCAGATGGATGGTGCTTGAAGCGCACTAGGATCTCCGTGCAAGTAACGGGGAGATGCTTTCCAGCGCGGATAAAAAAGGGAACTCCTTCCCAACGCGGGGAATTGATATGGAGCCGCATGGCGGCAAAGGTTTCAGTTTTGGAATTTTCTCTAACCGCTTTTTCCTGGCGATAGCCTTGATACTGTCCTCTCACTACATCTTGAGCTCGGAGAGGGGCTATGGCTTTCAATACCTTCACCTTTTCATCCCGGATGGATTCGCTGTCTAAGGATTGAGGCGGCTCCATGGTCAGGTTGCATAGGATTTGGAAGAGGTGATTTTGAATCACATCACGGATGGCGCCTGTTACGTCGTAAAAGGCTCCTCGACTTTGGATACCAAAATCCTCAGCCATGGTGATCTGCATGGACTCGATGTGTTTCTTGTTCCAAACTGGCTCCAAGAGGGAGTTGACAAATCGGAAAAACACCAGGTTGTTTACCGGTCTTTTGCCGAGGTAATGGTCGATTCGGTAAACGGAACTTTCGGAAAACTTAGATAGCAATAACTTATTCAAATCCCGAGCTGAGGCATAATCTGTTCCAAAGGGCTTCTCCACGATGATGCGGGCTCCTTTTGAGCAGCCCGATTGCTCCAGTTGGGCGATGATGCTTGGAAAGAGCACAGGAGGAATAGCCAAGTAATGAGTGGGATGCTTTGCAGTGCCCAAGGCCTCCCGAACTCGGAGGAAAGTTTGAGGATCGGTATAATCTCCACCTACGAAAGCCAGTTGCTGGAGGAATTTTGCAAAGATTTCTTCTTCAAAATCTCCGTAGCGCTGAATACTTTCTTTGGCACGCAGTTGTAATTTTTCAAGGTCGTAATCTCCACGCGCGACGCCAATGATTGGAGCTTGAAGGTGCCCACGCTTCACCATCAGGTAGAGGGCTGGAAATATTTTTTTGTAGGCCAGATCGCCGGTAGCCCCATAAAATACCAGCGCATCTGAGTTTACTTGAGCCATAAAAGTTGTGATCGAGGAATTAGTTTTGCAGAATGCTGTTTAAAGCGAATTAGTTAGCTGAAGCGGTGTATTAAAATCGGTAATTTCCTTCCCACAATTTAAAGCCACCTGCAAAGGCATTTTTATTGGAACCCAACCTGCAGTTGGGAGGTAGTTCTTCAAGATGCTTGGAATTTCCGCCTCCGAGCACAATTTCATCGGGTTGGAAGCAGTTCTGAAAGCGTTCGATAGTTTCTAAAACCAGTTCCTTCCAATACTTTTTTCCAAGTTGGCTAAGGTTAGCATTGCCAACATGACTCTCAAAAGTTCCATTTCGGAAGGGGAGGTGTCCACCTTCTAAGGGTAGAATCAGGTTTTCGTAGACCATAGCGGTACCCAATCCTGTACCAAAGCCCATAAACAAGAGTTTGCCACTTTCGTAACTTCCTAAGGCCTGCATTGCGGCATCGTTGATGACTTTTACTGGGCATCCAAAAGCCTTTTCAAAGTCAAATCCCTTCCAGCCCGTACCTAGGTTGACCGGATCAGACACGATTCTTCCCTGCTTGACTACGCCAGGAAAGCCCACCGTCACGACCTCAAATATCCAACCTGCTTCACTAGTTGCTTGTTGAACCAAGGCTACGAGTTGACCTGGTGTGAAGTCCACACCAGATGGAATTTTGATGCGCTCAGGCTGTCCTGTAGCGAGGATTTTGATGTTGGAACCACCGATGTCAATGACTAATACATTCATGCTTAGCTGCTGTTGGTTTAGGGCTAAAGGATTAACCAAGATCCGAATCAAAGGTTTCCAAATCGCTCCTTAAAGATAGCACATCATCCGGCTTAACCGAATAAAATTTTGTGGTTCTGTGCCGAAATTATCTCAAATCCTTGTACACCGCATTACGCAGTTCGTTTCCAAAATAAAATCCATAGGGATTTGGGCTGCCTACAGAGGCTACCTGGGTCATGAATACCACCACCAACTTCTTTGCGGGATTGATGAAAAAGTGGGTGGAATTTGCTCCTGCCCAGAAAAACTCTCCCTTCGCTGCCGCGGGTCGATTGGCCATTTTTGGATCTTGGACGATGGCAAAACCCAAACCAAAGCCATGACCAGGCTCTAGATTTAGCGTACCAAGCGCGTCAGTGACGATGCCATTGCCAAGTACAGCGTAGGGGTCTTTTGGTGTGAGTCTGTACTGGATGTTCGTTGTTTGGTCTGAAGTGATCAGCGCTACCGTTTCTGGCTTGAGAATGCGTTTGCCGTTCCATTCGCCTTGGTTAAGCATCATTTCTCCAAATCGTACATAGTCTGCCGTAGACGTAAATAGTGCATTTACACCAGCAAATAGGGTATTGCCAGTAGGTGTGGGTTGGCCCCAAGCACGGTTAAGGATAGAATCTGCACTGTAAGAATACACGGTCTTTACGCGCTGTTTTTGGGCTTCAGAGAGGTTGTAGCCGCTATTGTTCATTTCCAGCGGGCCGAAGATACGCTCTTGCAGGTACTGGTCTAGGCTTTTTCCTGAAAGCACTTCAACGAGTCGGCCCACCAAATCGGGGGAAAAGGAGTAGTTCCATTTGCTTCCTGGATCAAAAGCAAGTGGTATTTTGGCTAGTGCCTCAGTCCGTTGGGCCAGTGTTTTGAGGTTTCCGTTTAGGATGATACCATTCCATAGTTCCTTATCGTACGCAATGGGGGCAATGCCATGGCTCATGCCTGCGGTATGGCTAAGTACTTGTCGGATGGTCATCGCACTCGGAGCAGGGTGTGTACCAGCGGCTGATCCTTTGGTAGGATCGTTGACTACTTGAAGGTTGGCGTATTCAGGTAGGTACTTGGACACTGGGTCATCTAGTCGAAACTTACCCTCGTCATAAAGGGTCATCAAAGCCACCGACACGATGGGTTTGGTCATCGATTGAATGAAATAGAGTTCGTCTCCGCGTAAAGAATCCTTGGATTCTCGATCACGAAGGCCGTAGGTTTGGTCATAGACTAGTTTGCCGTTCTGAAAGACCATGCCATGTACCCCGACAAGTCTTCCCTCTTCCACTTCGTTGGATAAATAGCGGTCAAAGGCTGCAAAAGATTGGGCTTGAAGCTGGAGTTGAAATCCCAGAAGAAAGGCAATTCCAAAAAGGAATTGTATGAGCGTGGATTTTTTCATAATTGTAGCGTTAGTAACTCAAAAATATAGCTAAAAAAAGGAAATACCATGCTCCAAAACCTCAATTTTTAATGGTAGAAGGAATGCTGAAGTCCTAAAAGAATTATGTAGAAATAGAGGGATAAATGGAAATAATCTGCAAAAAGAAGGTATCCAAGTTTTGGATCTATCTAAAATGATTGCCTATTAATCAGCTTGAATCGCTTAATTTCGAACTACAAATGAAAAAAATCCAATTTCCGGGGTTAAATGGGGTTCGATTTGTCGCAGCGTTCCTTGTCATCGTCGACCATACGGAACTTTTTAAAAGTTACCTCGGTTACCCCACGCTCTGGTCTAATTCTTACAGTGCCTACCTGGGGGCCTATGGTGTGAGCATTTTCTTTGTGCTGAGTGGATTTTTGATCACTTACTTACTGCTCGAAGAGCAGCAAGAAACTCCGATTCGTATCCGACACTTTTATTTGCGGCGGATCCTGAGGATATGGCCATTGTACTATTTGATTTTGGTGCTTGGTTTTTTTGTGGTACCCCACATGGATTTCTTTCAAGTTCCCATTTATTCTAGGGACATGGGAGATTCCCTGCCTCGGCTGCTGCTGTTTCTAGGGTTGGCTGCCAATGTGGCTTTTGTGTACTTGCCCACCGTTCCCTTCGCCAATGTGCTCTGGTCCGTGGCGGTAGAAGAGCAGTTTTACCTGTTTTGGCCACATGTAGTTCGGATCAAGCGGAAGCTGCTCTGGATCATGCTCGCCCTTCTGGCAGGCTATCTTGCTCTCAAATTTTATGCGGGTAGTCTAGATCGTCAATTTGAATTGCTTGTCATCCGAACCCGCTTCTCTGCCATGATTATTGGTGGGATAGGGGCCTACCTGGTTTTTAATCAAAAAGTCGTAATTCAATTCTTGTATTCTCGTGTATTGCAGGCAGTTCTACTTGTACTTTTTGTGTGCATGGGCATGGACTGGATAGATTTTAAGTCCTTTACTTGGATTCAGGACGAACTGATTTCCCTAGTGGTCTGTGGACTGATCATCAATATCGCCACCAATCCAAAGTCGCTTCTTTCTTTGGAGAATAGGGTATTTGCCTATTTTGGAAAGCTGTCTTATGGGCTATATGTCTACCATTTGTTTGCAGTGGTCCTTGTTTTGAAGGGAATACCAGTAGTCATTGACTTTCAGGCCTTGCCCGATTGGATCGGCTATCCGCTTACTTTGGGTACGATTCTGGGATTGACCACTGGCATCAGTCACCTTTCGTATCGCTACTTTGAAAGCTATTTTTTAAAGAAGAAGGTTAAGTTTTCGACGGTGTTGAGTGGAGATTTGGTTGAGACAAGAGATTAGAAACAAGAGTTATGTCCGCCGCTGAGGATAGGTAGGCCTGAGTTATGCTATGAAATATATTTTTATAACCACATAGCCACATAGTTTTTTTCTATTGTGCCTCCTATGTGGTTTTTAGGTCTAGCGAGACGAGAAAATAAAAAAAGCTCCCCACAAATTTGATGTGCCCCAAAAAGTTAGAAACTTATTGAGGGGATTTTTTACTTTCCAATGCAAAACTTACTGAAAATATTGGCCAGCAAATCGTCTGTGGTTACTTCACCAGTGATCTCACCAAGGTAATGCAGCGCGCGACGGATATCCATCGCCAAAAAGTCGTTGGTTACCAACTGATCCAATCCACTCAGTACCTCTAATAAGGACTCGCGGGTCTTGGTCAAACTATCGTAATGCCGCACATTGGTCACCACGGTATTTCCGGTGCGAAACTTATCCAAATTGACCAGCTCTAGGATGCGTGCTTTCAATAACTCCAAGTTTTCTTTATTCCCTGCCGAGATAAATAACATATCTGGAAAATTAATCTGTAATTCATTGATTATATTTTCTTTAGCTCTATCTAGTTTATTTCCTACTTTAAGGTATGGGACTCCTAGATTATCTAATTTATTCAGATCCCGATGCACTTCGACCAGGTCGGTATCACTCAAGTCAAATAAGTACAGAATTAGGGATGCAGTACGCATCTTTTCCTGAGTCCGGCTTACGCCAATGGCCTCGATGGTGTCGGTCGTTTCCCGTAGACCTGCCGTATCGATAAATCGGAAGATCACGCCACCCAAACTCAGTTCGTCTTCAATAAAGTCTCTCGTCGTACCCGCAATATCGGAGACAATGGCTTTTTCTTCATTGAGAAGCGCATTCAGAAGGGTAGACTTGCCTGCATTTGGCTTTCCAGCAATTACGGTAGGCACACCATTCTTGATGACATTTCCCAATTCAAAACTTAAAATTAGCTCTTCCACGAGCCTAAGGATGCGCTCCACGAGTTGGCCCAGCCCTTCTCGACTAACAAACTCCACATCTTCTTCCGAAAAGTCGAGCTCCAACTCAATCATTGAAGCAAAGTGAATGAGCTGGTTGCGAAGTTCTTGAATCTCGGAACTAAAGCCGCCACGCATCTGATTGAGTGCGGCTTGGTGGCTGCTCTCGGAATCGGAGTGGATCAGATCCGCTACGGCCTCGGCTTGGGCTAAGTCAAACTGCCCATTCAGGAAGGCACGCTGCGTAAATTCCCCAGGCTTGGCCAAGCGAACACCCTTGCGAACAAATAACTTCAGCACTTGATTGACTATGTAGGAAGAGCCATGCGTGGAGATCTCCACTACATTTTCCTTGGTAAAAGATCGAGGTCCTTTAAACAGGGAGAGGAGTACCTCGTCAATGATTTTTTCCCCATCACGAATTGTACCCAAGTGAATGGTATGGGAAGGCTGCTTCTCCAAGTCTTTTCCGAAAAACACTTCGTTGCAAACACGAATAGCGTCTTTGCCTGAAATACGAATCACGGCTATGGCGCCTACCCCTTGAGGGGTGGCTAAGGCAATTATGGTATCGTCGCGCTCGGAAAGAGAGAAACTCATGGGGTCTTTTTAAATGCTTTATCAATCAATTCTGCCAACCCTTCTAGGAAGGCTGCTGGCTCTCGGTAGCCCGGAAGTTGCGCGATATTTTGTAGCCCGGGCTCAATAACAACAAAATTGGGATAGGAATTGACCCGCATGGCTGCGGCCATCTGGGCTTCGGTAAAGGTTTTGTCCATAAATTGAAAGCTCCGCTTAGTGTCTTCTGCATTGAGCTTGACTGCATAAAAATTCTTCCGAAAATGAGCGATTACTTGGGGATCGGTGAAAGTTTCTTTATCCATCTTTTTGCACCATCCACACCAATCCGTGTAGACGTCTACCAAGATCATCTTCGGATTTTTTGAATTGGCAGCGATGGCTTCTTCAAACTTCATCCATTGGATTTGATCTTGGGCTTGGAGGTTCATGCTGAGCAGAACCAGAAGCAAAACGAGTGAAAATGCTTTCATAGCGATGTGTTCAAGAGTCAAACGCAGGGCTGGGTTTTGAAGTTCCACGGAGACCCAATGGCCAATTGCCCTTAATCAAGGCACTGCCAAAGAAGAAGGCACCTGCGACCGCCACCATCATGCCTGCAATGGAACTGTCAATCCAGTAGGCAAGATAGTATCCCAAAATGGCAATTAAAATTCCTAAGGCTGCAGTAAGTCGTAGTAGTGGGATCAAACTCTTGGTCCAGAGGTAGGCGGTGGAAGGCGGAACCACCAATAAAGCGACGACTAAAATCGCTCCTACGGATTCGAAACTAGATACCGTAGTGTAAGAAACCATACTCATCAGTGCGAGATTGACACCCTTGGCAGGAATACCAATGGCCGAACTAAAATGCTCATCAAAGCTGGTTAGGGATAATTCTTTAAACAGCAGGTAGATAAATCCAGTGACCAAGAAGAAGTTAAGCCCGGCCAACCAAGTAATTCGTGGACCCAAATTGAGCCCGCTTGGAGTGATCCAGAGGTCGATGGGCAAGTAGGCGATCTCCCCATAGAGTACGCATTCTTGGTCGAGGTCTACTTTGTAGGCAAAGAGGTTGATCAGGATGATGCCAATGGCGAAAAGGAGCGTGAAGGTGATGCCAATGGAAGCATCGAGCTGTACCTTGGCTTTTTTGCGCAGCGCATCGATCATCAAGGTGGAAAGGATGCCGAGTAGGCCTGCTCCGATGATCACTTCCAAACTGCGTTGGCTTCCAGACACGAAAAACCCGATCACAATGCCTGGAAGTACAGCATGGGAGATGGCATCACCAGTCATGGACATTTTGCGGAGCAGGAGAAATACGCCCAGAAACCCACAAGAGATCGCAATCAAGGCTCCGGTGAGGATAATCAGTAGGGCATTTGTATCAAGCGTCATGGGATTCTCGGGGGATAGTTTCTTGGTGAGGATCGAGCGTAGGATAGTTGAGGCGCTGCTCAAGCAGGGCTTCCAATTCCGGAGTCAGTAGGTGCTCCATTTGTTCGGCAGACTCGTGCACGTGGTCAGGGGCAATGTTCATGGACTCATTGAGGTAAACTTCCCACAAGCGGTGGAGACGGACAATCCGCATCGCATCCGAAGTACCTTGGGTACTGAGTCGAACGCCTTGAGAATCCTGTAGCACTAGTCCTTGCTTGGTAAGTACCTGTAGTGAATGGGTTATTTCTTTTTTGTGAAAAGGATACAGGGCATAAATTTCTTCCAAGGTGAGCACCTCTCGGTTGGCTTCCTTGGCTTTGAATAGTGCCTTCATCAAGTGATCCCTGTGGGTTTTGTTGAGGTAACTTTTTCGGGCTAGGAAGCGTCTAATTACACCGCTTTTGGGAGAAAAAATAAAGGAAAGCAGCGCAATCAAAGACAGAAAGACCACTACCCAAGGGCCTGTAGGCATCTGTGGCAGGACAAAGGAAATGTAGGTACCCATGATCCCAGAGAGGATGGAAAAGAAGGCGGCAAGCAGGAGCAAGGGCTGCAGTCGGTCCGTCCAAAAGCGGGCTGCTGCTCCTGGGGTAATCAATAGGGCAGCCATCAAGACTACACCAATCGCTTGGATACCGATCACCACGGCAAGGATCAGAAGTACATTGAAGACAAAGCGGATGCCCTTCATTGGGAAACCGATAGCCTTGCCAAACCCAGGATCGAAGACCATCAAGCGGAATTCCTTCAAAAATAGGCTCAATACAAGTAGAATAGCTAAGGACAATCCACCATATAGGAATAGGTCAGCTTCAGCGATGCCGATGGCATTTCCGAAAATAAAGGAATTTAGCCCTGCAACCTCTGGATTACCGGATTTTTGAATTGCGGTCAAGGCTACAATGCCAATCCCAAAAAATACGGAAAGGATACTGGCGATGATGCTGTCTTCACTCAGCTTTGTGTTTTGCTTCAGCCAGGAAGATAAAAAGGTAGCCAAGGCACCCGATAAGAATGCACCAGTTACAATGTAGCGCGGATCCTTTTCTCCGGCCAAGACAAAACCCAGACAAATCCCGGGAAGTACTGCGTGTGAGATGGCATCACCTAGCAATGCCTTTTTGTCCAAAAAGGAGAAGGTTCCTACATAGGCCGAACCGATCCCCAGCAGCGTAATGCCCAGCACCACCCAAGTGATGGAGGGATCTTGAAAGGTGAAGAAGTACAGAAAGTCTTCCATGTCAGCTTTTCAATGGGTTGAAATCTTGCTTTCGAATCAAATCAGTCACCTGGGTGAGTAGGTTAAGTTTTCCTCCATAGGTCTTTCGTAGCAGCTCTTCGGTCATTACCTGATCCTTGGGACCAGAAGCCACCAAGTGCAAGTTGAGCATGATCACCCATTCAAAGAAGTTCATCGCGCTATGGATGTCGTGGTGAACCACTAGGACTGTTTTGCCAGCTCGGGCCATGTCTTGGAGCAACTGGAAAATGGCTGTTTCGGTGGCCATGTCCACACCTGCAAAAGGTTCGTCCATCAAGTACAGATCCGCTTGCTGGGCCAGGGCTCGAGCAATAAACACGCGCTGCTGCTGTCCGCCAGAGAGTTCAGAGATCTGTCGATTGGCGAAAGCAGTCATGCCTACTTGTTCCAAGGCATCTTGGGCCACCTGCACCTCCTTTTTGCCGGGACGGCGAAACAACCCCAACTTTCCATAGGTGCCCATGACGACCACATCCAAGACGGAAGCGGGGAAATTCCAATCTACAGATTCCCGCTGAGGGACGTAGCTGATACGGGTACGAACTTCTTGAAGCGGCTTATCAAAAATTTTGATGTAGCCGGAAGTGGGGGAGATCAAGCCCATTATGGATTTGATTAGGGTGGATTTGCCGGCTCCATTGGGACCAAGGATACCAATCAATTGACCTGCTGGAAGGCTCAGGTCCACATTCCAAAGCACGGGGTGTTGGTCGTAGCTCACCGTGAGGTCATGCACTTCTAAGACGGGTTGGGGTACCTGTGTGATCATGGGAGAAGTTGGCTGTATATAAGTTGTAGATTGGTTTCAAACATGCCGATGTAGGTTCCAGCAGGGGTATTCGGTGCGTCAAGGCTGTCCGTATACAAGGGGCCGGCTAGTTTGACCACCTGACTTTTTTCTGCTGCGCCTCGTGCTACGGCCTGAAGAGCCTTTGGCGAAATGGTTTGTTCTGCAAAAATGGCTTTCACGCGGTAGGTTTGAATGACAGTGATCAATTCGGTGAGGTCCCGCAATCCCGGTTCACTCAGTGTAGATAGCCCTTGGAGGGAATACACTTGGAGTCCGTAAGCCTTGCCGAAATAGGCGAATGCATCGTGAGCAGTCACCAATACCTGTTTGCGTTGTACCAGTTCCTGCACCTGCACCTTGGTGCGTTGATCTAAAGCATCAAGCTGATCCATGTACTCCCGAGTATTTGCTTTAAGTTGAGATTTCCAAGATGGCTGCCAGATTTGAAGTTCCTGGCTTGCATAGGCCAGGGCAGCTGACCAAAGGGAAATATCAAACCAGACATGTGGATCGACACTGTGTGATTCTGGACCAGATCGGATGAGTTTATTGGTTGGAATACCCTTGGAAACATCTATGAGCACCTGTTGTTTGGCTAGCTTTTCAAAAATTTCGGTCATTTTACCCTCCAGGTACAACCCGTGATAGACCACCAGATCTGCCTGAGTGAGAAGGTCTAGGTCACGCACAGAAGCCTTGTAGAGGTGCGGGTCTACACCTGCAGGCATCAGGGCAACCACCTCTGCTTGATCGCCTACAAGTTCCTGTATCCCATCTGCCAATATGCTTGTGGTGGCCACAATCAATGGCTTGGTATGGGCGGACTTGGAAGCCGAGGTACAGCTCCAAAAAAGAAGGGCAATTAAGAAAATGTGGGCTGCACTTTTCATGATTGAAGAACGAGAATGTTGCTGGCTACATCTTTGGACATGAAAAGGGTCTTTTTCTGATCAACTAAGATCTCTACCGAACCATCAAATTCTACCTTGTCGAGTACCTTGATGCGTGCACCGATGTAGGCACCGACCTTGTCAAGGTAGCGGAGAAAAGCTGCAGAACTGTCTTTGACCGCCACGATTTGCCCGCCTTGGTCGATATTCATTTCGTTTAATGCGATACGAGGTCTGGAGCGCACATCCCCATACTCGTCAGGAATGGGATCCCCATGGGGATCAAATTTGGGGTAATTGAGGTAAGCGTCGAGACGCTCGATGAGTAGGGTAGATTGGATGTGTTCCAATTGCTCCGCCACCTCGTGTACTTCATCCCAAGAAAAATGCAATTTGTCTACCAAGAAAACTTCCCACAATCGGTGCTTGCGAATGGTCTGCAGTGCAAGTCGCTTTCCAAGTTCCGTGATTTGGAGCCCGTAGTATTTCCGGTATTGGATCACTTCTTTCTCTCCGAGCTTACGGAGCATATCGCTTACCGAGGCAGGCTTTGTCTGGATTGCGGCAGCAATGTCATTGGTGGATACGCTTTTTTTTCCTTCTTCCGATAGGTGGTAGATGGCCTTGAGATAGTTCTCTTCTGCGGTAGTTAATTCCATGGTATAAGGTAATAATAAGACAAATATAAAAATAAAATTAGAGTTATCTAAAAATAAAATTGTATAAAACTAAATCGACTGTGGAAAACTCCAATTTACTGTGGGATTCTGATTTAGGATAAACTGAATAAAAAACTAGGTAAATCTAAATAATGATCTATTTAATTGAATTCTAATTTCTTAACTCAAATCAAAATCGATTAAAATCACTCAGAGATCGGAGATAGCTTCTGATCACTTGTCCACACACTTTTTTGATTACTGGTGAAAAATTCCGCCAATTCCTTAAAAATTTGCTCTGTAAATCGGAGTTTTGAAGTAATTTTTACTTCGAATTTTTTGCTTGTCTAGCTCGATATTTTTTCGAGTTGGTTGGTTGGAGCCCTCTCTCTTTCCACTGGAAATGCAACGAGTTCAGCAGGTTGGTTATCTGCAGACTGAGTTGCGCAAACAAAAATTTGTACGAGCAGTTTGAAAAAGTGAAGGAACACTCAAGAGGCTTCTGATCATTCAAGTGCCTACCCTTTCCTGCTCTTTCTGCAAAAAATCCTATGAACTTCCCTAGGGATTTCTTTGATTCGCGTTCTCAAAATTTAACCGCTTGGTTTCCTCAAAAAGTGGAAGCAACTAGAAATTCAAAATCCATGGACATTAAATCTACCATCGAACAGGCTTGGGATAATCGTGAACTACTTCAAGAGGCTAGCACCCAAGAAGCCATCCGAAGCATAATTGCTGACTTGGACACCGGAAAACTCCGAGTAGCGGCTCCTACAGAAACTGGGGATTGGATCGTCAATGACTGGATCAAAAAAGCAGTTATTCTATATTTTCCCATCCAAAAAATGCAGACCATTGAGGTAGGTCCTTTTGAATTTCACGACAAGATGGCCTTAAAAACCAACTATGCAGCTCAGGGTGTGCGTGTGGTACCGCATGCGGTGGCTCGTTATGGTGCCTATCTTGCATCGGGAGTGGTCATGATGCCCAGCTACGTAAATATAGGTGCATATGTGGATTCTGGAACCATGGTGGATACCTGGGCTACTGTCGGATCCTGTGCTCAGATCGGGAAGAACGTGCACTTAAGCGGAGGAGTAGGGATCGGAGGGGTACTCGAACCGGTACAAGCAGCACCAGTAATTGTTGAGGATGGAGCATTTATCGGAAGCCGAGTGATTGTGGTAGAAGGTGTGCGTATTGGTAAAGAAGCAGTAATCGGGGCAGGAGTGACCTTGACAGCGAGTTCAAAGATTATTGATGTAACAGGTCCTTCACCTGTGGAATACAAAGGTTTTGTGCCTCCACGTTCCGTGGTGATTCCAGGTACGATTCCAAAGCAATTTCCTTCTGGAATCTACCAAGTTCCTTGTGCATTGATCATTGGGCAGCGAAAAGCTTCCACTGACCTAAAAACCTCCTTAAATGACGCGCTTCGCGAAAATAACGTTGCGGTATAACTAATTGGCATGATCCACCGCAATACGTATTTATTAATTCCAATTGTAGCAATTGCCTTTTTTTCTTGTTCAGGCTCTCCCGATATCAATTCAGGAGATTCCGCCTTCAACAAGGGTGATTATTCCGCAGCAGTGACGGGCTATACAGAATCGCTTCAAACCAATCCTTCCGATATAGATCTTTTGTACGGTAGAGGTAGGGCCTACCAAGAATTGGGTAAATTTCTTGAGGCACAAGCAGACTTTGAGCAGGCACTCAATCTGGATGCAAAAAACTTCCAAGTGCTGCTTAGCCTAGCGACCATTCAACTTGAGCAGAAAAGTTATGCGAGTGCGTTGCTCTATGCCACCAAAGCCGAAGAAATTCCAGGTGCTCCTGCTAGAGCTTCCTTCTTGAAAGGGAGAGCATTACACCAGTTGGGTATGCCTGAAGATGCCCTAAAAGCCTATGGCAATGCCATCCAAGTCGATAAGAATTTTGGGCAGGCTTATTTGAATCGGGGTTTATTAAAGATAGGTTTGGAAAGAACCAAACATGCTTGTGAGGACTTTAAATTGGCAGCTGCGCTGAATTATCCGGGTGCTACCGAGAATTTGGAAAAATACTGTAAGTAAGTTCCAACAAGTTAATTCTTTGTTGTTTCGGTGTGCGTATGCGCTTCATGGTTGCATAGTGCAGTGGAAGCAGCTTTTCCACTACCCTC
>JACCDW010128590.1_pt1 | contig 19161 bp, 5 predicted proteins | sample 7449781 | NCBI WGS metagenome assembly JACCDW01 (sample SAMN15323449, study PRJNA562643) | freshwater metagenome | isolation source: river surface water | place: USA:Blue River Watershed | collected 2017-08-18
ATGTCTGCGGGCAGCCGCCTGCACGCCGCCTTTGTGCCGCCTGTCATGGTGGTCACGGCCGACACCGCTGAGATGTCAGACATCTTGGCCAAGGCCCGCGCCTTTGCCGAGCCCCTGATTGCCAGCGAGGTGCTGGACACGGGCGAAAACATCTTGGTTCATGCCGATGCGGTGGCCGCCATCTTGGCCGAGATGGGGGGCTCGGTGGCGATGCAAACCGCCATTTATTTGGTCTATGCCTGCCCGCACCTGAACAAACCCGAAGAGGTCATTGCCAAAGCCTTTGGCCCCAATTTGGCTCAGTTGGCCATGCAAACCAACCAACTGGTGCATGTGCAAAGGTTGTCCAGAGCGTCTGAGGGCCACAGCCAAGGCCCTGACAACACGCCGCTCAGCCCGCGCTTGCAAACCGAAAACGTGCGAAAAATGCTGCTCGCTTTCAGCCGCGATTTGCGCGTGGTGATGTTGCGTTTGGCTTCGCGCTTGCAAACCTTGCGCCACTTTGCTGCCACCAAAATGCCGGTGCCCCCCGCTTTGGCGCGTGAATCGTTGCAGGTGTTTGCGCCATTGGCCAACCGTTTGGGCATTTGGCAAATCAAGTGGGAACTTGAGGATTTGGCGTTTCGTTTTTTGGAGCCCGCCACTTACAAAGACATCGCCCGTTTGCTGGACGAAAAACGCACCGAGCGTGAGCGCTACATGGTGGCGCTGCGCCAGCGTCTGCAAGATGCGTTGTCTGCGCAAGGCATTGAAGCTTCAGTGGAGGGGCGACCCAAACACATCTACAGCATTGTGCGCAAGATGCGCGGCAAATCGCTGAGCTTTGACCGGGTGTTTGATATTCGTGCCTTGCGGGTGGTCGTGCCCACGGTGGCCGATTGTTACCAAGTGCTCAGTTGGGTGCATGAGCAGTTCACCCCCATCGCCGAAGAGTTTGACGACTACATTGCCAAGCCCAAAGCCAATGGCTACCAGTCGCTGCACACCGTGGTGCGCGATGCCGATGGCGGCCCGATTGAAGTGCAAATTCGCACACAAGCCATGCACGAGCACGCTGAGCATGGCGTGGCCGCGCACTGGGCCTACAAAGAGGCAGGGGCCAAAGGCTACACCGGCGTTTCCGCCAACAGCGAATACGACACCAAGATCGCCGTGTTGCGCCAGTTGTTGGCCTGGGAGCGCGACTTGTCGGGTGCCGCGCAAGACACTGAGCCCGGCGCTGAAAAAGGCAGCGGCTTGTTTGACGACCGCATTTATGTCTTGACCCCTGAGGCGGCCGTGGTGGAGTTGCCCCAGGGCGCCACGCCGATTGACTTTGCTTACACCGTGCACACCAATTTGGGGCACCGCTGTCGTGGCGCCAAAGTGGACGGGGTGATGGTCCCTTTGAGCACGACCTTGTCTAACGGTCAGACCGTCGAGATCACGGCCATCAAAGAAGGCGGCCCCTCGCGTGACTGGCTTAACCCTGAGTTGGGCTATTTGGCCAGCCCCCGCGCACGGGCCAAAGTGCGTGCTTGGTTCAATGCGCAAATCAGCTCTGAAACCATTGCGCGCGGCCGAGAATCGGTTGAAAAATTTTTGCAGCGCTTGGGCCGCACGGCCATTCGCTTGGAAGATTTGGCCAGCCAATTGGGTTTCAAGTCAGCCGAGGGTTTGTTTGAGGTGGTGGGCAAAGACGAGTATTCGCTGCGCAACATTGAGGTGTTGTTAAACCCCCCAGAGACCACGCAAGAGCCAGAAGAGTATTTTCAAAAACGTTTCAAAGGGGCCACGGCCCGCAAATCGTCTTCAGGCGTTTTGGTGGTCGGGGTGGACTCACTGCTGACCCAACTCTCGCGTTGCTGCAAACCCGCACCGCCCGATGCGATCAGTGGCTTTGTCACACGCGGCAAAGGCGTCAGCATTCACCGCCAAGACTGCTCTAACTTCCGAGAATTGGCAACGCGCCATGGCGAAAGGGTCATCGACGTGCGCTGGGGCGACGCCAAAGGTGCAGTTGCCGCGATGTACCCCGTGGACGTGGCCGTGGAAGCCTTTGACCGCCAAGGCCTGTTGCGTGACATTTCTGAGGTTTTTGCCAAAGAAAAGATGAATGTGATCGGTGTGCAAACCCAATCAGTCAAAGGCATGGCCTGGATGACTTTCACGGTAGAGATCAGCGACGCCGTCAGTTTGAACAAGGTGCTGGGCAGCGTGCGGGGCGTTAAAGGGGTGAAAGCAGCCCGCAGGCGCTGATGCAGCCTGCGCTGTCTACAAGGTAAGCGCCGTTTTTTGCTGGTATAATTCATGGCTCAACAGGCGCGTAGCTCAGTTGGTTAGAGCACCACCTTGACATGGTGGGGGTCGCTAGTTCGAATCTAGTCGCGCCTACCAAATTCGGTAGGAAAAACAAGCACTTAGCGGAAACGCTAGGTGCTTTTTTTTATGTCTTTGTCTCATAAATGGCTAATTCAATAGCGAATATTGAGGGACATTTGGGCAGGCGCCCACTCTGGGATTTAGACGTTGCTGAGGGCTTTGCTGCTCTAAGTTGACCGTCAGCTTTCATTTTCGAGCCATGGCGGTTCAACTCACCCGATCACTGTCCCCATTTGGTTTCTTGCGCCTTGATAGCCAAAGGCCGTGTCAGGCCGTAGCCGGTGCCGTGGTCTGTTTTGATCTCTAGTCGATTGGCTGGGAACTTGGCCAATTTGCTGCGCAGCCTACTGACGATGACTTCCAATCGCGCTTTGGCCTGTTTGTCGCTCAATCCGGTGTGGCCCAATTTGTCGGTCAACAGCTCATAGGTGCACAGGCCATTGACCGACGCCAAGGTTTCCAGCAGCAGGCATTCGCTGGGTGTCAGGCTCAGCATGTCTAATTTGGGCGACAGTAAACGCTGGTCTTTGATGTGCAGAGTCCAGGGTTGGTCAGGCAATGGCTCAAGCGCTGGGGCGTACAGCTGCGTTCGCCGGCGCAAGTTGTGCACCACCGCCAGCAACTCTTCGGCCCGTGTGGGCTTGGTCAAGTAAATATCGGCACCGGCCACATAACCTTCAGTGCGGTCAATGCCCATCACGCGGGCCGTGAGCATCACAATACCCAGGCGTGGATGGGTGCTGCGCAACCACTTGCACAGGCTGATGCCGTCTTCACCGGGTAAGTTCAAGTCGAGCACCACAATGTCGGGCTCTTGCTGGGCGATAAAAGACCGCAGGCTCTCGCCGTCGTCAGCGCATCTAACCGACCAGCCTGCAGCCTGAAGAACCAAAGACAGCTCCTCGCTCAGGCGCAGGTTGTCGTCCACTACGATCAAATCGCCCAGCGGGGCTTTGGCAGCCGGTGTTTTCATTGGGTGGGCAATACCAGTGTGAAACTGATTTTTTCGGATTGGGTTTGCATCTCCACCTCGGTGCCCAAAGCGTGGGCCAGCGCTTGTGACAGCCAAAGACCCAGCCCTGCACCCGATTGGTTGCGTGCAGATTCAGCGCGGTAAAAGCGCTCAAACGCCAAATCAGGTGAGGGCGTCCCCGCTTCACCCACTTCGTTCGACACGCAAAACGACACCGAGGGCGTTTGCCCGACGCGCTCCACCGCTTGCACGGCCAGTTCGACCAGGGTGTCCGGTGGTGAGTATTTGAGTGCGTTGGTCAACAAGTTGCTGAAAATGATTTTCAGGTATTGGATGTCAGAAACCAACACCGTTTCATTTGTAATCCCCCGCACCAAAAAATAAATTCGCTCATCGGCGTTGGCCACTTTGAGGGCCGCCATCAAGTCATTCAAAGTAAAGGCCCCCACGCGCATCGGCAACTGTCCTTGCTCAAAACCGTCAATTTCAGAGCAGCGGTCAATGATGGCGTTAATCTCTTGCAGCGAGTGCTCGATGGCCGCCGATCTTTGCAGCAAAGGGTCATCATCAGCGATTCGCGCCTTGATGCCAGAGAGTGCCAAGTGACTCACGGCCAAAGGGTTTTTCAGTTCATGTGCCAGCATGGCGGTGAACTTGCGTTGACGCTCTAGGCGCTTGCTCTCCATGCCCAAACTTTCTTGGGACACCTGCAACTCACTTTGGATGGCGAGTAGTTGACTGGCTTTGAGGCGCTCATAAAACCAAGTGGCCAGACCCATGATTACCAAAAGCATGAACGTCCTGCCGGAGATGTTTTGGATGAGCAATTTCGTAGTCAACTCGATAGCATTTCCACCCAAAATCCCCCCGGACTTCCAAGACAGCGCCACAAACATGGCAGATGACAACAACAAGACGCCAAAGGCCACTTTGTTGGAAAACTTTCGCAGGGCGTGGGGGTCCCGAATCGCGGCCGTCAGAAGAAAAGCAAAAAAGATCGGGGGGCCACAGCGCCAAGCCAACATGCTCCAATTGGAGGCTGCGCTGGGCTCAAACAGGGCAAAAAAGACCATGCCCAGCTGGAAAATAGACCACGACCAGAGCCAGCGCAGCCAGCCTTGCTTGGGGAAAAGCGTCGTCAGAAATACAAAGAAGATGCCCCCTGCGATGCCAATGTTGGCAATGATGGTGGGCGTGACCAGGCCCATGACCATGGTCAAAGGCAGGTCCAATAGGGTAATGGCGAGGCCCGAGGTCAGCCAGTGTTGGATTTGTGTAGACACCAACAAAGTGCAAATCAAGGCGTTCAATAAGCTGAATTGGTGAAAGGTGCGCCACAACATGAGCAGAAAAAAAACCAGCGCCAAGGTGCTGATGATGGTCGTCATGACGGCCATTTTTTTCTCGTGCAAATTCAGTTCTTCTTTGCTCCCCACAAAAGCAATCACCGCTGCGTTGTGGCGTGAATTGATTCTGAGATAGAAATCTTCACCCGGGCCCGCTGACCCCAGCGCTGCTGTTGAGATGTAGTCTTGAGGCGTCAAGTTTCGCTTGAGCCATTGCCCAATGTCAGTGTGTGAGTACAAAGACACGTCACCCAGATGGGGTGGCAAGAGGTGCATTAAGAGCGGCGCATCTGCACCATGGGCTTGCTCAATGTGCAGACGCAGCCACACCACTTTGCCACCAATGGCCAACCGTTCCAAAGGGTTGAAGGGCTTGAAATCTTGCGTGCGGACGCTTTCAAAGTCCAGCTGCGCACTTTCATCGACCCACATGGTTTGTTTGATCTGAACCCGTTGCTCTGGCCCGTCCACTTTGGGCGCGGCAGTTTGGGCCAAAGCCCCCCCAAAAAAAGTCAAGGCCAAGCCAGTCCAAAGCAGCCAACGCACAACGATGCTTCGCTGGGTGAATGGGCGGGTTTGCAATCGCAACATGGGAAGCATCTTAGCGGCGGGGGCTTGCAAACCTTGCAGCGCTTTGCAAGTTTTGAAGGTATGCGACTGATAAAAACTGCACAGCCGTGAAAACCGTCAAAAACATGAAACCTCAAGTTGCTCCCCATTCAACAGCCAAATCAATCGGTTTTTCTGAACATTGGGCTTGGGCAGCACTGTTTGTGTTCGGTATTTCGTCCACACTTTCTTTGGCGCAAACGACCCCTGATGCGTCCACCTTGCAGCAGCAAATCGAGCGAGACCAACAAGCCGAGAAGCAGCGCCTGCAGGTGCAACAAATTCCCAAGCCTGCCGTAGAGGCCCCGCTGCAAGGCCAGACAGTTGTGGTGCAAGAGTTCAAATTCAAGGGCAACACCTTGCTCAGCACCGAGGTCTTGAGCGCTGCTCTGGCTCCGCTGTTGGGTCGTCCACTCGACTTTGCGCGGTTGCAAAGCAGCCCGGTTTTGGTGGCCGAACTCTACCGCGACAAAGGCTGGGTGGTGCAAACCTTTTTGCCCGAACAAAGCATTGACCAGGGCAGCGTGACGATTGAGGTGGTCGAGGCCGTGTTTGGCCAAACCCTTGTCTCAGGTGAGCCCACGACCCGCGTATCGCCAGAAAATGTGTTGCAAATCTTTGCGCAACAGCAAGCGACCGGAGAGTTTCTCAATCTGCATGCTGTGGATCGGGCTTTGCTTTTGGCCGACGATTTGCCAGGCATCACTGTCTCGGGCGCTTTGGCGCAAGGAGCGCAAGCAGGGCAAACCGATCTGGTCTTACAACTGGTCGACGAGCCTTGGCTCAATGCCAATGTGTCAGCCGACAACACCGGCGCTGTCTCTACGGGCACGGCACGCGTCATGGCTGCGCTCAACCTGAACAGCCCCACGTTCAGCGGCGATGCCCTCATCCTCAATGTCATGGCGTCCAAAGGCACGCGCTACGCCCGTATCGCTTATGGCATGCCGCTGGGCAATGACGGTTGGCGCATCGGGCTCAACGCTTCGCGTTTGGATTACGAATTGATCACTGAACCCTACGCCAGTCAAAAACGGCAAGGCAACCCCACAGAAGGCGATGCCACCACGTCGGGCTTGGAGCTGATCTACCCCTGGGTGCGAAGCCGCACCTTGAACCTCAACACCAGCTTCAACGCTGAGATTAAAAAGTACGACAACCTTTCCGGCGGTGCAACCAGCTCAGCCTACAAAAACACCCCTGTAGCGCTGGTCTTGAGCGGCAACAGTTTTGACACCCTTGGCCAGGGCGGCGCGAATGCATTTTCTTGGACCATGACGGCGGGTAAGCTCAACTTGGGTGGCTCTCCCACGCAGGCAAGTGATGCCAGTACCACTCAGACCGCTGGCCATTACAACAAGGTCCGTTACGCCATCAGTCGGCAGCAACAAGTCGCCCCCAGTTTGTCGCTGTACGCCGCTTTCAGCGGGCAGTGGGCCAACAAAAATCTGGACTCATCCGAAAAGTTTTATCTGGGTGGCAGCAGTGGTGTGCGCGCTTATCCCAGCAGCGAAGGCGGTGGCAGCTTGGGCCAGATGCTGAACCTGGAGCTGCGTTGGCAAGTGGCCGACGGCTGGAGCCTGACAGGCTTTTATGACTACGGCCGTGTGCGCGTCAATAAATTCAACGCCTATGAAGGCGCCGCCGCTTTGAACGAATTTGCCCTCAAGGGCGCAGGCCTGACCTTGGGCTGGCGCAACAGTTCGGGTACCTCGATGCAAACGACTTATGCCCGGCGTGTGGGGAGTAACCCCAATGCCATCACCACCGAAGCCAACCGCGGCGCCGACCAAGACGGCTCGCTCCACATCCACCGGTTTTGGCTGACCGCATCGCAGGCGTTTTAAACCATGAACAGCAACTACAAACTCGTTTTCAGCGAAGCCCTCAATACTTGGGTGGCGGTGGCCGAACATGTCAGTGCTCGCGGAAAAAAAAGTGTTCTGCGCATGGTCACAGCAGCAGCGCTCATGGCCGGAGGTGTGGTGGGCTCAGGTGCGTCCTTGGCGGCGCCACCGCTCATCACACCGCCTGCCGTTAACCAGTTGCCCACTGGCGCGCAAGTGACTGCAGGCACCGTCAGTTTCAGCCAAACGCAAACAGCCACTGCCGCCAGCATGGCGGTGCAGCAAAGCTCCAACCAAGCCATCGTCAACTGGCAAAGCTTCAACGTGGGGGCCAATGCCAAGGTCAACATCACGCAGCCCAACGCCAGCAGCGTGCTGCTCAACCGCGTGCAAAGCAGCGACCCCAGCCAGATCTTTGGGCAGATCAACGCCAACGGCCAAGTGCTCTTACTCAACCCCAACGGCGTGTACTTTGCACCCGGCTCGCGGGTGGACGTGGGCAGCTTCACAGCCAGTACGCACAGCATCAGCGATGCTGACTTTTTAAATGGCCTGTACCGATTCAACCGCAATGGGGCCACTGGTAGCATCCTGAATGAAGGCCACATCACTTCAGGCCTGGGCGGCTACATTGCGCTGCTGGCGCCCGAGGTGCGTAACCTTGGCGTGGTAGTGGCCCAAATGGGCGGCACGGTGGCCTTGGCAGCTGGGGAAAGCTATGAGTTGCAGTTTGGCAGCAACAAGCAGTTGACGAACGTGTTGGTGACGCCAGCCACCCTCCAAACCCTGGTGGATAACGGCCAAGCAGTGCACGCCCCGGGTGGCTTGATCATTTTGTCGGCGAAAGCGGCCAGCGAATTGCTGGGCGGTGTGGTGAAAAACAGCGGGGCCATCTCGGCCACCGGCTTGGTGAACGACGGCGGCACGATCCGCTTGAGTGCCAGCCACAAGATTGAACTTGCTCCTAGCAGCCGAATCAGCGCCGATGCCGCACCAAACAGCAGCGGCAACGGCGGTCGCATCGATATCATCACCGACCTGGGCAACGCTAGCGGCATCACGCAGGTGGACGGAACGATCAGCGCCAAGGGCGGGGAGCAGGGCGGTGATGGCGGGTTTGTGGACACATCGGCCGCCAGGCTGGACATTGGCGAGAACACGCTGGTGACCACGGGTGCCAGCATGGGCAACGCAGGCACTTGGTTGTTGGACCCGTATGACGTGACGATTGTGGACAGCGGCACGGCCTCAGGGACGGCATACGGCACCGGTTTCACGGCGGGCGCAGCATCGACCATCTTGACCTCGTCGATCAACAATTCCTTGGCCGCAGGCACCAACGTGACGATTTCGACGGGAACCGCCACGCCGGGCGGCCAAGCTGCTAATTACGCCGCGAATACATCGGGGAATATTTTTGTCAATGGCAACATCAACTGGAGTACATCGGCTTCCCTGACCCTGACGGCCAACTACAACATCAATGTGGGCACGTCCAGCTCGACGGGCTCAATTACCGTGCCCGCCTTAGGAACGCTGAATTTGAATCCCGGTGGGAGCGGCAATATTTATGATTCAAACAACCAAGTGAGTGCGGGTAAGGTGCTGATGGGCATGGCCAGCACGCCAACGGGCGGCTTGAATACCGGGTATTGGAACGGCAGTGCCTTTACCACGGGTGCTGCCACTGGATTCAATGGCCAGATCAATGTAGCCCCTGGCGGAACCATCAAGATCAATAACAATGCCTTTACGGTGATCAATTCCGAAACGGAATTTAGAAATATGCCGGTTAACAGTGCCAGTGCGCGGTACATATTGGGTCGCAACTTGGCTTTCACGACGCCTTATACGCAAGCCGTTGTTGCTCCTGGAAACAGCAACCCATTTAAGGGTGATTTCAATGGTTTTGGCCATGAAATCAGTGGTTTGAACATCAACAATTCAACAGCATCATCCAATACAGGCTTGTTTGGCAATTCATACGCAGACTGGACTAATTCAAATATTTCCAATATCGGTGTTGCCGGAAATATAAGCACCACAAGTGGGAATACAGACTCGTACACCGGGGGCTTGATAGGCAGACTGGATGGCGACGGCAACAGCTCAGTTTTCAATGCCTATTCGACAACCGTCATCAATGCAGTCAATGGCAATGAACGTTATGTAGGTGGTCTGATTGGTTATGCTGGATACGTGACTGTTAAGAATGTCTCTGCTGCGGGTGCAGTCACTGCAAATAATAGCGTTGGTGGTTTGATTGGTTCCGCTCGCGGTGCCAGAGTGTCCTATGCCAATGCATCGGGCGCAGTTACGGCTACTTCTACGGCAGGCGGAAACAATTCTGTTGGTGGTCTCATCGGATATCTCAACACTAGCGACATTACCTATAGCTATGCAACCGGTGCAGTTAATGCCAGCAGTACTTTAAGCAATGCCATTGGTGGCTTGGCAGGCAAACTGGATGGCGGCAGTATCACTTATTCGTATGCCACTGGAAATGTCACCAATGCGGGTGGTGGGGATACCGGCGGCTTGGTAGGTCACTCAGCTCACGTGGATCTATATTCCAATGTGTATGCAACCGGTAACGTTCAAGCTTCAACGGCTGCCGGATTTGTCGGCGGATTGATAGCCAACATGTATAACAACGGTGGCGGAACAGTCTCCTATGCGTATACATCTAACACGGTGACAGGGCCGGCATTATCAAACTCAAACGGAACAGGTGGCTTGATCGGGCAGATTGGATATGGCTCGAATGCGAACGCGTACGCAAATGGCATCACACTGACCAGTTTGTACTGGGACTCCAGCAAAAACACAATCACTGCGGGTGTTGGCGGAATTATGAAAGGTGCCACCAATACGACCTATGGGTCTGGTGGCAATGGATCTGGTGTTTCTCCCATATCAACCGTCAACTTAAAGACAGCCAGCAATCTCTCAGGCTTTACTTTTGGCAGTGCGGGCTTTGGCTATGCTGGTTCGGTGAACGGGGGGTTGCCGGTACTGTGTACTGTGAGTTTGTGCACCAGTTTCGTATCATCCGTGGTCGCGGCCACATACAACGGCGCTTCTGGGGGCTTGTGGTCTTTAAGCTCGAATTGGCTGGGCGGCATTGCCCCCGTGGCAGGCTCGACGGTCAGCGAGGCCATCATCAACAGCGGTTCGACGGTGATTTACGACACCGCCAATGTGGGCAGTCTTGGCTTCGATATCAAGAATGCCGGCACCATCTCGTTCACCGGATCAAGCGATGTCACTTTATCGGGCGTGATCAGCGGAGCGGGCAGTTTGACCATGGGGGGCAACGGCACGGTCACCCTATCGGGTGCCAATACCTACACCGGCACCACCACCATCACTGCGGGCACCTTGAAAGTAGGCAGTGGTTATGCACTGGGCAACTCAAGTGGTGGCGCCATATCGGTGGCCAGTCTGGCGGTATTGGACCTGAACGGTTTCAGCCTGGTCAACACCAATAACTTGACTTTGAATGGCACGGGCATCAACAACGGTGGCGCGTTGACCACCTCTAGTACGGGTGTTGCTATTTCCAATCCAATTGTTCTGGCAAGCGACACTTCGATCGGTTCTTCTAACAGTGCGAACCTCAACTTATCTGGCGTGATCAGCGGTGCTGGCAACCTGACCAAGATTGGATCGGCCAACAGTACGTTTTCAGGTGCCAACACTTATACCGGCACAACCACGGTGTCAGGCACTGGCATTTTGGCCATCAGCCATGCACAGGGCTTGGGCAGCACGGATGGCGGGACCATTGTTTCCAGTACGGGCCGGCTTCTTATCAATGGTCTGAATGTTGGCGCGGAGGCTATCACCCTAAGTGGTGGCTCGCTTGAAGTTCAATCGGGTACCAGCAGTTTGTCAGGCACGGTCACTTTGACGGCCAACAGCTCGTTCAGAGTGGATTCGGGTGCGCAATTGACCCTGTCGGGCATTGTGTCCGGCACAGGCAGGCTGACCAAGACTTCCGGTGCCACCGTTGGGAACTACGGCACCTTGGTGCTGACAGGCACCAACACCTACAGCGGTGGCACCACCATCAGTGCTGGCACATTGCAATTGGGTGCGGGCGGCACCACTGGCAGCATTGTGGGCAATGTGACCAACAATGCCACGCTGGCCTTCAGCCGCAGCGACGACGTGACGTATGCAGGCGCGATCAGCGGCACAGGGGCGGTGACCAAGTTGGCAGCCAATACCCTGACTTTGTCGGGCACCCACACCTATACAGGTGGCACCACCATCAACGGCGGAAGTTTGAAAGACGGCGTGGCACAACGGACAGACCCGTTCGGAAGTGGCACCATCACCATCAATTCTGGCGGTACCCTTTTTGGCGAACGCACAACATTCAGCAACAGCATGGTCATCTCTGGGGGCACAGTCAGAGACAACAATGGTTTTGGTGGCACCTACTCGGGAACATTTTCCCTGCTGGGTGATTTGTCGATCGCTGGCGCTAACAGCATCAGCTTCACGGGCGCGATCAGTGGGCCAGGCGGCATCAATAACATCGGCACAGTGACCACCAAGCTGTTGGGGTCCAACACCTACAGCGGCACCACGACCATCACCGCTGGCATAGTCAGGGTGGGCCCGACGACCGCAGGAACCCTGGGTACGGGCAATGTCATCAACAATTCAACGCTGGAATTCAATCGGACAGATACACACAGTGTTTCAAACGTGATCAGTGGCAGTGGCAGTGTGACGAAATTAGGAACAGGTACGCTGATATTGACCGGTGCCAACACCTACACCGGCGCCACCACGGTCTCAGCTGGCACCTTGGCCATCAGCCATGCATCTGGTTTGGGCGGAACGGGCGCAGGCGCAGGCACCACTGTGGCCAGTGGCGCCACACTGGATTTGCAAGGCGTCACCGTTGGTGCAGAAACTCTCACGCTGAATGGCGGCACCCTAGCCACATCGACCGGGAGCAGCAGTTTGTCGGGAGACGTGGCCATGGGCGCAAACAGCACGGCCAGCGTGGCCGGTTCACAGCTGAACTTGTCGGGCGTGGTGTCGGGTACAGGCTTTAGCCTTACCAAAACAGGTAGCGGGAGCTTGATTGTTTCTGGAGCCAACACCTACAGTGGTGGCACCACAATCAGTGCTGGCACATTGCAATTGGGCGCAGGAGGTGCGACCGGCAGCATTCTGGGCAATGTGACCAACAACGCCACACTGGCATTCAACCGCAGTGTCGACGTGACATTTGTAGGCGCGATCAGCGGCACAGGGGCGGTGACCAAGTTGGCCGCCAATACGCTGACTTTCACAGGCAATAACTCTTACAGCGGCGGTACCACCATCAGCGCGGGTACTTTGCAAGTGGGTACGGGCAACACGACCGGCAGCATTACAGGCGATATAAGTAACAGTGGCGCGCTCACTTTTAACCGCGCTGATGATTTAACTTACTCGGGGGCAATAGGCGGTAGTGGTTCCGTGACCAAACTTGCGGCGGGTGTGTTGACCTTAAGCGGCGCTAACACCTACACCGGCATCACCACCATTTCAGTTGGAACGCTCAAGGCGGGTAACGCAACGGCATTTGGAGCAGGTGCCATTTCTGTCACCAGTGGCGCAGCGCTGGACCTTAACGGCCAAACCATGACCAGCACCGGTGCACTCACCTTGCGCAGTACAGGTATTGACGGTGGGGGTGCTTTGCTGAACAGCAGCAGCACAGGTGCCACTTATGCCGGCTTACTGACTTTGGGGGCAGCAAGCTCCATTGTGGGTGGTGCGGGCATGATTGCCCTGAGCAACACCGGCACCATCACCGGAGCCACCTATGGACTCACGCTGGGGGGCTCACAAGGCGGCGGAATTGCCAGCATCATCGGCACCACCTCGGGCACGCTCAATAAGGAGGGAGCGGGCACATGGACGCTCTCAGGCGCTAACACCTATACCGGTTCCACCGCGGTCACTGGTGGCGGCTTGATCATCACCAATGCAACGGGTTTGGGTACTACGGCAGGCGGCACTACCGTATCAAGCGGCGCCACACTGGATTTGCAAGGCGTCACCGTTGGTGCAGAAACCCTCACGCTGAATGGCGGCACATTGGCTACAACCACAGGTACAAGCAGTTTGTCGGGGGCCGTCACATTGGGTGCTGACAGCACGATCAATGTGGCAGGCAGTGCTTCCGAATTAACGATATCGGGGCTTGTGACTGGTGCACGTGCGCTGACCAAGTCAGGCACTGGCAAGCTCACCATGTCGCGCCAAAATACCTTCTCGGGCGGTTTGACCATTGCCGCAGGTACTGCTATCGAAGGCACCACCTACACCGGCTCTTCAGGGCCCTTTGGTTCAGGAACGGTGACGGTTCAATCGGGCGCCACGCTGGACTTGAACAACTACAACGTCTACGCCCCGGTTACTTTGGCCGGTGGCGCCCTGGTGAACAACGCGACCAGCGGTGGCACTGGCCAAGGTGATGTTTCGCTAGGCGTGAGCTTGACAGCCGATTCCATTTTCGGTGGCTCCGGTTACATGAACGCCTTCACCGCCATCACCAGCAATGGTTACGGCTTGGTGTTCTTGGGTACGGGCAGAAAGAATCTGAGCAATGTCAACAATACCCTGAGCACCATCGCCACCGGCTCGGGCGTGGGTGTTCTGAACGTGGTCAACAACCAGGCCTTGGCCATTGGCCAAGTGACTGCTGGGGGCAGCACTTACAGCGGCATCAATTCCACAGGCACGGTGTCGGTCATGACCCGCTCGGGCAACCTGACCGTGTCACAAAACGTGGTCACCACCAGCACCGCTACCAGCTACACCACACCCGCGCTCAAGCTCGGTGCGGGCAGCCTCAGCGCAGCGGGCACCCCCACGGGTGGCGACGTGATGCTCAGCGGTACGCCCACGATCAACGTGGGCACAGGCGGTGTGGCCTTGATTTACTCGGGCTATGCCACCACCAGTGCTGGCCGTAGCCTCCTTAACAGCTTTGCTCCCAAACAACGCTACTACTCGATCAACACCAGCAGCGCCAGCCAGCCTCTAGTGGTTGCAGCGGCTTATTTCACCCTCTACCGTGAGTCACCCGCCACGCTTTACACCTTGTATTTGCCGAACCAGCGGTTCACCTACGGCACGCCCATCACATCGCTCAACTATTGCTATTCCACCAGTGCCAGTAGCTGTGCGCCCGTCACGGTGACGGGTGTCCCTGCCACCACGCAAGCTGCCGCCTTTAACAACCTGTTGTTGGACGCGGGAACCTACCCCGGCAACCTCAACCCTACTGCACCTGAAGTCACTGGTTACCTTTTTGCAGCAGGTAATGCGGTTGATATCGTGGTGGACCCGAAACCGGTCACCATTGCCACCACCGCTCGCACCACCACCTACGACGGTTTGAGCACTTACAGCAACCTGGCTAACGCCATGACTTACACCGTCAACGGCCTGGTGGGCTTTGACGCCGTGAGGTCGCTCACCCAAACCCCCAGCGGCAGCGGCTTGGTGGCCAGCAATGTGGCCAACGCGGGCAATTTCACGGTCACGCCCGGTTCGGTGGTGCTGAGCACGGGTAAATCCAGTAACTACACCTTCAGCTACACGGCCGCCACGGCCACGGTGAACAAAGCCGATCTCACGGTCAAAGCCAACAACGATACCAAGTTCATTGGTGAAGCCGATGTCAGCGGATACAGCGGCGTGAGCTACACGGGCTTTGTGGCAGGGCAGACGGCCAGTGTGCTCAGTGGCTCGGCCACCGTGGCACGCAGCAACGCCAGCGTCGGCGCAGCGGGCACCTATACCGGTGTTCTCAGTGCTGCGGGCTCGACACTGTCCAGCAACAATTACAACCTCATCTATCAGGCGGGCAGCTACACCATCGTGCCGGCAGACCAGTTGCTCATTCGTCTGAACGATGCCAGCACCACCTATGGCACCGCACCCAGCTACAGCTTGGCTTCTGTGCAATACAAGAGCAGCAACGGCAATGGGGTGATTGACCTGACCAGCAGAGCGGCCGTGAACACCGCTGCCTTCACCCTGAGCGATGGCGCAGGTGGCAACACCGCTTTGACCTTGGGTCCTGTTGCCGCCAGTTTGAGCAGTGCGGGCCAAGTGGCTGCAGGCAGCTACCAAGTGGGGGCCAGCAGCGTCACCAACACCAGCGACAACTATGGCAACACGGTCAACATTGTGGGTGCGCTCACGGTGGCGCAAAAAACCTTAACGCCTGTCGCCACCTCTGGCCTGAGCAAAATGTACGACGGCACCGACAGCATGGGCAGCTTGGGCTTTGGGCTGACCGGTGTGGTGGGCGCAGATGCGGTCACGGCCACTGGCGTGGGCACCTATGCCAACGCCAATGCGGGCAATGCCAAGGCTTTCACGGTGGCGGGCATCGGCTTGGGCGGCACCGACGCAGCCAATTACAAGTTGGCAGCCAACATTCTCAGCGCCACAAACGGCGTGGTCACCACAGCGCCTTTGTTGATCAAGGCCAACAACGACAGCAAGTCGTATGACGCCAGCGCTTACGCTGCCACGGCAGGCGTGGCTTACAGCGGCTTTGTCAACGGCGAGACGGCTGCGAATCTGGGCGGCACACTCATTTACAGCGGCACGGCCATTGGCGCGGTCAACGTGGGCAATTACGTGATCACGCCCAGTGGGAAGACCAGCAGCAACTACGCCATCAGCTATGGCAACGGGTCGCTGTACATCAGCCCGGCGGATGTGCGCGTCAGTGCCACCAACGTGGCCCTGACGGGCACCGTGGGCAAGGTGTATGACGGAACCACCGTGGCCACGCTGAACTCGAGCAACTATCTGATCACCGGCTGGCAAGGCAGCGATGGCGCCAACATCACCCAAACCACAGGCACCTACGACAATGCCAATGCCGGCACCAACAAGTTGGTGAGTGTCACGCTGGCCAGCAGCGACTTCAGCCCCACCAACGGCACGCTGCTGAGCAACTACAACTTGCCCACAACCGTTTCAGGCAATGTGGGCGTCATCGACCCCAAGACCGTGACGGTGACCAACACCGCACGCAGCACCACCTACGACGGCACGAGCTATGCGGCCTTGGCCTTGGGCACGGCCTACAGCGTGGGCGACATGGTGGGCCTTGACGCAGTGGCTTCAATCACGCAAACCCCCAGTGGCTTCAGCGGCGCTGCTTCGGGCGCTGCGAACGCGGGCACGTTCAACGTGTCGCCCAGCGCCGCAGTGCTGGCTACCGGCACAGACAGCAACTACAACTTCAGTTATGTCCAAAGCACCCATACCGTGAACCAGGCGCCGCTGAGCGCTGCGCTCACGGGGGCCACCAGCAAGGTCTATGACGGCAACACGGCTGCCACTTTGGCCGCAGGCAATTTTTTATTGACTGGTTTTGTGAACGCAGAGGGCGCCAGCGTCAGTCAGACCGTGGGAACCCTGGACTCTGCCAATGTTGGTACCAGCAAGACCGTCCTCGCGGCATTGAGCAGCAGCGATTTTGCAGCCAACAGCGACACGTTATTGAGCAACTACATACTGCCCACTTCGGCCAGTGGCCCCATTGGCACGATCACCCCGGCGCCCGTTGTTCCATCGACCCCCGCGACGATCCAGCCTGTGGTATTTCCCCCTGTTGTGATTTCTTCTGCCGTTCAAAGTTCAGCGCCTCCGAGCTTGATGGTTTCTGCTGTGATCAGCAGCGCATCGCCTGCAAGCAGCAGCGCTGTGGGGAGCGGCCTGGCGGGCGGATCGAGCTCGGGTGTCGTTGTCAACACCATCAGCTCGGCTTCGGTGCAGGTGCCTGGCTTGGTGGCGGTGCTGGTGCCTGCGGGGACCGCAACGTCTGGCACGGGCTTGGTGATTGCCTTACCTGAGCAGGTGGTGTCCTCTGCAGCTGCGGGTGCGGCGGTCCAGGTCACGTTGTCCAACAACGAGCCATTGCCCGACTGGATTCGCTACGATGCGGCCACTCAAACGCTGGTGACCAGTGCGGTACCTGCAGGCGCGTTCCCGTTGTCGGTGTTGGTGACGGTGGGCGGTCAATCGACGGTGGTGCAGATTTCTGAGTCCCGGTCGAATCAATAACAAAATCAGAAAACTCTCAAATAGCTACCAGGAACCAAACCATGCGCAAACCATTTCGATTGACTTCAGGTTTTATGGCCTGCTCAGTTTGGTTATTGACTTTGAGTCAGAGTTGCAACGCACAAGATGCCTCAGCAGTGCTTAACAAAGCCTATGTCACGGTGAACGGGCAAGTGCAGTCAAACGCCCTTGCCGAAATTTTGTTGCGTGAGCAATTTACGCGTGGTGCGACAGACTCCACAGAACTGCGCCAGGCGGTTCGCGATGGCTTGATCAACCAAGCATTGATGGCGCAAGAGTCACGCAAAGCCAAGCTGGATCTCAACCCGCTGCTTCAGGCGCAGATTGAACTGGCCAAGCAAAATATTCTTGCCCAAGCTTGGCAGCAGCAAATCTTCAGTGAAACACCTCCCAAGGAGGAGGAGTTGAAGGCGGAATACGATCGACAGATGGCGCGCATGGATGAGAAAGATTACCTGCTGCGCCATCTGCTGGTGTCACAAGAAGCCACTGCGAAGCTTTTGCTCGAGAAGATCCAGTCTGGCGCCAAATTGGCTGATCTGGCAAAGGAGTATTCACAAGACCCCCAAAGTCGCGAGCGTGGCGGCATGACTGATTGGGTTAATGCCACCGACCTTTCACCCGCTTTGGCGCAAGCGGCCAAGACCGTGGCTAAGGGAAAGGTGTTTTCGAGGCCCATCAAATCTGAAGCAGGTTGGCATGTGCTGCAACTTGAAGACGTGCGCTCTTTCAAGGCACCTTCTTTCTCGGAAGTCAAACCGCAGTTGGCTGTAATTTTGACCCGGCTTGCGTTGGATACACGCTTGAAATCGTTGCGTCAGGAAGCCAAGATTCAGTAGCGGCGCAGATTTTATTTCAGAGCAGCTTGTTTGTTGAAAAAACAACAATCCTATAAAGGAGCCATTCTGTATCGCTTCCAATAAAAACCCTGTCGTGATGACTCTCTAATTCGAATCCAATCGCGCCTACCAAATTCGGTAGGATTAAAAACCCGGTAAATCATTGATTTACCGGGTTTTTTATGCCTGTCGTCCCAACTAGGATTCGATTTTTGGACGTCGCGACATGCTGCTGTCAGCCTTTCGCGTCCTAATGTGTGTCGAATGCCCCGTGGCTTATCCATTAACATTCTCAATTCCTGTCAAATTTAACAATTCGGCAACTGTTGAAGTCTGCCGGTGATCACTCAAGTGCTCCATTCCATTCAAAAACGCATCGCCTTCCTGATCGGCGCGGTGACTTTGCTGTTGCTTTTGGTCGGCGGTTTAGGCGCCTATTTGCTGCAAGCCCTCCAGTCAGCCACAGACAAATCAGGACAACCCTTGCCTGCCGCGGTCGATCAGCTGTTGCTGGTGTTGGGCGGAGCCACGCTGTTGGCGGTGTTGGTGGGGGGCTTGTTGTGTCTTTGGGCTTTGCGCCCTGTGCAACGTGGCGTTCAAGCCTTGGCGTTCGGTCTGTCGCAGTCCCAACAAAGTGGGCAGTGGCCTGCTTCGGTGTCTTCTGCCTCTTCTGCCTTTTCTGCCTCTTCAACGCAAGAGTTGGCCGAGTTCGCCAACGTGGCGCACTCGCTCAACGAAATTGCGCGCTCGCAACGTCAAGTGATGGAGCAGGTGACGGCGGTCATGCAAGCCTTGGGCCGAGGCGATTCCTCGCAAACCATTTCGATTCAAGCGCAAGGCGATTTGGCCTGTTTGGTGGATGATGTGCATGCAGGCTTGGCGCATGTGCAAGCCGTGATGGCCGAGTTGCAGCGCTTCATTCACTTCGTGTACGAAGAAAGCCATGACATTGCAGATTTGAACCAGGCGCGAGCACGTCCAACAGAGGCCCGCCAGCACGCCTTGTTGGGCCCCGCTCTGCAAAAAATGCTGACCGGTCATTCCCAGCTGCTGTCCAC
>JACCDW010853924.1_pt1 | contig 19160 bp, 14 predicted proteins | sample 7449781 | NCBI WGS metagenome assembly JACCDW01 (sample SAMN15323449, study PRJNA562643) | freshwater metagenome | isolation source: river surface water | place: USA:Blue River Watershed | collected 2017-08-18
CAATCAGATGAAAATTTGTCAAGATACTTAACAGATACATTCATAAGATTATCTACTAAACTAAGAACCAATGAATATCTTAAACATTTCAATAATCTTGGCAATAGATTAGTTTCAAGATTTTCAAGATACGATATTACAAAAATCAGAAGTGAAGGTCATTTTTCCAGCTATGGGTCTTTGGAAAAAATATCATTACATAATCTACTTAAGAGTCCAAAAGACGAGTTGCTTTTATCGAATGAAGAACCATTTGCAATTCAATTTAATGAAGATGCAGCAGATGTAATATATTCATTTGGTGGATTGCAACCATCTAAAATAATCGCTGGTTTTAATGGCACGAGTCTATATAACAACAATATATTATTGTCATCAGATACAAATTTTGAAGCATATCTTGAAAAAGTAAACTCTACTGATTTAGACACCTTAACAGAATCTATGAATGGACTGGATAAAGACTACACATTCAGAGTGAAATTTAAAAACTCATTAAATGAATATTTTGTCAAAGATATATTTTTAAATGCTTCAAAGTATTATCTTACAGATTCTGATTATCAATATAGAGTTGACAACAACTTATCTACGATTGGCTATTACAAAAGTTCTACTTTAAATAATATTGCAGATTTCAAACTTCATGGATATTCAGCGGTTGTTCCAGATTTGAAACCTGAAAGATTTGTTGAAATTGATTTTAAACAAAATGCTCCAGTAAATACAGATAGAATTACTGAAGCTGAATATGAACAAAATCTTAGAACTGCAAATCCATCAATTACAAAAGATCAAATTATTGCTGCTAAAGCAGGTTTTGCAGTTACAGATTCATTTTATGTTACAGATTCATCGAAACCAAGTACATTATTCAATACTGTGACAGAATTAGGTTTGTCTATAGCAAACTACTCATTGAATAATAATTCATATTGGATAAATAATACAGAACATTTATATGGAAATGAGTTATTACCAAAAATATATCCAGTCTCGAATGTTCAAGATTTCAGATCGGATTCGTTTATTATTGCAAAATCAGGTTTTTCAGTAACTAATGACTCAATAAGAAATATTGAAAACATTAGAGATCAAGCTATCTTGTCAAGTATTGGAAGTTCGATAAACCAGTCAGTTTATGCTGGAGTTAGAAGTATATCCAATAACCATATAGCTATTAGAATATACTGTTCTGAAAATCAAGAAGTCAATTCATTTAAAGTAAAGCTCAAGAATACATCAGATTATATAAATCAAAATTCTTCTATTAAAGCATATATTTACAGTGATAAAAACAATTTACCAGGCGACATTCTATCAACTGGGTCATCAATATATACAAAAAATATTTCAAATCTTATTGATGATTATTACTTTGACTTACATTACAAGTTTTTTAAGAATAAAAACTATTGGATTGTTTTATATACAGACACTTTACCATTGACTTATGACCCATTTATTAGTGGAATGGTTAATATAAGCAACAATGATGTAACTGGTGTTTATAATAAAAATAATAATACATATGCTAATTTTTCAAGATATAAAATTGGAGCAGAATTAGGTATAGGGTCCACTAACGGAAATAGTATATCTACATGGTATCCAATAACAGCAATTGGATCTTCAACAAGCATGACTGTTTCTGGTTCTGCAATAACATCAAATAAGCAAAGTTATGCCATAAGATACAAATATGAATTGGGAATCAAAGAAAGTTCATCAATTGGAGCATCAACAAATTTAGCTTACAAGGCATCTACTGGATGGACATCTCTTGAAGGCACAGCATTTGTAGAGTTTTATGTTCCAGACCAAGAAATATATGGTTCAATGAACAGGGATTTTAGTTCGAGCAACTTAATTTTACCACCACCAAATAGATACAGAGAACAGACAAATCTTATAGTCGATGGTTATTGGAATTTTAATTGCAAAGATATAAATGATGACCTATATCTATATCCAAGATCATTGACTCTGCAAAAATTAAATATTCTATCTTCTGGTATTGCTAATTCAAATATAATATCTATAGGATCAACAAATTATAATGATAAATTGTTAGTTGGTCTTGGTGTTTCAGAAGATTCTAACATATCTGCTGGTACAAGCATAACAAGCATAATTTATAACTCTTCAAACAATTCTTACAACGTTCATTTATCAAGTAATGTGAATAACTCTTTTACCAATTCATTTGTTGGTTTCGGTACAAATTATTCCACATTCATAGGTAGAGCTAATGATATTTTTGTAAATGTGAATTATTACAAAAATGGTGGATTAGCAACAACTACAATCACTCTTGACAAAACACCCACATGGCAAACAAATTGGTATCAAAGAGCAAAATATAATTATAATTTCTTAGATAAAAATATTAGTTCTGATCTTGTATCTGCCACGTTCAATTTAGATTTTGAAAATTTTGCTGTAAATTCTCAATCTAATTATTTGAATGGGTATGCTCTTGGAGATTTTATTACTAAATCAAGTATTGGAACTTCTTTTGAATTTAAATTTATATCTTCGTATGGTGTAAGAGTTTATGTAAATAATGAATTAACGCCAGCTGTTGATAATTGGAAATCAAGTTCTGCTACTGGTGTAACTTTTGCGCACACTCTTTCTGCTGTAGAAGAACGAGTCATTTTAGAGGTTCAATTTAATAACTTTAAAAATGCTGCAGGGACTGGTCAAACTTTGATTGGATTATGGAAAGTAAGAGGCGCATCTGATTGGCAATATATTGACAATAGTTTTTACCAATTACCTACAAATGAACCAGTTCTTATAGATACTGATGTGGAAAGATTGTCTTTGATATATGTTGGTAAAACTTTAAGTGAAATAAGCGATGCAAATTTTGGATCATCTCCTGGTGACAGAATTGTTTTAAGGAGTAAGTAATGATCCCTAACTATGCTTCAGCGGTGATTTTGAACAACTTAATAAAATCATATAATATTTCATTATCCTCTACAGAATATTCTCAATCTATTCTTGAATATTGTCTTTCGATCAATAATAATGATTCATTAAAATTGAACTATGGACTGTCATATTTAGATCCCTCAAAACCTGAAATGATGAAAAATATTTTAGTTTTAGGTAAAGGTTTGATTTATAACTCTAATGTAAGATCTGAGTTGCCAAACAATGATGACAATCAATTTGGTTTTTCTGCATCTGATATTTTGGGAAATCTGAATGATATTTCAGATTGTTATGTTTTAGGATGCGCATGGCTTACGGAAAATAATCAAATTGAATTTTCACTATGTAAATCTAAAAAATTACCTAATGGGGAAACTTGTATATTTTCGAAAGATATCGTTTTTTCAGAAATTGAAGATGTATTAAAATACAGCACTGACATAGAATTTCCTTATCCAACAGGAAATTCAAGTTCAAGTGTGTTGCTTTTCAAGTTTATCTTAGATGTTGAAAAGTATTATAACGAGTATAAAAAAGATAGAGTTTTTATTTTTGTGCGAGATGAACGAAAACCAAGAGGCTACTATGGCTTACCAGAAGAAATTTTGTATACCAAAGTAGCTCCAAAAATAATTCAAGCAAAGCAAGACATTAGTAATTTAGAGTCTGATTTACTTGAAAATATTAAGAAATTAGTTCAAAAATGGATTGATTTGGATGGTTGGGATCCTGATTTTCAAACTTATTGGGAAACAGCAGATCCTCAATTGCCAAAGGAACTCAGAGATTTTATTGATAATGAGTTAGGCATAAATGTCGTATTTCAATTTCAACCAACTGGAATATTGACACAACAAAAATTGGGCAGACATCAACTGGTAAATTAAAATGGCGATATCATCAAAAATAGAAGAAGTAATTTTAGAAATAGCAAAAAATGCTGGAAATATTTCTGATGCTATGACTCTTGGAGTGGGAGACATTGATACCCCGTCTTCAGCTATTTTTGAAATAAACAATTTGCTCACAACTGCTCAGACTGGATATCCTTATTTTGGAATAGTTGAAACTGATCCATTGAGTTTTTTGCCTTCATATGATTTTTCTTCTGATCAATACAATGTGATTTTTGGCTCAGGCACTGTTTCTTATAATGGTTCTCTTATCCAACTTGTTCAACAAAAAATACCTATCAAAAAAGAATTTTTAAAAGATTACAATTTAGTAGGCTCAGGATCTACTGCACACAAATATGGCATAACAGTTGGTTTTCCAATTACAGAAGCTCAAAAAGCTATTCAAACTTTCAATACAACAGTAAGTACAGCTTCAACATCAGGCTCAAACATATTATATGTAACAAGTACTGAAACAGCCCTAAGTTTAGGTTTTCCATTAGAAGCTCATGTTGGTTCATTATATTTGAAATTTAGTGGAATAAATACATTAAATAATGGTCTTATAATTGACCCAAACTTTTATAATGGATCAAGTTATGGAGTACTTTCTTCAAATGTAAGTATTGATACTCCAGTAAAGTTTGTATTTCAACCAAAACTTAAGTACTTAACTGGATTTCCTGTTGAAACAAATAGTGAAGATCCATTAGCTTTTAATTACTATCCACCTTTGCCATCGAATTGGTTACCAGTTGCGCAAGTTTTGATAAAAAATCCAGAAGATCCAAGAGTTGCTGGTAACACTTACAATGCATATGTGCGAAATGCAAACGATATACCAACTGCAACTTCAAGCAACTTAATTTTAGGAAATACAGATGATGTTCAAGATGTAGTCAACGCTTGTAATGCAGCAATATCTAATCTTAATACTTATCGAAATGACATAGTAATTAATAATTTTGTTGACGCTATAAGAGCTTATTCTTCTGAGCTTATTCAAGGGTCAACATTAAATTCTAATCAATTTTGGGCATTGCAACCATTTAGACCAACACAATATTATTCTAAGGGAATTTCTTTTAGCGGTCTTGAAAGATTTGAATTTCCAAAAAACTTTACAACTGCATATTACAATAGAACAGCTTTAGATTTACAACATACATTTGCAATCTTCAGGGGTGATTTAGTTTCATATAATTCAGCAGTGTTAGGTACTTCTGGAATTGGAACATCAGAGTTGACTGGCACAGTAATTTCTTCACAAGCAAGTTTGTCTTCTTTAGTTCCTGGCACACAAATATATGGAGTTACTGCTGTTTCTTCAATTGCAGGTACTTCATATGTTGAAACAATCCCAACATATGTGAGCAAGATATCAACGAACACAACAAATTCAAATTACATGGTCGAACTTAATTGGCAAGGTTTGGGAACTACCAATGCACTGTTTTATCACGTATATAAAAGACCAAGTTTATCAACAGAGTCTATAGAAAAAAGATTGACACTTGTTGATGACATTCAAAATCCACCATATTTTACAGTGACTCCAATTACTGATAACAGTTATCTAAATTTAAGTAAAAATACAGCATTCAAAATTACAACAAATGAAGATTGTTTTATCGGAGGAGTGACAATCAAGTTAGGTTTTGATGCTCCTAACCAAGTTGCATCCACAGGATCTACTGGATTGAATTTTGCTTTATATCAAAACATAAGTGGCTCACCAGATTATAACAATCCACTTTCTGATCAACCAATTTTACCCTATGTAGATATTTTAGAAGGAAGTGCTAACTATACTATTAAATTTACACCAGGTGTTAATTTGGATGCTAACACAAGCTACTGGCTTGTCATAAATAAACCAATAGATTTTTCAACTGGGCTTGGCACAACAGACTTAAGAACAAGAATATTGAATTCTGGTTCGAATCAAATAAAAACTTTAGCTACTGACTTTGATGGCTCAAGTGTTTGGTCAAGCACTGGAGGAAGTGCGTATTTTCAAATGAGGGGCTTTCTTGACGACGGTAATACGATTGGTGAATCTTTTAGAAGAGGCATTAAGTTTACTAACAGAATAGCTAACATTCCAAGAAGATTATCTGTATATGTGCCTCCGGTAGATGATATTGTCGATGATACAGGATTAATATTTAATGGATCTTCAGTAGCAATAGCCAGCACTACAGATAAAACTATAAAAAATGAGTTGTTTGTATCTGTGACAGCTAAATATGGAACAGGTGGTACAGAAGTTACTATGACTACAACTGTGCCAAAAGGAACTGCAAGAGATACAAGATTTTTACTTGGAGCTGAATCTGACTTGTATGATAGAGTCACAAATGTAGTAGTAAGCCCAGGAACCAATGTAACAAGAGTAGGAAATGGACCAATCCTTTGGGACATTTATGATTTAATAACAGTCGAAACTGTTCCGTAAGCAGAGGTATAAAATATGCCAACGCTTACAACGTATTTTACAACTGTAAATAGTGTCAACAATGCTTTTTCGTATCCAGCAGTAGGAGGGCAAGTTGTTTCTCCAACAACAAACTGGCCAGCGGGAAATTTATGGAGCTGGGTTGAACTTATACCTTCAAGACCAACCCCTCATAGTCCAGCGACAGTTGTAAATCCAATTTCTTTGCAAGCGAATAATGATGGATTTAGATGTTCTTATGATCAAGATTCAGCTAACTATAATCCACCTCAAAATACTTGGACTGTTCCTACGAATCCGGCTCAGCGCACTTTTACTGATACTTTGATATTATCAAATCTTGCAGTAAAACCAAATTCATCTTGGACAATTACTGGTGTTACTATCACAATCAGAAAAGCAGGAGAAGGAAGCCCATATACTGGAGGCACTACTTTTGCGCAAATTGATGATGCTTTTTTTACAGCTCAAGTCTTTCCAACAGTAACAAGCCGAGGAACTACATCAAATAGAGGTGAAAAAGTTGGATTTTGGCCAGATGTACTTACTGATTTTGTTTATGATTTGTCAACTTTATACGCAGCAACTACTCTACAAAATATTGTATATCAACCAAGTACTTGGCAAAATGCCTTAACAAATATACGTTTTGCAGCAAGAATTTTACTTTCTAATACTGCAAAAGAATCATTTAACTGGGGACTTGATAGTGTATTAGTAACATTCACATACATTCTTCCAAGTATTACTCCATATCCAATTAATGGTTTTTTTCAAACTGGATATCATAGATTATCAGCGCAACCAGCACAAATTCAACCTTATTCTATTAAGACAACAGAAGTAGTAAATTCACAAATACCAGCTCCAGGAACGAGACTTAATGCTTCATCAAGAATACAACCTTACTCACAAACATCATTTGAATTAATTGGTAGACATAGACTAAACCCAGGAAATGTCAATATACGTCCTTTTTCAATTAGAAGTTCAGAATTGACTGGCAATAACAGAATTACAGCTTTATTGAATCTTCAAGACAGATCTATAATTTCATTAGAAAAATTAGGCCGACATACTCTTTACTCACAGGCTTATATCAGTCCTTATTCTGTTCAAACAGTTGAAAATAAATTAAATTATTCTCCAGTTATTTTGCCTGAAGATAATAATTTCCCAGTACCAACATTAAGGGCAAATGCAAATATAATTCCAAGGCCTATTCAGTCAATAGAAAGTTTGGGTTTGCATACTTTGTATTCTCAAGCATACATTTATCCATATCCTGAGTTATCTGAAGAAATATTAAACAATCACAGATTATATGCTCAAGCGTTTATATATCCCTATGGTGTAGATGGCAAGGAACAAACAGGCCTTCATACTCTGCGAACTGAGGCTTTCATAATTCCTTATCCTATTAATACTGTTGAAATTACTGGTCTGCACAGAATATTATCTGAATCTTTTATTAGACCTTATCCAATTACAACTTCGGATATTTTAGGAATTCATACTATACAATATGGTACTTTTATTTATCCATACTCAATTATTTCTGAAGAACATCTCGGATTACATGAACTTCAAAGAGAAGTTAGAACACTTTCGTTCCTTAATCAAATTCATTATCCTTCTTATGAAATGGGATATTTTGATTGTGTTGCTTTAACTCGGGATATTAATAACGATCCATATTATGATTTATCTTTTTCAACATTAAATTCGGATTATATGTTCTCAATAAATAATATGAATTTGAATTATAAACAAAACTCAAATTTAGAGAAAAGGTTAGCAGGTGAAGGAGCAAGTCCAAATACATTTAAGGTTGATAAAAGAGAATTTTCATTTGACTTTTCTTTGCCAATCAAGGTTGAATCTTGGGGTGATGTTGACCCTGTATTTGCAGCATTATATGATTATTGTATTCAAGGATATAAGGGTTCAACCAGTAACTTTGTAGGTAGAATTTTATCTGATAATATGTCTACATCAATAGGTTCTACAGATAGATTTGTAATTGATAATATTTCTGATTTTCAGAGCTTAGGTACGGGATATACTGCAGTAATTAAGAGTGATGATAATTCTGAGACTTCAGAATCTTTGACTGTGCTGAGTGTAAACAAGGCAAGTAAAACAATAATATTCTCTTCAAATACAGTAAATACACATACTCCAGCTATTTCATATGTATGGGCAAGTACTACAAACCCAGGAACAAACAGAGAGCCATCGTTTTCCTTATTTTCTTCAAAAGAGGGATTATTTAGTGGTTGTTTAGTCGATTCTATCTCATTGAGAATAGTTCCGGGAGAAAATATAACTGCAAATATTGGTATTAAATTTACAGATTTAGATAGAAAATATCAAAAGAATTTCTTCAGCAATTTTAATACTATTATGTCAAATATGAATAATAGAAAACCAAATTACTTATTAAGTTCTTCATTAGTTACAGTTTCAAATTCACAATCTTCAACATCTAACTTTACATTCAACTTAGGAGACGCAAAGAGTTCTAAGTTGTTCCATGGTTATCAAGAATATGATTTAAGAGATTTTGAAATAACAGAAATGACTATTGATATCAAGAACAATTTGCAGGCTATATATTCATTAAATTCTAACTCAAGCAATGAAATAGAAAATTTTAACAAAAATCTTCAACCATACGCATACTATTCTGATGGAAGAACTATAAGTGGGACAATAAAATACAACAGCCCTATGAAGCCTTGGCTATTAGCAGAAAGATTAGCTGGTCCAAGCAACATTAACAAAAGTGGAATTTTATTCAACTTTGGACCATTTAAGTTAGAACTGCCACAGATCACTTGGTCTCCAGATAGTACAAATTCAACTGTTGACAGCGTACAAAGTAAATCAGTATCTTGGTCAGTAGTAGTTGACAGTTTGTCATATGATCCGTATCCAGAACCCACAGGCGAATTATAATGAGCATTTTTATTGATAAAAATAAATTATTTATTGTTGAAATTAAAGGTAACTATATCTATGATAATTTTAATAATAATATAGGTTTTAAAATCAAAAAAGATGGTGAAATAAATATATTAGCTTTGGCTTCTGGTAGAGATTTTGAAAGAATGTCAAAAATAATAGAAGATGCAAGTATTATAAATGCAGTAACAGGAAAGCCTTTATTGAGATCTTCTATTTTTTGTAAATCAATTTTAGTATCTTTTTTTCGAGAAATACAAGTCAACTCTGAGCAAGAAAATTCAGTTTATCCAGTCAATTTAGATTTAGTCAATCGTTTACAATATGACATTGTAAAAAATTTAGCAAACAGATGGCTTGAATTGACTGATGGGAGATAAAAATGCCTGATTATATAAATACAGTACTCCCTCACAGTCCATCTAAAACTCATAACATATTCTTGTTATCTCTATATGACATGGATCAAACTATTTTCAATTTAATGAAAATGTCCTATGGAACATCAATCAGCAATAAGAGGGGCGGTCTTTATCCAGCTTATGTTTGGGATCTTTATGATTTAGCTGATAAATTGCCAGGACCAAAAAATTATAGATTTGATCATAGATATATGGATGTCGATGCTCCATGGAAACCACTATATGCAAAATCCTTCAATGATGATGCAGGTTCTGAAATTTATAAGAAGTTAAGATCTTTTTTACCTATAACCTTAGAAAATACACCAAGCTATATTTCTCAAACATATTCGGGAAGTTTTGGTTTTAGCCCATTGATTAATATTGGTATCAATAACTATGATTACTTATTACGGTTTGCTCCAAGTTACGTTAATTACCTAAATGATCAAAGTGCTGCCGAAATGGTTGTTTATTTAGCATCCAAAGTACCATTGTTCCCCTTGATGATTTGCAGCTCATTAAAATCTCATTACAGTTTTGGACCTATTTTCTTAAACAATATTAATTTTAGTGTCCGAGGTGGAGAGTCTTTATCTGCTATCAATATTGAATGTAATTTTGTTGGCGGAAAAATATTAATGTCTCCAGATGTGCCGTTGTATGATGCGAGTAATGCAACAGGAGCAGTTAAGAAAAAACCTGGAATTGAACCTATCATATATAATGAAATGAATGATTTAGACAATAATCCAATTGTTGAAAATGCTGCTGATTTAGCAGGACTAAATTATGATTACCACAGATATAGATCTGCATCATTACTTGATTTTGTAATTGATTTTAAGTTTTACAATGATTACTTGTCTCTTAAAGCAAAAGTAGATACATATAAAAATCTTCCACCAACGTACAAAATTACAGATTTTTCAATGACAATAAATCAAAATGTTGATTTGGAATTTACTAATCCTTACACTACTGATTACAAAAGAGATGATATTGGTCCAAAATTTGCTTCTTTGCAAAGTAGAGAAGTTACAGGCTCTATATCTTATTTCTGTTTCAATAAAACACTACAACAGCCAAATACCTCAGAATTATCAGTTTATTTTGGTGGTCCATTCTTTTATGCAATGAGAAATGTAGACTGGTCTAATCCTACTGTTTCTATAAGTCCAGGTGGTGGATACACTCATACATATAAGTGGCGAGCAAGAGTGCCAGCAGGAACATTCCTTCCTACAAGTGATTTAACAAAAAATATGTCAGAATTTGGTGGTCAACAAACTGTCAGTATAAATGATTTGATAAGAGAAATTTCTGATGGACTTTTTGGAATAACTGGATGATGCAAATAGAAGATGCTTTAAACAAAATAGCAAAGTATTTAGAAAATAGCAATCAGCAATCAAATACTTCAAATGTAAACTTTGAAAAAATTCACACATTGTCAATCAAAGATTATGAAGTTTTGTGTAAAGAGCTATCATGGAAAGAAGGACTGGAAATAGATTATAAATCTTTCAAACAAAATAATAAAAATTATTATTTTAGTTCTGAAAAAGAAAAAAGAGAAATAGTTTCTAAATCATTACTTGAAATAAAAGATTCGAATAACAGCCAAATAGATTTTACTTTCGAAGATCTTTCATATAATTTTGTTGAGGAATACTGGGTGAAATATCAAAAGTATTTGCATTTATCAAGTTCTGAAATTAATGATATTTACACACATTCCAAAAAATATTTTGATCCCAATAATTCTGAGACTTTTCCTTTGCATCCAATGATAATTGAAGTGGATTATATGACAAAGGGAATTGTTAGTTTGTCTAAAAAAGAATTTGAAGAACTTACAATAAGAGAATTTGAAGCTATGCAATTAATATTAGCTGTCAAAAATGGTGGATAAATTATCGCTTAACAGCAATAATTTTTTGCTTATAGAAGTCATTAATTGGTGTTTTGATTACACCTCTACTGGATGACGCTTGAATAAACTCATTATTGCCCAAATAAATACCAGTATGATCTGCATCTCCTGATCTCAATCTTGCATTCATGTCAAAATATATTCTATCTCCTGGTTGCCATTGAGAAATGTCATCAATAGGAACATTGGAACCAACTTTCATTTGTTCGTTCGCAGTCCTTGGTAAATCAGGAAATACTTTTTGTATAAATGCGGAACAATCAATGCCTTTTTCATCATCTCCGCCAAATTTATACGGAGTGCCAATATAACTTTCAGCAACTTCAAGCCAATTTCCAGAAACACTGCTTGAATCATTAAAATTTGGAAAATCTAATTTTAATTGTTCAACTGCTTCATTAAAAGATTGTTCAATATCAGATGACATTTCAGGCGAATCTTCCATCATCTTATTTTTATATGCCTTAAGATTGCCATAAATTTTACCTGGGTCATCTGTTCTTGTTTTTGAATCTGTTATGACACCAAAAAAAGCATCCCTCATAGATTTTGGATCATTAGATGCTTCTTCATTCCAAAATTCCGACTGATTGAATGCTTTTTTGTACCACATACTTAGAATTTATAAGTAATCAAGCTTATTACCTTCTAAATCATAAAAGACAAAGATTCCTTTTGTTTCTGCCTAATTTTATCAGCCACTTCAGTTCTATCCCACTGGTGAAAAATATAATAATCCTCATTATTTTGATTTACAACTTGAGTATCATTGTATTTTACTGGCACATTGCCATACTTAATGCCTTCTCCGGTAGCACAAAAATTGTCTTCAAGAGGATGGCATACCATAACTTTTGGGTTAGCTTTGAGGTAAGGATATAAGTAATTTAATGTAGCTTGGTCAGTATTTGATTGACTGTTTCTATTGCTGTTGACCCAAAGCATCAAAAATAATTGCGATAGAGGAAAAATATTACCGCCAATAGTCCCGCCGTTAATAACATAATAATCTGAAAAATCATCTTTATGAAATTGAATTTGAGTGTTATTGAAATAAGTCATATCCATTTTATTCCAATAGTTGTCTTTGATTTTCATACCTTCAGACACTACAAAAATATCTTTGTCCCAATGATTATTCATAAACTCAAATGGATCTTTTTGAATAACAATATCTCGAAAATCCAAATGCATAATTTTGTCAAAATTTTTATAATTTTCAATCATCCATAAGTAATAAGACATAAATCTATCTCTTGCACTATTGTAAATAGGATTTGAGCAAACAAAAACATCATCAAAATATTTACTTAACATATCTAAGTTCTTTTGATTAAGATCTTTTGTAAAACAATATTTCCTAAATGTCTTATGTTTGTTAAGATTTTTTAAAAATATTTCAGAATCTAATGTTTCTACAAAGTCATTGCCTTGAGCATATGTGATAATTGCGTTTTTCATATGCTAATTGTACAATACTCGTATGATAGTAAGTAAAACACCATTTAGAATTAGCTTTTTTGGAGGTGGTTCTGACTTACCATCTTATTATAATCAAAGCCCAGGAATGGTTGTTTCAGCTACAATTGATAAATACTTATATATATCTTTGAATAAAAAGTTTGACGACTCAATACGTGTGAGTTATTCTGTAACTGAAAATGTCAGTAATCTTGAAGAATTGAAACACGACATTGTCAAACATTCACTGCAGTATTTTGATATCACTAAAGGCATAGAATTAGCCTCAATTTCTGATCTTCCATCTAACGGAACAGGCATGGGTGCTTCAAGTGCTTTTGCTGTAGGTCTAATCAAAGCTATAGAAAATTATAAATACTCAGAAGAAGTGCTTAGTAAAGGTTCATTAGCTGAATTAGCTTGTATCATAGAAATTAATTTGTGCAAAAAACCTATCGGAAAGCAAGACCAATATGCTTGTGCGTATGGCGGTTTCAATGTGCATGAATTTGCTGCCAAGGGTGTTGTAACTAATACTATTCTATTAGATGAAGATATCAAAGAATATCTTGAAAACAACTTGATATTGCTACATACAAGTAAAGGAAGATCAGCTGATGACATTCTCAGGAATCAAAATAAAAGAATGACTGACAATGATAAAAGTTTTCAAAATATGAAAACTATGGTTGATTTAGCCCATCAATTTAAAATTAACTTGAAAAATAAAGACTTGAGATATTTTGGAGAAATGCTTGATTATTCTTGGCAGTTAAAAAAAGAAGTGTCTGATGATATTTCTAATATTGAAATAGATGAAATGTATGAAGAAGCAAAACTTTGTGGAGCTAAAGGTGGAAAGATTTTAGGAGCTGGCGGTGGTGGATTTATGCTCTTATTTGCCGATGTAAAATCTCAGCAAAAAATCAAAGAAAAGTTTCTTAAAAATAATCCATTCAATTTCAAATTTGACTTTGATGGATCTTCTGTGTTAAAAATATAAACCCATCGAAATCGATGGGTTTATATTTTAGTGATTGATTAGAGGAAGAAACTCTTTGTTGTTGTGATATCTTTTTTGAATTGCTTCTTTAACTTTAGGCACCCACGGCAACATTATTTCATCTTTTGTTGGGGGCTTGCTGTTCCAATCGTTGAGCTGATATTCATAGTTATATCTTTTTTGATTTTCTGCCCAAGCTGAATCTAATATGCCTTTATTCATTTTGATATAAAATTCTTCATGAGACATTGTAATATAATGATGAGTTCTGATTCTATTATAAGAATAATCATGCGGACAAAATGAATCAACTACTGGTGTGTGATTTTCATTTACAGACTGATAATCTCCAAAATACTCCCAGTTGTGCAAAGATCCACAAGTTCTTTTTGCTCTACCAACTTTTAAAAATGTTTTAACATGATGCAAAGGATCTTCTACTTTAGTAGTGTAATTTTCAATAACTAATCCTTCTGGTCTATCAACATGACCATTGGAATTAAAAACTTGCCACATGGAAGATAATCCTCCATATTTATCAAATTCAGTTAAAAAATCTCTTAGATCAGTACCATCTGGACAAAAAACAAATTCATCAACAGCATGAAAATGAATCCAGTCTGATTTTTTTCTTTGCTCAAACATACAAGTTTCAGCAACCCAATAATTTTTTGCTCCCAAAGGTCTATTTAAACATCTCTGTTTCATCTCTTCAGGATATGTTCTTATCTCAAGGATACCAGCATCGGTATATGGTCTAAGAATTTCATGCATTCCATCTGTTGATTTGTTATCATACAAAATAAAATATTCAAAACCTTGTATAAGATGAAATTCTATCCATTCAGGAATATATCTTGTTTCATCTTTTACCCAATAAATAGCTGTAAGTCTTTTCATATTATCTGTATTATACTAAATATTTTTTTTCTTCCAAGTTGTTTATGTTTTTTTCAAAATATGGATAATAAAAATGATTAAGTATCAAAGGCTCTATATCAACAAAAACAGGGTTGACTCCCCAGGTATGCGTTCTAACTCTCCACTTGATAAAGAAAAGTTTTCTCGTAATGTCGTGATATTCTTTTGACAACAAATGGCTTTCATCATCTCTGCTACTGCCACTTGGCGTATCAACAATTATTCGATGATCAATAGGATTTAATTGTCTGTTATGAGCAACATCATTTATTGAAGAATGATCACGGAAATACAAACAGGCTCTTATAAAAAAATCAGCTTCATGGTATCCAATATTACAAAATCTTTCATCAAAAATTCCAATTTCTTTGATGCTTTCTGGAGTAAATACTTGAAACTGATCTCCGTGACCAACACAAATGTACTTATAGTTATTTAAGTGATTGAGAACTTCTTCATACCAATTCTCACATAAAATAGTGTCATTTTGGCAAGTAATCACAACATCACATTTGGGATTGTTCAAATCTTCAAAGCCATTTATAATAGCTTCATTGTAATTTCGAGATAAATGACCAGTTGAAAAATCAGGACGAAGATTATTCTGTATTACTTTAATGATATCTTTATATTCATCATATATTTCTATATTTGAATGATTGTCTATAACATAAAATTCTACGTTGTTTTTATCATATTTAGACTCTGAAATTGATTTTAACAACCAATTGTTAAGTATTTCATTATTGTTGTATGTAATAATGTAAAACTTTATTTTCACTTGTTCATTTCCAGATAGTAATCTAAATCTTCTGGAGTGCCCAATCCCCACATTTTAGGAACATCAAATGTTTTTATTTTCAATCCATCAATAATTGCTTCATTGTATACAGGGCAGACATAAAACTCGTTGTTCACTCTAATGTTTTTGCTTATCATTTGTTCTGCATACTTTACAAAATCAGAACCTTTTTTCCAATAATATATACCAACAGTTGCTATATCTGAAATTGTTTTCTTCTCTGCTACTTCAAGTACATAATCATTTTCATCAAGTTTAGCATAAGACCATTTAGGATGAGTTGATCTGAATGAAACAATTCCTCCATCAAGATTTTGTTCATTCATTTTGTAGAAAAATTCCATACTGTTCCACTCAACAAATTGATCTGAGTTTGCTATAACTAAAGGCTCATCATTGTTTATATAGTTTTTGCCTAATAAAACTGTACATGCTGCTCCTTCAGTAACTTTATCTACTTCAACAACATCACAGCCTGGAGCTAAAAGTGACAACATTGAATCAAGATTGTATTTCTCTCTATGGTCTTTTTGAACAATGAAAATAAAATGCGCATCAACTTTCAAATTGTCAATCACTACTTGAATCATTGGTTTTCCATGAACTTCAATTAGTGGTTTTGGAAATGTGTATCCAGCTTGTGAAAATCTACTTCCATGACCAGCCATAGGAATAATTACATTCATTTTTTTATCCACCCATTTTTCTACAAGTTGTTTTTGATATTTAAAAGCATTATTGATTTTACAGTAATCAAAATCAGTTGTATTCTTTACTCTTAAGACTTTCGCCCCTGATTTGTAAGCTGCTGTAAGACCTGTAGGAGAATCTTCTACAATGAGTGTCTCTTCTGGTAAAGCTCCAAAAAATGACATAGCTTTCCAATAAATTTCAGGATGAGGTTTGGCATACTTTACATCTTCATTTGACAAAATTAAACTAAAAAAACTTATTATGCCAAGTTTTTCAAGAACTAACTCTACTGTATTCTTAATAGAATTTGAGCAGCATGCAATTGTGTAGTCGTTGTTTTTTAGATTTTCAAATATTGATATTAAATTTTCATTTACTTCAAGTTTTGACAAAGCTTCCAAAGTAAATTGTTGTTTATTTGTAAAAATCTTTTCTCGAATATCTTTATCGATAGGTAGATTTTTATTTATTGATAAAAGTTTAAGCTTGTCATATGTTTTCAATCCATCATATATTTTGAGATGTTCTTCCCAAGAAATTATATATTTTGGATCTATTTTTTCTAAAGCAGAGTTTAACGATTCAAAGTGTATTTCTTTAGCTTCGACCAAAACTCCGTCTAAATCAAATATGACAAGCTTAGTCATTTATTACTTTACAAGTCCCCACTTATCAATCGCTTGTTGATATTCTTCTCCGTAAGATTTATCAATAGCCTGTCTCATTGCTCTGGCTCCAGCAACAGTACCAGATGGATGACCATGTAATGCTCCCCCACAGTTTGCAAGGTAATTTATTCCAAACTTTTCAGTAATAGTGTTGACAATTCCAGCATGCATTCCACAAGACAAGGCTGGTACTACATTTCTTGAATGAAGAATAGACATTGTATTTCGTAAGTCATTTTCATCATCACTTGCATATCCGCCCCACATACCTGTATGAATAAAGTCAACACCCATCAAACCTGCAAGATAACAAATGACACTCCAATCAATATGGAACGCATGCTTTTTATTTGTAAGGATCTTGTCACCACTCTTTTGGAAGTGCATGAATAATGGCAAATCTAATTCTCTTACAGACTTGTAAACACCCATACCAGACCAGAAATTGATATGGATACCATTTCCGCCTTCTTGATGAACAAACTTGACTCTATCTAAAATATGAGCTGGATCTGAATTAATACAGAAACAATAAACCACATTCTTGTCTCTAATGTAATCTGAGATAAGAGAAACTCTTTCTTCTAATCGGCAACACTCAGGATTGGACATAATTTCATCTTCCTTGATGAAATTAACACCACCATCAACCATTTCTTTGACCATATCCAGAAGAATAGATGGACTGATGCCTGTCTTTGGTTTACAAATTCCACCTAATAAAGGCTTGTCATGAGTTTTTGTAAATTCTCTTGCTCCAGTAATACCAAATTTTGGCAATTTAAAATACTTGTCAATAACCCAGTCAGGAATGATTAATTTTTCAAGCCAACATGTTTCAATTGTGTCAATGTCTAATTGCCCACCCATCAAGAAACACAAAAGTTGAGAAACTCCATCAGATGAGAAATCAATATTTGCAACAGGGAAGCCAATTTCAACACGTCCAGAATTAAGTTCTAAGTCTGCACAATTTTTTACAACACAAGAATGATTGTAAAACAACTCATCTGTTTCTCTTTCCAATCTTACAAGGGGATTACCAACACTTTGACCAATTGCAAGATTCCAAGCAGCATCTCTTACACCTTTTTTGGATTCTAAAAAATAATATCCCTTAATGTATCTATCTGAATCAATTTCATCTACAAAAATCATTCTTTGACCTCATATTTATCTCCAGGAATTGATGGAGTCTTTACACACACAATTGTACAATCTTCTAAAAACTCTGGATCCGCAATTTCATTTTTTTCAATAACGAATATGTTACCTGATGTCAACAATTCTCCATTAATAATCATTCTTCCAGAAATCAATACATTTATTTCTATAGCTTCTTTATGATAATGTTTAGGCCATCTTTCTCCTTTTGGATGAAAAAGGACAGCAACTTCAAATTCTTCAGATTTTAAAATAGCTGGTTCAAAGTTTCCTATGAACCAGCCTCTGTACATGTTTGATAAATTATCAATTCTCATTTTTTTGAAACAAACGAAATACCATAATCTACTAACCAAGTCTTGCAACACTTAATAACATTATACTTGTCAGTATTAAGATGGTCAACAAAAAGCATAGGTCCTGGATGGCAGTTAGTGTCATGGAATCCAACAATCCCACCTTCAGCCAAAAATTCAGTAAATTTCCAATCATCCAAAACTTGATTAATGCTGTGCCAACCATCAATGAATATAAAATCAAATTTATCTACACCTTTTGATCTTACAAAATCCATAATTTCTTCTGTGTTGGATGATGATGTTTTCAAAGTAAAAATGTTTTCTTCATCACTGTCAAGGAAAGACTTGTCTTCAATATCTACTCCAAAATAAAAAGTTTCCTTTTGCTTATTGTTTAAGAAGCACCATGTTGAAGATTTTCCATCATTTCTACAGACTCCAATCTCCAATACAGCTTTAGCATTTTTTGATACTTTTTTGAAATAAGTGTTTAATTGAGACCTGTTCCAGTCACTGAATTCAATTTTTGCTCCACCTCTTGGCCA
>JACCDW011102872.1_pt1 | contig 19155 bp, 17 predicted proteins | sample 7449781 | NCBI WGS metagenome assembly JACCDW01 (sample SAMN15323449, study PRJNA562643) | freshwater metagenome | isolation source: river surface water | place: USA:Blue River Watershed | collected 2017-08-18
ATAGTTTTCAATTATCCTTATTTTTGCACTCCTCAAAAGGGAAACGGTCAGATTCCGTAGCTCAGTTGGTAGAGCAATACACTTTTAATGTATGGGCCCTGGGTTCGAGTCCCAGCGGGATCACAAACTAGCTAGTAAATAGCACTAAAAACTCCGATTTCATTCGATTTCGGAGTTTTTTTATGCCCTTTTGGGCACGCTTTTGTAGTCTTTTGTATTGAATTGTGTGGCTCTGTTATTATAATTTAGCATTTGTTATAACTTAGGTGGATAAATTAACTCAACATTGAAACAACGTATTGAATCTATAAAATGCTTTATTGCTTCAGCATTCGGCCACAAGGAAATTGATGAAATTTATAAATTCCATATATCAAAAGTATTGCGAGATCTAAAAATTGTACCTCAAAGAGTTGATAAAATTAACCACAATGAAAAAATCGATTCAAAAATTATAGAACTTATAAATAATTGTCACTTCGGTATTGCTGATTTAACGTTTGCCAGGCCTTCCGTTTATTACGAAGCCGGTCTACTTGAAGGAATGGGGAAAAACGTAATATATTTAAGTAGGAAAGATCACTTCATTCCAAAAGAAGCTGATATAAATGGAAATGAAAGAATTCATTTTGACTTGAGTACAAAAAATATTATTCAATGGGGGGCATCAAATAGCAACTTCGACAACAAGCTTAATTCTAGGGTTAAACTTATTCTTAAATCAATTCAAACAAAAAAAATAGTTGATGTTGTAGACTTAAAAACCATCAATGAATTCCAAAATTTCTCTATAAGTGAGCGTATTACAATTTGCAAAAAATCGATTCAAAATTTTATTCATGATAAAAAATTAATCCATAAAGAAATGAGGTTTTTTAGGGATATTTATACTAAGAGGAATAAAGTTATTAGTCTAATTATTCAGAATAAAATCACTGGATCCCAAATATCATATCTCAGGAATAGTGATCATGAGTTAAGCAATGGATACACAAAGAATCTAATCAGGATCGTTGTAATATTAAGCAAGATTCAAACTAAAACAATCATAAATAGCCTCCACTACTACAAACCCATATCCGAAAAAATTTTCGAACACAAAACAGTACGTTATATATTTATTGACAATGTAGAATCAGAATTAGGTTTATCGAAAAAATTGTCGGAATTGAAAATTTAAAAAATGAATAAAAAATAATACTAAGTAGCTCTGTTAGATTCAAAATTCAATAAGATGCAATCTTCTCCCCTTTTACAGGAGAATAATCTGATTTTAAAACGCCATTCACTTTAATTTTTTCAAAATAACACTTAGCACCAACGGCTATGTTCATATCTTCTACATTCTGAAGATGAAAGTGAATATGTGGTTCTGAAGAATTGCCAGAGTTACCGCATAAACCCAATAACTCCCCAGCTTTAACTTTTTGCCCTTGTTTTACCACAATAGAATGCTGTTTAAAATGAGCAAAGAATACATACTCCCCTAAATCAGTTTTAATAATAACAGTATTCCCAGGTACATAAACCGGATTTAAAGTTCCTGGAAGATTGTCTTTTACCCCATCTACTACTAAAACCACTTCGCCATCACAAGGTGCAAATAATTCTTGCCCGAAAGCATAGTAATCCTCGTTTTTTTGTCCATCTCCTTTATGTGTTGACCCATTACTATCTCTTATTAGAATATCAAACGCATTTTTTTGAGCAACACTTTCAACATGATAATTTAATTCTTTTGTATCTCCTCCCCATGTTACACTCCATTCCCCTTTAAATGGCACTTGCATTTTTGTAGTATTTCTTTCAATTACCTTTGCCTCAGAATATGGCTTGAATAATAGCCCAGCAATTTGGTTAGAACTATTTAAAGTAATTAACATAGCTAAATTAGCCTTTTCAAATGTTGTTTCATACAATGCAGTAGCGTTTTGACTTCTCACAAATCTGATTTGTTTGATATTACCTAATTCCATTTTTAATCCTTGTGTTACTTGTGAGAACTTTTCAAGAGGGAGTGCAGCATTCATTTCAGCTGAGAACATAGCTACAATACTGTCATTATTATTTGTATTAAAAAAAGTCACGAATTTGGTTGATATATTCTTAAAACTTACTCTTTCTTGTTGTGCAGAAACTAGACTAGCAGTAAAAATTAAAAAAAATAAGACAGTATACTTTTTCATGTTTTGTATTAAATACTATGTTTTGACCCTAAATATATGAAATACAGTTACTACATAGCCTTAAATTAATCAAATTCTCGAATTGATAAAAAATATGCAGTTAAATAAATAGAAATTTTGATTGAAAATTTATTTGATCTCGAATTTTTGTATGCCTAAGAATTCCGTTTGATAAAATTTTATACATAATTGCATTTCTGTATTTGAATTTATTCTATAACTTTTTTACCAATAATTGTGGGTCTATAAAACGACCTTCTTTATCTGAAATTCCAAATTCAAAAGCAGATTCTCCATTTGGCATTTTACTTGTATGACCAATAACTTGTCCCAAAGATACTATCTGTCCAGTTTTTACATTTGTATTAATCCCATAATATGTACTATATATATCACCATGTTTAATCATAACCGTCATAACACCCATAATATCTCTTACAAAAACAACTTCACCATTTTTAACACTTTTTACAACTGAATTTAATGGAACAAAAATATTTAACATAGTATTATTTGTAAATAAGTTATTAGTTCCAGGAATTAAAGATTTCCCAAATTTGTTTTTAACTTCTCCATTTTCTACTGGCCATATTAATGAAGAATCGGTATCTGAGTTATTCTTTAATTCTTCATTATTAATATATTTGTTTTCATTTTTTGTAAAAATGCTCTCAGTTTTAATAATAAATTTGTTTTTTATACTATTATTTATTCCCTTATTTATATTTTTTGCTAGCAATATAGTATCATTACTATCATGATAATTCCTTAATGGCTGAACTTCCGAAGCAATTTCGGATCCAATTTTATTTTCAATAGCCTTTTCTTTTATACTTCCGCCATAATCAACTTCAACATGACCATCATCAATGATTACAGTATAATGTTTGTCTAACTTGGCAATTGGCTTTATATTAGTTACATCATTTCTAAAAGCAAATAATAAAACCATCGCTGCTATAATTGGTAATATTGCTAATCTTCTCAGATAACTATATTTTGTGTTTATTTTTGTAAACATTTGGATTCTACGTTTAATTGGTGAAAAGAAAAATGAATTTGATAATAAATGGCGTTGTGAGGGATAAGCAGATGTTAATAATAATTCAGCCAAAATGCTGGTGTCATTATTTTGAATAGATTTTTTATCTGCAATGAACTCATGGATTAAATACAATTCATTTCTTATTAACCAAATAATTGGATTAAACCAACCAATTACCAATTGCACTTCAATCAAAAGCTTATCAAATGAATGATTTTCTTCAACATGAGCCACTTCGTGAGCGAGGATCTTCTTACCAACTTCACTATCTAGATCAATAGATGTATTCCAAAAAATATATTTAAAAAAGGAGAAAGGTGTTCCCTTCACATTTGTCAATACTAAAAAGAGATTTGCAATTTTCTTAAAAGGATATTGTCTTATTAAATTTCTAATATTCCATAAGGACTTTAGAAACCTTACAATAAACAATATTGACACTGTAATTCCAATTATAAGCAAAATAATATCCCAAGTAAATTGCGAACTTTTGGCAATCACTTCCTGTTCGATTCTACTATTCTTATCTGCAATGATATTAGCAAAATACAAAGCCTTTGGTACTTCAATAACTTGTTCTTTTACAATATTGATTTTTAAAAAAGGGACTAGCCAGGAGAGTATAGAAATTCCAATTAAATAAAACCTATTATACTGATGAAACTGTTTGTTTCTTAATACAAACCAATAGTAGGTATATAATATAGAGCTACATATTACTACTTTCAATAAATAATATAGTATTGTAATCATGGAAATTATTTTTTCTTTTTAATTTCTTGAAGGAGAAACTCTAAATCTGTAACTTTTAAGTCATTTTGCTTTACCATAAAAGAAACTACATCTGCAAAAGAGCCCTCGAAATATCCTTCTACCAATGTTTTAATACTTGAAGATGAATATTCCTCTTTACTTATTACTGGAGCATAACAATGCACCCTTCCATGTACTTCGTGTGTGGCATATCCTTTATCAATTAAAATCTTGATAATAGTGGCAATTGTGTTGTTATGTGGTTTTGGTTCTGGCATCTCATCAATAATGTCCTTCAAATAAGCGGATTCTAATTTCCACAGCACCTGCATTACCTGTTCTTCAGCTTTTGTTAATGGTTTACTCATCATTTTTGGTTTATGAAAACAAACCTATAACTAATTTTTTAGTTTCACAACTAAATTTTTAGTTTTAACAAAATATTTTATAAAAACATTTTTGATATAGTAAGGATAATCTGTTGCCTCCTACCCTTTTTCTTGGGAAATTCCCATAGAAATCAGCTCACAATTTCATAGTATTTAGACAATTTCATTGCCTTTTACCTTGATTCAGAGCTATTTATTAATAGAAAAAGAAAGGTTATGGTAAAGATGTACTTTTTATGTTGTTCTTATAGAACTAGGATCAAAGATCACGGAATCATCAAATTGCGTATTGCAGGTCTTGACAAACAAATCAATCATTCTACTCGTATTTGCATCCCTATCTCAGATTGGGACTCTAAAAAGGTCCAAGTTAAAGCACGTCATGAACAAGCTTACATTCTTAACAAGCAAATCAGTAATTTAAGAGCTAAAGTGATTGATTTCATTGAGTCAAAAACTAAAAAAGAAGAGATTATCTCAGCAGACTTACTAAAAGAGCATTTACTTGGAAAGAGCACATCTACTCAGTCAATACTTGAAATGATTCAATACTATATTGAAAATAGCAGAAATAGATTATCAGATGGCACCATCAAACAATATGAATCTATTAAGCGTAAAATAGCCCGATACTTAAAAGAAGAGTTATTAATTCCAGACTACCCATTAGATAAGTTGAATTACCGATTTTTAAACGATTATAAAGTGTATTTGGAGTCCAAGTGTGCAAACAGCCCAAACACAGTTGACCGTGATATAAAACGTTTAAAAGCCGTAATACACTTTGCTTTAAAATTAGAGATATTAAAAGAGGACCCATTTATCAAATACAAGTCATCAACAGTTCCAACTCATAGATCTACACTTAATATGGATGAGATCAATAAAATAGAAGAGCTTGAATCTACGAATCCTACTATCCAGCTTGTAAAAGATGCCTTCTTATTTATGTGTTATACAGGATTGTCATATAGTGATTTAAAGAAACTTAATGTTAATGACATTCATATAAGTGTTGGAGGTAAAAGAGTTATTAAAATCAATAGACATAAAACTGATGAATTCTGTATGGTCCCATTAATGAATAAAGCAGAAGCAATTATTGATAAGTATAAAGAATACCCTACTGTTCTTTTAACTGGGAATATTATCCCTACCCTTTCTAATCAAAAGATGAATCAATACTTGAAGCTTATAATGGAACTTACTTCTATTAATAAAACAATTACTTGCCACGTAGCCCGTCACTCATTTGCAACTAACTCTCTTGAACACTCTATTCCTATTGAGACAGTATCTAAGATGCTTGGACACTCAAACATTAAAACAACTCAGATTTATGCTAAGATCACAGAAACTAAACTTCTAAATGACTTTGCATTATTTGAGACAGAAATTAAACCTAAAAAACAATCATTAAACGTAATATTAAACTAAACAATTATGGAAATCGTAACAAAACAAATGCTAGATGAATTTAAACAGGATTTAATCAAAGAAATTGCTCAAATGAGCAGTTACCCAAGTCAGCCAAAGAAACTCTTAAAAAACAATGATTTAATGGAGTATTTGGGCTGTTCTTATTCTACTATTGAGAATTTAAGAAATGCAGGAAAGATCCCTTACAAAAAAGTGATGGGTACTTACTATTATTCATTTGATGAGGTGAGCAAGGTATTTGAGCAAGGGCTCAATTAAAGAACAATCTCGGGATTGAAATTTAAATTACAAGTACCTTTAAACTGACCTATATTACCATCTACAAGTCTATCAATCCTTGCATTTAATGATGATTCATCATTGTCATTGTAAAAATTCAATTTAACATTGTGTGCTTTCCTTTCATTAAATATATGTTCAAACATTGGCTTAAAGTGCATAACATCGGACTCACCTAAAGAATGACCGAAAAATGATATCTCAGAAACCTTACTATAGGAATTATATAAATCTGTATTTGCTAAATTTACATCTCGCCCCTTCTTGATATATCCAAAATCACTTCTTTCTTTTTTCAAAGCATTGTCTTCTACACCTAGAACAATATTACTTTTTGCATCTAGTGTTCCGTGAACATGTATTATATTAACTAAATTTTGATTATTTGTTATGTCAATTCTATCAAATAGACGCTTAAACGCATTCGATGTGTAGTTAAAGTTTATAATCTTAATATTATTACTATTTTTAATTTCAGATTTGATTTTCTTAATAAACATAACTGCTCTAGAATTACCATAATAACCATTCGTATCGTTAGTACTATACATAAATTTGCTTTGTTGTTTATTTATGTACACATGAAGTAAACTCTTTATGTTATCATACACTTCCTTAAATGCAACAGGATCAATATTATCATTATCATTAACGAAATTCTTCAAAGCAGTTTCCATATCTATCCAATATTCTTTATTTTGTTTTAGTAAATAATTTGAAAACTTCCAGGATAAATCATTAGTCTTATCTTCTACCAAGTTTTTAAAACTAGTGGATTCTAAGAAGTTTGAATATCTCGTATCCATACCTAAGTCAATATCAAAACCATTTCCTATAATATATAATCTATTCATTTTACATGTTTTAAAAATGATGAAACAAGATTAACTAAACAATTTCTCGAATTCGTCATCAATTGAATCCTGTATTTTGTCAGCCTTAGCTTCTTCAGCTGTTCCAAAAAGCCTATCAAACTCTTCCATCTCTTCTTTATGCTTTCTTTCTAACTCTTCTTTTATTTCTTCTTTAGATGGCTCTTCAACTTTAACTTTGCTTTTAGCTGGGTAGAATCTATATTTAAAACCGTACCTACTTCCTGGATCTTCCTTTTCAATTTCAGCCTTAAGCTCTTCTTCTGAGTTAGTTGAAAACCTATGCTGCAATGTCTTATTCTCAAAATCATACTTAAATAAAGTAAAAGAATTATCTCTGTTATCAAAAACATAAAAGTATCCTTCAGCTCCAAATTCAATTCTTTTACCAACAGCAATTACATTTCCAGAATAATCAACAATTTCATTTACTTTAACTAATCTTTGAGTTAGCATCCATTCCAAGTCATCATTAAAGTCTATTAAAGAGCTAAGCTTTTCTCTTCTATAAAGTATTTTATTTAAAAATTCAATCTTCTTTTTACGAAGCTTAAGTGCTTCCTTCTCCTCTTTTAATTTCTCTTTTTCTTCTTTTGTCATTACTTTCTTTGATTTAATGATTACCGGATTTAATCTATTATGCCTTTTAAGATCTTCTTCATTATACTCATTATTTTCTCCATTAAATAAATTTTCATAAAACAAATCTTCAGCAATCCTACCTTTCTCTTTTTGTATTTCATTTGCCTTGCGAATCCCATCAATCTCTTCCAAACGTTTATTTACGAGCTCTTGTTTGATTCGTTTTTGCTCAATTTCAAATAATTCCTTATCCCTTTCAAATTTTTTCATCTCTTCAAAAGCATCATCTACGATGTTATTTAAGTCTGCCATAACCTTTATTTAATAGTGATTTAATACATTATTTAACTTTAATTATACCATCATACCCATTTTTAATAATAATCAAGTTAAAAGCCTCTTTAACCCTATCTTTATCAGACTCTTTAACTATCAAGCTATCGTACAATGGCAAGAAATCAACTTTATCTTTCATTAATTCAGCCATAACTTCATTTAAAAACTTACTTTCTTCTCTTTGCAATAACGCACTTAGATTTCTATACTTTCCAGCTTCAATTCCTTCTACATCCAATGTTGTTAAATGCTCAATTAACTCATATAAATTTGGACCAAATATTTTCTCTATAAGTTCTTTTTTATTCTTTCCTCCATACTCTGGATTTTTAAGTGTGTCAAAAAATAAACCCATAAACATAGACTTCATTTCTCCTCTCATTTTTTTATCAAACATTGCCTTAAATCCATGAATCTTATATGTCATATATCTATAAAGATCCATTCGAGAATCTTTACTATAAATCATCTCTAATCTATCAACACCTAACCATGGATTCTTATCAAACCCATCTAATTTAATCTCAGAATTAAGCCACTTATTTAATAAAATTGTCAAAAATGCCGCTTGCGATGATACTATATCAACTTCAACTACTTTCTCACCATTAATTTTTAGATGTTTTCTGTAAAGCTTGGGCATACTACTTAACAAATGCCCCATCCTATTCCCATATGATGTCACTTTAATATCATAAAATTCCCTTCTTTCTTTAATTTTTGAATTCAGCTTAAATAATAAACGATCATATGAATTTCTATAAATCTTAATAAGATTATTTAAACACTTTTCTTTATTACTTAATTTAATTGTAAGACTTTCTTTTTCAGTCTTTGAAACATATTCACTTTCAAGCATTAACAATTCCTCTTTATATTTCTCTTCAGCAATTAATCTATCAACTCTGTTTCTATTATTACCTAAATCAAATGAACACTTATCTAATACTTTTTCTACATATAATTCCAATCCTTTTCTTTTAACTTTTATTTTTCTACTAATTAAAATTGAATTCTCATAACTTTCACTTATTAAATTTTTCTCAACATATAAATCACCTTCCACATTCTTAAATCCTTCTTTTAAGCCCACATATCTACAAAATTGATATGCATTATTCTTATTAATCTTCTTTTCTAAATCAATTACATCTAATTTTTTTAATCTATCTAAAATAGCCTCATAATCTTTACCCAAATACATTCTTAACTTTCCAGCTTCTATATAAATCCTTTTCAAATCATTTATACTATAACCTTTTAAATGTTCCTCATATACAAACGTCAAAAACATACCTATCTTTTCCCATAACTTATATTCAAAATCCTTCTTTATTTGTTCAATACTATAAAACTTAAAATCATATATTTTTAACTTACTTTCTTTTAATAATTCTTTACTTCTATTTTTAACATATCTACCTTTAAATTCACTCCAATATCCTTTCCCTTTATACCATACATTATGAATTCTTTCTTCTTCAATAACATTCAATTCATCAACCTTATTTTTACCTTTATTTTTTAAACCTTTATTCATTTAATAACTTTATTTTAACCTTTTAATAAATCTCTTTTTAATTACTTTCTATTTTTTAACATCTTTCTATTTTATACCTTCTTTTTACCTATTTTAAATTTTAATTCATCCTTCTTTATTTATTACAACTTTCTTTTAATACTTCTTTCCTTTCTCTATTATTTATTCTTTTCTTCTGTTCTATATCTTTCTATATTTTAAAACATTCATCCTTCTTTCATCTATATCATATTAAATATAATTTATTTATTATCATAAACATACATTAGCTGCCTAAAAACTGAGTGAATTATAAAATAATAGTGTATTTAAAAAGTTAGTGAGTGTATGTAAAATAAAGGGGTAAAAAGAGAATGGAATATAAAGAACTAGGGGGTGTATCGAAAAATATGATCTTGTGTGTAGTTTTTGTATAGAGGAACATGTTTTAATGTCTATAGCAAAATATATAAGGATATCTAGATATAAATCGATAAAAATGTATATGACGTAAAAGGCTATTTATTTAAAAGCAATTAAATGAAAGCAAGAATTAGGGAATTAAAGCCGGTTAAAGTAAAGCAGTCGTATTCAAAGAAGGAAATTAAGGACTGGATAAGTTTTGGTATTAAAAATGGATATATCAATCAGTTCAAGAAAGACGAAGTGATAAAGTGGGTAGATCTTATTTTAAAGCATGGGGTTGTCAAAATGAGAGAAGATATGTTGTTAGGAGAAAAGAGCTTAAAATAACACGCTTAAAATCGTTTTTTGGCATGGTTTATACGTCGGTTGTGATTAAGTGTATTCTAATATGCTGATTTTGAGGAATATATAAGATAGGTTCTGATTCTTTAGAGATCATTTTGAGTTTTAATTTATGAGGTATGGGCTTTATCGAGATTATATTTATAATACTTGAAGTTTAAGTTTTAAATTCGTTGTTAGAAATTTTTGATATGGTTAATGAACAATTGGTATATGAGCTTCAAGAAGATGATACAAGAAATGAAATGACATTCTTTTTTATTAGTAAAGGAGAAACAGATATTATTAAAGCTATACAATACTCATTTGTTCAGGATTTAAATGGCAAGCACTTATTTAATTTAGGATTCGGGGATTATGATCTAGAAAATGATAAAATCAGGGATGATATTGATTCAAACAATAAAGATGTTTACAAAGTTTTTAATACCGTCCTGTCAACAATCCCCTTATTTTTTGAAAAACACAAAAATGATTATCTAATTGTAAATGGCAGCGATGGGCATAAGGATTTTATTAATCAATGTATTTTAGACTGTATCAAAAAATGTACTACAGATTGTAAAAAATTTAACAGAAGAATAAGTGTCTATAGGGGGTATGTTGATAAGAATTACGAATCATTATGCACTGATTATCAATTCTTTGGAGGAATAAAAGATGAATACGGGAATGTTACTTTCGATAGTTATGAAAGATATAAAAAATATGATTCTGTATTATTATTAAATAAAAAACTCTAATTTTACTTTATGAAAACTAAAGAAAACAAATCAAAAGGATTGGTAAAGATTGCCGAATCAGGTCTTTTGTCTTTGGTGTCTTCTAAACTAAAGAATAGAGTACTTTTCCCAGAGAAGGTCGAAAAGACTAAAGAGTACCTTAAAGGTGCAAAATTTGCAAAATCTTAATTTACAGTAACTAATTGATCAGTTATGTGTCTCGACATTGGGTTTAGTGTCAAATTATTGTCACTAAACAACTATAAATCAATAAGATAGAAATATAAGGGAGGCCCCAGCGGGATCACAAAGCTCCGACGTAAGTCGGGGCTTTTTTGTTTTAAGGCTGCGTCGGGAGCTCGCTCACGTAAACAGACGAGAAGCAAAAAAGCAAACGCAGCACGAAGTGTTGCGTTGAAGAGTTTTGAGTTAGCTCAATGTGGAGAAGAAAACGCGAATGAGCGTCTGATGAAGAAGCGCAGGTACACTAGTGAAGCCGACAATCCCATCTAGAAAATTGAAAAATTTGAATTCAAGCTCAATGCGGAGGGAAGTCGGACGAGCGAAGCGAGGACGACAATCCCATAATCTTTTGGTCAAGTTTTTGTAGTCTTTTGGACTGTTTTGAGTGGCTCGGTTATTTAAAATAGCCTTTCAATTGAAATAAAATTACTGATGTAACTCGCACCTATCATCATTGTAATGCGATAAAATCTGTTATTTGTTTTATCTCTTAAATTAATTTGTACCATATCACCATGTGTAGGAAAGCTCCAATTAAATAAAGAAGTAGATGCGGTTGTTGTGTATGTTTGGTTATTTCCTGTAGTACCACCAATGGCACCAGGCCTGGTATAGTATCCACTTACATCCGCTTCAAAAGTTGTTGAAACTGCACCTATACTTAAACCACGATTACCTTGAGCTTCAGTTGTTACTGTACATTTAAGGTTATCTAATGTCACAAATGTTCCTGCTGCAACCATTCCACTAGCCTTGGTAACCACATTACCTGTTGCATCTCCAACATTTATTTTTCCAGTCACATTTACATTACCTGTCACATCTAATTTAGACGCTGGTGATTCTGTTCCAATTCCGACATTACCGTCAGCACTTATAAACAACCTTGGTGGATAGGTACCTCCATAAGTTTGACTAATGGAAAAATTCTTAGTGCCATTTCCGAGAATGTCTTGCATTATACCCCATCCATCAAGCCATAGAGCAGCTCTTTTACTAGTTGCATGTGTCGTTGGCGTTACATTGATTGATGAAGGGAATTGGGTATTTCCACTTGATATAATTGGAGTTTCTAATGTTGGAGTATTAGATAAAACTGTATTGCCACTTCCAGTAGAAGTTGTAACTCCAGTTCCTCCTTTACTAACAGGCATCGTCCCTGCACTCCAAGCACCTAATTCCAATATAGTAATTTGATTTCCATCTGCCTCACCAAAATCAAAGGCACTTGGAATATTAACTGCTTTTACAGAATAAGTATAAGTGCCAGCTGTAGGATTATCAATAAAATTCAAACAATAAGGTATATTTTCATTTGAACTTGAAGACTCAGCTTGTAATTTTTTCCCAATTGCAGTTCCATCTCTATACAATTGTAAAATACACCACCCACCTGAAGTTAATGGATTTGCATCTCCAGTTGCTATTATTTGAACAGGCCTGCCAGAGGTTGTGATAGTTTGTGATACAATTGTGGTACCACTTGTAGTTACATTCGTAACTCTACTTGAATTTGACTGTGCATAATTTGGCACATACCCGCTAAATGAATTCAAAGACCCCTGGTCTACTAATTGATTCCACTTTGTCCCATCATAATAATAATATCCAGGGATAACATTATTTGGAGTAGTGCCTGCTGTAGCTGTATTATAAACAACCAGCCCTGTTGCAGGAGTTGCGATAGTTGATACATCAAGTGTGCCAGATAACGAGATACGTGGAGGCAAAAATCCTTTATTAGTAGCATATACATCCAACTTTGCAGATGGATTTGGAGTTGTTGTCCCAATTCCAGTTTGAGCATTCAAATGGATTGTTATGATTGAGCAAATTAAAAAAAATATTTTTTTCATCATAAAGCTAAAAGGTACTAGAAGTAAAGATATTAGAAATTTTGACAACCATGCTATATAAAAAACTTCGATTTCGGAGTTATTTATGCCATTTTGGGCAAGTAATTCTAGTCTTTTTATTGTTTTGTGTGGATGGGTTACAATCCAAATCTTGATCTTATAGCATTGAAATTTTGTAGAATTTGAGATTCACTTAAAGCTATATTATAAGTTCTAATTATACCAATCGAACCCTTAAACATTATATTTGACTGGGCTGCACCTGTTGATGTTAACCTTGAAGCAATTGCAATTGGACTTGTATTACTGACTTGTCCCACCCCAGTTAAACTTACACTTACAGGATTGCCACCATCTCTATAAACTGTGAGTGTTTTATCAACAAAATTAAAAACAGCTACAAGTTGCTTCCAAGTATTTACAGGAAACCCAGATGAAGTAGCGCTTCTAAAATTTGTACCATCATAACATGCAACTAACATACTAGTTGTGCTTTCATTAAATCGAATTGTAAAAGGATACTTTGACTCATTGTTTTTATTCCATTTTTCCAATAATTCGGATTCTACAGAATTTAATTGCCCATTTGTAGGTTTAAACCAAACTTCGACTGTATATTTTTGAGAATTAGTAAAATCAGTTATGCCACTCACAGATGGAATACTTCCATATTGAGTTGAACCATTAAAGGTAAAATCAGTTGCAGAATTATGAACAGGGCTATTATAAATTGTAGCATCATTAGATCCAATTAGATCTTTCCATACACTTCCAGTCCCTGAATATGATTTTAAATTTGCAGCATCTAAATTAAAGACTAAACCATCAGTTACAATTTTATTAGGGACTACTAACATCCCAAAACGCATAGTGATATGTCCAGACCAATCAGCAGGTACAAATCGAATAGCTTTAGCTAAAACATTTGAAGAAAAATTTAACCGAACATCATCTATATAATTAGAATTTACTAATACACTAGTTAATTGTCTTGTCCATGGTGCAGAACCAGTTAAACTAGTTTCTAAATGAGCTTTGGTAACCCATTGTGCTCCATTTGCCCTACCTTGAATTACGACTCCTTTTACATTAGCTGGCTCATCATAACTTAAAGTCAAAAATTGATTTAAATCATTTACACCAGCTGACCAACCTTGCGGAGAATTTATCCATGGAGTAAAATGATATCCTGTAACAGGGGATGGAGACGGGGCATTTGCATAAAAAACATCTCCAGTCCAGTTACTAGAACTTGTCCAATAAACAGGGTTATTATTTGTTGAAGGACTATGTATTGTATAATCCATTTCATCCTTTCGTAAATTATATTCTTGAGCTATTTCTTGATCACTCAAAGGCAAATTATGCAATTTAAATTGAGCTAAATGGAAAGTGCCATAAGCCCCTGTGCCCATATTAGTGGTTTCACCTGCACCTATCGCATAGTTTTGACTTGAAGTTGGAATTTCTCTTGCATAAATTCGAGCCCCTTGTAATACACCATTCAAATAGCCTTTAAATGACGTACCATCGTATACCAATGCAATGTGGTGCCATTGATTTAATGCGATCGGACTAGATGTTACAGGATTTGATGAAGCCCATACTCTATAATTGATCACCCCATTAATTAATTCAATATTAGTTGCATGCCATCCTCCACTGGGAGTTTGCGAATCTAACTCACTAACCAACACCCCTGTATTGGTAGTTGGATAGACCCAAAAACTCATGGTAAAGCTTTTTTGAACCGTTGCATTCACCGATTTAAAGTATGTTTTCAAATTGGGTGTAGCTAAGTATTGATTAGACCCATTAAAGGAAACAAAGCCTAAAGAATTCATGAAAATTGGAGCATTATATATTGTTGCATTACCAGAAGCAGTTCCAGCTATATTCGTAACCGATGTAGCCCCTCTTGTAAAACTTGTTGATTTTGAAAAATCATAATTGACCACTAAGTTATTCTTTGGCAATAAAGAAGTTTGAATGGGCAATCCAATTTGCGCGAAATTTAATATTGATGAAAAAATGAATGAAGAAAATAAAAGAATTTGTTTCATATTAATTACTCATTTCACCTGTAACAAGAACATTATTACTTCCTAAATGAAGTACACTCATAACAGAATATTGACTTGCTGATTTTGTAAAACCAGTTCTGTTTATACGAGTAGCAGTTCCAGAAAATGTAATTTGCCCCGTACCCATTTGGACCACAGTACAATTAAATCCATTAGGTAATCCAGTGGGTATATTAATGGTTACCGCACTAGAACTGGTAGTTTGAATAACTTTACCATTATCAGTGGCATCCATTGTGTAGGTTGTTCCAGATTGTGTATTGATATTCGCAGCAAATCCCGATAGAAAAGATGTACTTGAATTTCCGCCAGTCAATGCTCCAGTTGTAGATATATTTCCTGAAGTGTAAGCTATATCATTCCCTGTTCTTGTCCAATTTGAATTCACTCTAATCCATGCAACTGATGTATTTGTACTTGTATTAACATAAAAACCTGTAAGGTCATCTGTTTGATATACCAATAGGCCATTAGCTGCTGACGAAAGCGTGATCGCTTCTCTTTGTGCTTTTGTCATTCTAGGAATTAGCAATCCTTTATCGGTAGAAGTCACATCAAGCTTAGCCGCAATATTAGGTGTCGTAGTTCCAATCCCTGTTTGTGCCAACAATTGTAATGGAAGAATAAAAACAGCAAAGAATAAAAGTCGCCTTATCATACGTTAATTAATATACATACGAATGTACATAATTTTAATGATTCATTGCCCCAACATTAATCTTTAGCAAGTCGTTCCAACACCCTAAATCTATCTTCAGTTTTATCTTTCACCGCCTCTGATTTTACATCAATACGCATCACTGGAACTGGTTTGCTAGTTTTTGTAGCTGGCCAGCTTGGTAAGTTTTTGCCATTTGGATTCCCTGTTTTAATGAAATTCACAAAATAACTCTGCATTGTTTTTGACACCTTAAAATCGTCTTCTGTCCATGCGAATACTTTGTTTAAGTTTAAATTCCCCAAAGCATATTCAATTTCAGCAGAATGCACTGCTCCTTTTGCAGGAGGAGCTTTAGGTGCGCCATTACCTTTTTGTACTCCACCTGCTAAACCAGCAACTGCATCCCCCATAGACGCAACCATTCCTGGTCTTGGTCTAGCATACATATATCTATATACAGGTTGTCCGCCACCAGTTTTTTCTTGTAATGTTGCCCATCTCCAGGTGCTGAATCCAATAAAACGGTCTCCTGCTAAATCTGTTGCTACTGCTTCTACTTCATCATCATTTTTTACAGCATATACTTCTAAAATGGATGCAGCATTTTCTGCGTATAGTTGTCTTACCACTTGTTCGAAATTTACTTTTGTAAAAGCATTCATCCCCATAATTGCTCTTGCATTCATCTCTTCAGAATTCCAGCCAACTAATAATGGAACTTGCGCTTGATCTCCTGCTTTAAAAATTTCTAAAGGAGCTTTGGGATAAAAATAACCATCAATCGTCGCTGGGAACCTAAATGCGCCAAATTTCATATTCGCTTCTAATAATTTTTCAGCAGGTATTGCCCTTAATTCATCAAGCGAACTAAGATTCAATGACTTTGCAAATTCCAAGCCATTTTTCTCTGCATCTGCTAAGGCAATAGGAGGAAGAGTTCCTAACATGGACCCACTTTCCCCAATTGCACCGGCTATTAAATGTTTTGACAAAGGAGATACCATTTGAGCACTCACCGAAACAGAACCTGCAGATTCACCTGCTATAGTGATTTTATTTGGGTCACCCCCAAATGCAGCAATATTATCCTTAACCCATAATAAAGCAGCAGCTTGATCTAACAAACCATAATTACCAGAACCTTTATAAGCTGTTTCATTAGAAAGTTCAGGATGTGCAAAGGATCCAAAAATACCTAAACGGTAATTGACTGTGATTGATACGATCCCGTTTTTAGCCATACTTTCTCCATCATAACGAGGCTCTGAGCCATCGCCCGCAACAAATCCACCACCATAAAAATAGACCAGTACAGGTAGCGCTGCTTTTGTATTAGGTGTCCATACATTTAAATACAAGCAGTCCTCACTCATGCCATTTGATCTAAAATCCATATCGCCAAAAATAGGGGCTTGCATTGCCCTTGGTCCAAACTTGTTTGCTGATAAAACGCCTTCCCAGTTTTGCACTGGCTGAGGCGCCTTCCATCTATTCGAACCAACTGGCGGAGCAGCAAATGGAACACCTTTAAAACTGATCACTCCATTCACTTCTCGACTCCCTTCAATTAGTCCATATTTACTTTTTACTTGCACTTTGTTGAAACTCTGTGCAGAAGCAAAAAATGTGGACACAATACTGATAAATACAAATATATATTTCATAATTTTAATTTTAAGAATAGTATAATAGCTATTTGAATATAGTTATTTTGTTTACATAAAACTTAAAACATGAGATATAAAATTTTAGTGCTATTGACTTTTTGCTTTACCACCTCCCTATTTGCTCAAAAGGATGCAGACCAGATTTTAGGAACATGGCAAACAGGCTCAGGCAATGCGAGAGTTGAGATTTATAAAAACGCGAATAACTTTCAAGGTAAAATCATTTGGTTGAGTGAGCCGATAGATCCAACTACGAATAAGCCTAAAACAGATACGAAACATCCAAATAGCAAGTTGCATACTAGACCTTTATTAGGCTTGATTAATCTATGGGGTTTCTCTTATAATGAAAAAGAAGGCAGTTGGGAGCACGGACATATATATGACCCAAAGTCTGGAAAGGAATACAAATGCACCATCACGGCTAAAGATAAAAACACCTTAAATGTGAGAGGATTTATTGGCTTTAGCATGATTGGTAGAACAGACGTATGGACTAGAGTGAAATAACTTTAAGATGTTACAAAGTATTGATCATCTCTACTTCTTCCTCCTCCACTAATTTTATTGTAGCAGGCTTCAATATACTTTTTCTAGACGCTACATAAATTAATGTAGCCACAATAGAGCAAAAAGCCATTACCCCAGTCATTGGTAAAGTTGTCTCGTTATGGAATAAACTCACCATGGCCGACATGAATGCGCCTAAACTCATTTGAATGAATCCCATTAAGGCAGATGCGTTTCCCGCGTTGTGACCAAATGGAGCCATCGACAATGCAGCCGCATTGGGGAAAATAAATCCTTGACAGCTCAAATAAAAGAATACCAATAATAAAGTTGAATACAATTCACTTAAACCAAGAATGGATATACTAACTAAAATAATGGCTATCACACTTTGACATATTAATGCCACTTTAATAATTTGTTGAGATGAGTAGTTTTTTAATAAAAGACTATTCAACTGACTTGACCCAATTAAACCTGATGCAACAAATGCAAAACCCCAGCCATAATGTTGTTCAGTAGCTTTAAAGATTTCTAAAAAAACATAAGGCGACCCACTTATAAATGCATATAGCCCGGCTGAAGCGACTGCACCAGAAAATGTATAAAGAATGAATTGGGGATGTTTCAGGATACTTGCAAATCCTGTTAATATAGCAACTGGCTTTAATGAATAAGTTGGATCCGGGCCCTTACTATCTGGCAATAGAAAATAGATGCCTGCAATGATAGATGCGATGACAAGAATTAACATAACAAAAATATATCTCCATCCTAAATAAGTAGAAATAAGGCCGCCTAATGAAGGTGCTATGATGGGCGACACCGCAATCACTAACATTAAAGTTGAAAAAACTTTTGCATTGTCTTTGACATCAAACAAATCGCGCACCATTGCTCTCGAAGCAACCATACCTACACATCCTCCTAGTGCTTGAAAAAATCTAAAAGCAATCAATGTCTCCACCGACATCGCTGTTGCGCAAGCGAATGAGGAAATAGCATATATAGCCAACCCAAAATATAGTGGCGTTTTACGACCATAACGCTCTAGCAATGGCCCATACAATAATTGCCCTATTGAAATCCCAATGAAAAAAGAGGATAAGGATAACATCACTGATGCCACAGTTGTATTTAACCCTTTTGCAATGCTTGGAAAAGCAGGAAGGTACATGTCTATAGACAAGGGACCTATTGCAGATAAAAGACCTAGGATAAGGATAAGGAAAAACTGGGATTG
>JACCDW010437405.1_pt1 | contig 19148 bp, 12 predicted proteins | sample 7449781 | NCBI WGS metagenome assembly JACCDW01 (sample SAMN15323449, study PRJNA562643) | freshwater metagenome | isolation source: river surface water | place: USA:Blue River Watershed | collected 2017-08-18
CATGCCAGGTGGCCTGACCTTGACCGAGGCCTACATCGAGCGGGTGAACCTGGTGGGCAGTGTGGCGCGTCAGGCCTCGATCGCGCAGGAAGCGCTCAAAGTGGTTTACGAACAGGCTCAGGAGGCCTGGGACGGCATCTCGGGTGTGAGCCTGGACGAAGAAGCCTCTGCGCTGGTGCGCTTTCAACAGGCCTACCAGGCCAACGCCAAGGTGATGCAAGTGGCAAGCACCCTGTTTGACACCGTGCTGCAGGATCGCTGAGCACGCCTCTCATGAAAATCTCGACCTCGTTTCTTTTTGACCGCGCCACCGAGCGCATGAGCCAAATCCAGAACCGCTTGGCCACCACCCAGGCGCAGCTGTCGGTGTCCAAGCAAATCCTGGCCCCGAGCGATGCACCCGACCAGGCCGCAGCCATCCAGCGCCTCAAGGGCGAAGTGGAACGGCAGGACAGCCACAGCGCACTGCTCAAGTCGGCCCTGAACCGTTACCAGGCCGAGGAAACGGCCATGTCGGCGGCCAACAACATCCTGATCCGGCTCAAGGAGCTCACCATCCAGGCGGCCAACGACACCCTGGGCCCCGACGACCGCAAGGCGATTGGTTCGGAAATGCAGGCCCTGCGCGACCAGCTGCTGAGCCTGGGCAACTCGCGCGACGACAGCGGCAATTACCTGTTCTCTGGCACGCGTGTCAAAACCCCCGCTTTTGCCAAGGACGCCAACAACGAAGTCCAGTACATGGGCGACGAAACCCAGACCCGGATTCCGGCAGGTGTGGAGCGCACTGTTCAGTACACCCGCTCGGGCACCGATGTGTTTCAGCGCGTGGTGCGCGAAGACGGCTCGGCAGTCGGATTTTTTGAGGCGCTCGACCAGATGATCGGCGCGGTCAACAGCAACCAGACCGCAGGCGTGCAGCAAGCCATTGCCGATGTGGACCAGATGAACAACAGCCTGACCTTGTCGATCGCGCAAACCGGCTCCGATCAGCAGGTGGTGCAGTCCCAGCTCGATGTGTTGGACGAGACCAAGCTGCGCCTGCGTTCGACGCTGTCGGACATTGAAGACCTGGACTACGCTGAAGCCGTCACCCGCATGAACAAGGAAGTCATGGCCCTGGAGGCGGCGATGGGCAGTTTCTCGAAAATTTCCGGTCTTTCACTGTTCGACTACATCAAGACCTGAGGCGGACTGCGCTCAACTTTTCGGACCTGAAACCGATCCTTTCTGCCGATGGCCACCATTTCATCCACCAACATCCTCAATGCCCTGGGCGCTGGCTCGGGCATCGACGCACAGTCTTTGGCCACCAACCTGGCCGAAGCCGAGGTGGCGCCACGCAAGGAAGTCATCACCGCCAAAATCGCCAAGACAGAGGCGCGCATTTCTGGCTATGGCTACATCAAGTCAGCCCTGGCCGAACTCAAAACAGCCTTCGCCCAGCTCGACGATGCGAGCGATTTTTCCTCACTGAGCGCCAGCGTCTCACAGCCATCAGCGCTGGGCGTGCGCACCACATCGGCCGCACAGGCCGGCAGCTATGCGGTGCAAGTCAACCAGCTCGCGCGCCCGCAGCGCAACACCAGCCAGGCCTTGCCCGGCAGCGACAGCGCGCTCAATGGCGGCCAGCCCATGACGCTGAGCTACTCGGTCAACGGGGGTACAGCCCAAACCATCACGGTCAGCACCGACACGCCGGCAGGGGTGGTCACGGCGATCAACAACGCGAATCTGGGCGTCAAGGCCCAACTGCTGCAAACGGGCGCAAGCCCCAACCCCTACACCATCGTGCTCACAGGCGAATCGGGTGCGGCGAAGAATTTCTCGCTCACGGCGCCTGGTGGGCAAATCGATTTTGGCACCGAGCTGCAAAGCGCTGCCGACGCGCTGTTCACGGTCAACGGGCTGAGCATCCAGCGAAGCAGCAACCAGGTCAGCGACCTGATCGAAGGCGTGACGCTGGACTTTTTGACCACCACCGCCTCGGCCGCTCGCCTGGACCTCACCCGCGATACCAACCCGGTCAAGGAAAAAATCAAGGGATTGGTCACCGCCTACAACAACCTGGAGACCACCCTCAAGGAACTGGGCAACCCCAAGAGCGAAGTGGAAGACGTGGGCGGGGTGCTCACCGGCGACAGCATCCTGCAAACCATCCGCAGCCAGGTGCGCAGCTACATCACCAGCACCTCTTCCACGCCGGGCAGCACCGTGCGGGCTGCACGCGATGCCGGCCTGAGCTTTGACCGCAACGGCAAGCTCACGCTCGACGAAACCAAACTGGACGGCGCGCTGCAGCAAAACTACGACGAGGTGGTACGCGTCTTCACGGCGGGTACCAGCAACAAAAGCATTTACAGCCCCTTGCCCGCCGGCGTGGCCGGTGATGCCGTGGCCAAGCTCGACAAGCTGCTGCGCTCGACTGGCTTGCTCTCGACCCAAACCGAAAACGCCACGCAGCGCATCGAGGACTACCAGTCCGAACTGACCCGGCTCGAGGAACGCATGACCCAGCTGCGGGCGCGCTACACCCGCCAGTTCACCGACATGGAGTCCATCGTGGGCAACAACAACAGCCTCAAGAGCAGCCTCAAGAGCAGTTTCGAAGGCATGATGGCGATGTACACCAACAAATAATTCTTAGGTTATTTTTTTTATTTCCTTTGAAGCCCTTTGAGGGGCATCAAGTTTGCTGTAGTGGTGTCGATTCATCTATCGATTCACCATTTTCCTGCGCGTCAAACACCCTGAGGGTGGCCCGCGTGGGACAACCGCAACAGGTGCCCCATGAGCAACGACATCACTGCGATCGGCCAGCCCAGTCCTGCCCCCAGGCCTGTACCCAGTGCCGCCCCGGCCGCCCCGTCGGTGCCCGCGGCCGCACAGAGCGACAACGCCAAAAGCCCCGCCCCTGCAGAAAAGCCCAGTTTCGAACCCAGCCTCAATGTGGAGGAGATGCGGGCCAACCTGCGTGCAGCCATCGAGCGGCTCAACGAGATGATGCGCAAAAACAAGCGCGAGCTCACCTTCGCCATGGACGAGTCCATCGATCGCGTGGTCATCACGGTGAAGAACTCGCAGACCGGCGAGATCGTGCGTCAAATCCCGGATGCCGCAGCGCTGCTCGTGGCGCACAACCTGGAAAGCCACAAGGGCTTGCTGCACAACGAGTCGATCTGACAACAAAAAATTTTCAGATCCCACTCAAGTTCCCGATCACCCTACCGAATCACTTCACAACAGAGATCAACAGTTTCTGTGAATACGGCAGCAACAGGCATCCGCCCCTGCCGGACCTTTGAAACAGCTCATCTAGGAGTCAGACCATGTCCGTCATCAACACCAACGTGAAGTCTCTGGTTGCTCAGAACGCCCTCTCGGTCAACAACCGCAGCCTGTCCAAGACCATGGAGCAACTGTCCACGGGCAAGCGCATCAATTCGGCCGCCGACGACGCAGCCGGTCTGGCCATCAGCAACAAGATGACCGCCCAGATCCGCGGCCTGAATCAAGCCGTGCGCAACGCCAACGACGGCATCTCGATGCTGCAGACCGCTGAAGGCGCCACGCAAGAGATCACCAACATGCTGCAGCGCATGCGAGAACTGGCAGTGCAAGCGGCCAACGACACCTACAGCGACGATGACCGTACCGCCATCAGCGACGAGATCGGCCAACTCGAAGACGAAATCGACCGCATTGCAGCCAACACCACTTGGAACGGTGTTGCCGTGCTCTCGGCCGACGACGACTACGACCTGCAGGTGGGCATGGAAAACAGCACCTCGTCCACCGTCACCATCAGCTTCCTGGAAATGACCGCCTCGGCGCTGGATGTGTCTGGACTGGATGTCAGCACGCACACGGCTGCGCAAACGGAACTCGACAAGCTCGATCTGGCCATCGCCGAAGTGGACTCCTTCCGCTCTGACCTGGGCGCGATGATCAACCGCCTGAACTACGCTGCCGACAACCTGAGCAACGTGTCTTTGAACACCGCCGCCTCGCGCAGCCGCATTCAGGACACCGACTACGCTCAGGCCACCACCGAGCTGGCACGCACCCAGATCATCCAGCAGGCCGCCACAGCCATGTTGGCCCAGGCCAACCAGCAGCCTTCTGCGGTCCTCTCGCTGCTCAAGTAAGCCGCGTAGCCCTGGATTGAACCCGGCTCCGTCCGGGTTCCTGATCTGGATATTCGAAAGCCGGCCGGGCTGATATGGCCCGCGCCTGCCGCGTCCCAGACCGTGTTCGAAGGAGAGGCGACATGAGCAGCATCGCCACCAACAGCAACGCATCGAAGGCGGTCATGGCCGTCACTGGCGCCAGCCAATCGATGCTGGAATCTGTGCAGAAATTGTCCACCGGCCGCCGCATCAATTCGGCGGCAGACGACCAGGCCGGTTTGCGCATCAGCAGCAAGTTGTCCACCAGCATCGTCAGCCTGGAACGCGCCATCAAGAACGCCAACGATGGCATGTCCATGCTGCAAACGGCCGACCAAGGGGCTGGCCGCATCACCGATGCACTGGTGCGCATGCGCGAGCTGGCCATTCAAGCAGCCAACGACACCTATTCGGAGTCGGATCGCAACAGCCTGAACCAGGAGTTCAGTGAACTGCAGGACCAAGCCAATGCCCACATCCAGTCGGCGCAATGGAACGGCCAAGCCCTGTTCAATGGCAGCCTGGACACGGTCAACCTGCAAATTGGCGCTACCGCAACCGACAGCTTCGCGGTGGACATGGCCGATTTCAGCAGCCTGAGCTCATTGACCAGCAGCACCATCGCCAACCGCAGCGACGCCCTCTCGGCGCTGAACGCCATCGACGCCGACATGGTCACCGTGGACGCGGTGCGCGTGCAGTGGGGCGCCGCCGTCAACCGGCTGGAACATGCGGGCGAGGTGTCGGACGCCGCATCGCTGAACCTGAGCGCCTCGCGCAGCCGCATCGTTGACACCGACTACGCCCAGACCACCGCCGATTTGGCCAAAGCCCAAATCCTTCAGTTCGCTGGACAGGCCATGCTGTCGCAGGCGAACCAGCAGCCGCTGTCGGTGCTTCGGCTGCTGCGCTGACGCCAACCTGAGTCCTGGCCCACCGGTCCGTGCAAGACAGTCAATTCCTCTTCGGCCTGCACTTTTAAAACGACTTTGATTTGCTGTGACACAGGCGGTTACTTTCAAAAACAACACCTGTTCAGCAATTCACTGGGTGAATACATAGGTTTGAAAATAAATTTTACAGGGATGACTATGCATGTTTATTTTTTCTGCAAAAGATAAGAGTTCTCAAATCCTGGAATATTTCCAAATATTCTGTAATTTTTAAAAAGCCCACCCACGCGCAGCAAATCGACTGCGGGACCCACCTCTGGTGAATATTCAAAATCACGGTAGTCATCGAAAAGAACAAATCCGCCGGGAACCACTAGCTTCTCATACAAAAGAAAATCCAGAATGACATGACGAGCTTCATGCCCTCCATCGATATGAAAAACGCTGATTTCGCTAGAAATTTCAGAGAACTTCTCGAGGGCAACTTCAGAATATGATGTAATTACTGTGACGTCAGGGTAGAGATTTTCCTTGTAAAAACCCAGCTCCATGGCTTGGTTAGGCAACTCCAGAGGGTCAATTCCAATCACTTTTCGCGCGTTCTGTTTGACCCTGTTCATGAACGCCAATGACTTGCCTTTCCAGACACCGATCTCCAAGATGTCTCCACGCAAATGCATACTCATCAATGCCAGATACCCCAGAAGCTTGGTGTCTTGGTGAAATGAAATTTCTGATCTTGGCATCCTTTGGTGCTCAGGAATCTGGCTCTGAACCAAGTGAAAGTCACGGTCGATCTGCTCCCAGTGGGCATTAATATACGCAGACAGTTTTGCGTCAGAGATTTTTTCCAACAATTCTTTGACCATTGCGTCACCTCTCCATCAACTTCGCCAACACACGGTCAGCTCAAAAAGATAAAAAAACAAGCCGTATTGACCGCACAATTCAACAAGCCGTTTGTCCAAAATTCGCTATCAAATCAACAATTTTTTCAACATCTTGACGTGCTAAGCCTGGGTATATCGGCAAGCAAAGAACGCTGTCCGAGACCCATCTGGCCACCTTCAAGTTGTTGGCATGTGCCGACGGCAAACCACGGTACATGGGGAAATCCGAAATCAAGGGGTAGAAATAACGTCGGCTGTTCACATTGAAATCTTTGAGATGCTTGAACAGTGCATCTCGCCCTGCAGGGTATTCCGACTCCACCAACACAGGAAAATAAGCGTAGTTACGTGCGCCACTGGCGATTTGCGGCACACAGCGTATGCCTTTGACCTGTGCCAAGCCCTCACGGTAAGTTTGGTCAATTTCCTCGCGTTGCCGCATGACTTCAGGCATGTGTTGCAGCTGCAGTAGGCCAAATGCTGCATTGATCTCGCTCATCTTGCCGTTGATGCCAGGCGCCACCACCGTCACCTCGTCTACAAATCCAAAGTTTTTCAGGTGGTCAATGCGTTTTTTGGTTTTGGCATCTGGACACACGATGGCCCCGCCCTCAAAGGTGTTGAAGACCTTGGTGGCATGAAAGCTCATGCAGGAAAGATCCCCATGGCGCAATATGCTGCCTGCCGAATCTTCCACACCAAAGGCGTGACAAGCATCGTAGATGACCTTCAAGTTGTAGTTGTCCGCTATTTTTCTGATGGCCTCGGCATCGCAAGGATTGCCATAGCAATGCACGGGCATGATGGCTGTGGTCTGAGGCGTGATGGCGGCCTCGATCTTGGCTGGATCCAAATTCAAGGTTTCTGGATCGATATCCACAAAAACAGGTTTGTTCCCATGCCAGTGCAAAGCATGTGTGGTGGCCACAAAACTGTAGGGCGTGGTGATCACCTCTCCAGTGACACGTAGCGCTTGTAAAGCCGTGATGAGAGCAAGCGTTCCGTTAGAAAATAACGCCAGGTGTTCAACACCCAAATATTCGCACAACGCCTTTTCGAGCTTTTGATGGAACGCCCCGCCATTAGTAAGTATGCGCTCTCGCCAAATATCTTGCATATAAGGCAAAAAATCCTCCAAAGGGGGCAAATACGGACGTGTCACATAAAGCGGCGAATCAAAGCCTTTGTACGCATTGATTTTAGCTTCAGAATTAACATTAATAAACATGACTAAACTCCATTTGAGCCAGAATTCATTCCCATATATTTTTTCATTAAATAGTTGAAAGCGAACAGTCTATCCACAGATGAGGCAGTCATATATTTAAGGATTTTCGTTGCAGCAAAACGGAGCACTGGTCAATGCATGAATATTGAATTCAAACTGAAATTTCTCCAGTAATTTTAAAAATCTAGCTGCGCCCGAACAAGTAAGATCTGCGCTATCAATCTGTGTTGCCGTAAATTCATAGTGTCAGTAGAGACTTGACCTGTCGTTGTAATGCTGTTACCCGCAGGGGTACATCCATCGCTGCGTACCCAGCAACCAATTTTGATTTGCTCATGTCACTTCCTCATGTAAACCACCTCGGATGAGGATGGCAAAATGGATTTATACAATGGTTAAATTGGTTTACGACCATATCGCTTTCAGATGACTATCCCCAGTCCAGCAACTCAGACGAAGTGTCATTTTTTTTACCATGGAGTCTAAAGCATAAGTCATGCCAATCACCCCCCCCAAAAAAAATTCAATCTAGCCCGTAGCCATTCAGTTTATGAGTGTTGGTGCCTTACGAATAAATCAAGGCTTGCATCAAATTCGCACAATTTCGCTCACATATCCTAAGCAGTGAACATTCCGGATTAAAATTGGCTACCCACCAAAAATACTTCAATCAGGCAGAAAATTGTGTAGAAGGTGAGTGAGATCTCTGTGATAAACTTCCAGTCCTGTTCTCGAGTATTTTCGACAGTCAATATTTATCTCGAAAATTTATCACAAATATGCCTCGCCGATTTTTCTTGTTCTAACTATCTTTGCAGGCGTACCGTATGCCATTTGATTTGGTGGCAAGTCCTTGTTTAGATAGCTTTTTGCCCCCACGACACAGTCGCCACCGATTTCAATACCATTTTTTAAAACTGCGCCAATGGATATAGCAGATCGCGCCCCTATACTTACCCTTCCACCAGTTACAGCCGCCGGCGCCAACGAAGAATAATCTAACATTGTAGAATCATGATCTATAGAACTATTTGTATTTAAAATACAAAATTTCCCAACCTTTGAATTTGGACCCACGACAGCATTCGGCATAACAATAGTACCTTCGCCAATTTTTGAAAAAGATGATATAATAGCCGATTGGTGAACCAACACTGGAAATACTAGGCCAGGCATCATATTGGTAATTTCTTCATAGAATTTTTCCCTTGCGAAATTATCACCAATTGCTATTGCAAAACTAAGATCACGAATATTTTCTAGCTCTAAAATGCTACCGATTACTCTATAACCGAGCAAGCTCGACCCGCTTCTCTGACTGTCAACGAAATTAATTATTTTATAGCCAGCAGATAAAGCGACGTTGGCACTGCTTACCGCATGCCCCCCTGCGCCAAATATGACAATTTTTCTCAGCGAATTTTTCTCACCTGAAGAAGTACTGATATCGCTCATGTTTGTGTCCCAAAATAGTGAAGAAGCACTTGATTATCCATGTACAATTTATATTGAGCCAGCAGACAACTTTGATCAGTTTTAAGAGCAGTCTTGACTGATTGTTTAAATAAAATAGCCATCAACGCCGTCAGATTAGAGGCCTGTAATAGACGTTATAAAAGATGAGTCTAATACGCGCGACACGTCTAGGCTGGCCCTTGTCTTCGAGTCGGAAAATGTGTGATTGGCATTGGAAATCGAGATTATCGGGATTAATCAACGGTGTTGAATTCAATCAGAATCCAAGTAGATTCATAATTTCAACAAAGCAACAGATCGATGTGCGTTAGGTAACCCGCCTGGAGCAAAGGCCTTTGTACTTTCCAGCGGTCAATAACCGAAGTGCATGCTGGCAAATTACTAATTATAGAGCCCCTATCAATCACCATGAATGGGCTCCAGTTGTTCCAAAACATGGTTAATGATCGCATTCAAAGCAAAAGTGTTCAAAGGAAAAACGTCGTGCATAGCCTGCGTCATCTCAGATACCAACGGTTCCAACATAGCTTTTGCCTGTGCGACTGTACTAATTTGCGCAATGTATGCGGCATCTTTAGCCACACCTTGTAAGAAGTAATTTGCCAGATCTGCGTTTCCATTTCGTGCGTAGTAATGAAATGCAGCGTAAAATGTTTTGAGGCGCAATCTATGTTGATTAGCCACACCGGTGAGTGCATGGACACCGCCAGCATGCATATTGTATATTGACGGCAATATACTAGGCATATAATGACCAGAACCAAGTTGCCCTAGCATTGACCAAATGAACATGTCGCCTGCACCACACGCCAATTGCTCTGGAGGAAGTTGTAAGAATGCTTTGCGAAACATCACACTTAGAGTATTGATAGGAGGCGCATGCTGCAATATATGTGGAGAGAGATCGACTTTTGCACCACCAATATAATTGTAGTCTATAGAGCCATTTTTATGCGCTTGAGCATTACCATAAACCAGCACACACTCTGGATGCGACTCTAGATAGTCAAACTGTTTCTGCAACTTTAGAGGATCCGTCCACCGATCATCACCTTCACAGTAAGCAATGTAGCGGCCAGTACATGCGGCATAAGTTCTTCGTAGATTCAAATGTATTCCCATGTTCGGCATGGGAGGAAGTATTTTAATTTTCATAGGATAATTATTTTCCCATGACTTTAAAATCTCAAGTGTATTGTCTGTGCTGCAATCCTCTCCAATTACGATCTCAAATCGAAAATTTGTTTTTTGATTAACAAACGAATTTAATGCATTTCCAATAAAAGCCGCATGATTATAAGTGATACATAGTATGCTCACCGCCACATCATCATTCAAGGTAACCCGAGCTGGCGCAAATTCAACTTTCTCTTTGCAGGTCTTTTTGGTGAACAACATGAAAGGCTCATAGACATCCAATTTATGCGGATTGTCCGTACTAGTTGGCTGCACGAATTTGGGGGCATTATTATTAAAAATCCGGCCTATCCTATGCAGCACATCTTGGCCAAATAACCGGCGGTGATGAGCAGCTCCGTATATGTGTCCTTGAACATTACTCTTCCTGATGCCTTCATCTTCCCATGTGGTCTTTAGTACAAGACTAAAAGTTGTTTGCATCACCAAATGCCCGTCTGATTTGAGTACTCTATTCAGCTCGCAAAGTGCATTATCGATCGAAATCACAGCCTCCAACTGCCTATTGGCAATTATTAAATCAAATACCTCGTCATCATAAGGCAATTTTTCAATATTGACTGTTTCATATCGTCGATCCCGATCATTACTCACTGCCAGAATATGGAATTCCGGTTGCAATGTCGCCAAATAATCTACCAAATGAGGTTCAGGATTGAAGTGCAATATCCGTAATGATTTTTTTCCCTTTAATATTTCCGTAGCATCAAAGTAAAATTTTAGCTGCCGCTCTAATACAGTTGCACCGCATTGGTGACAATCGCTCCTCACGGCTCCAGTTACCTTAAGCTGCTCATGCCAAAAGTTCGCTCTTGTCATAGCACATGATTCTGATAGGTCTGCCTCACAGTAATTACATATTGAATATGTCATAGCTGGCTATCGTCTTTGGATGAACGGTCAATCTCGCCAAGGCAAAATTATTTACGGCCATATTCGAATGTTAGTATTTACAGAACCTCTGGCGGAATTCAAAATATACAATGATTTCTCTCATGATTTTGCACCTTTATCAGTCTAAAAACCAGAATCCACCTGCAGCAGTGCGTCAGGGAATTCAAAAATTATATTAAAGATTCTCGCGATACGACAATCAAAAATATCACAAAACACCCGTACGCTATCATTTTAATAACCGTTACCGAATAATTCATATCACTCATATAGACCAAAACAACACCATATTGAATTTAATCATAATATTTTTGGTATTTTTAATTAATTTAAATAGCGACTGTTATGAGTGCAACTGCATGTCGGCAATCTTTTTTATCACCTGATTCCTAAGCTCTGAAAATTTATTTAAATAAGTCAAGTGACCAGTTTTATCATAGGTTCTCTTCAATGCATCGCTGAGCACAGCCTCATTAAAGAACTTATTGAACGGCGTTGCAGATGCCCCTATGAGAAATGGGTCAAAATCCAAGCATGTGAAATTTTTATTCACAAGGAGACAAATTGTTGCCAGCCGCTCTTGTACAAAGACTTTCATTGGAACTTTTTGCGCTCCATAAGTCGTATCCTCATTGAGGATGGTGGCAAGGTCTCCGTTTCTCGACTCAGCAGTATTGTATAATAATTCACCAAGTGCCAGCCATTCAAGCCAAAACGACTTTTTAGCAACGAAATAGTTACAGAAAATGCTATTGCCATTATGAGTAATTGCTTCTCCAATGTCAATTCCAGATGCATGTTCATCAACAAATTTTTGGCATGCATGCATCAAGCCTGGATGGAAAAAATCACCTTGCTCAAATACACTTTTGAATATAGCCAACAAGTCCCAAAACGGGCTGAAACTAACTACATCTTCTCCCGAGTAATTATTTTTTATGAATTTATCCACATCCGAAAAATTCAAATTTGTTTTTTTATTGAATTTGGGAGAGAAAAACCCGTATAATACATCATCTTGCAACCTGTTTTTCAATAGGAAATTTCGGATGGGCCAATACTCTCGCCAATCAGGGCGTTGATTAGCAGTATTATCCAGAATTTTGAAACCCGCAGGGATTTCAATCATCGTCTCTGGTGAATAGCATATTTGATATATATTTATTTTCACAAGCATACCCAATCAAAATTGGAACTGGAAAACATCTCGAATGATGACCCTAATGAAAAACGCATATCCAAATAGTCACTTCCTCTCGTATCATTTGAATACAATTTGAATGCAATTTTTTCGTAATTTTCTTCGCTAGATGCGATCAGTTCATCCGCACGTAATGAACTTAAAATACTCAGTCCCATCCTTGAAACCATCGTCTTCCCATAGCGCGTCACCAACGGTACCCCTGCCCTGATCACGTCGTTGGTGGTGGACCCGCAGTTGTAGGGATAAGTGTCCAGAAAGACATTGCACAGTTTCAACCTTGCACAAAACTCCTTGTGCGCCACCCGTGGAGAAAAGACGATGCGGGAAAGATCAACCTCCGCCGCGCGGGCGTGGTTTTTCAGATTCGCGGTGGTGGTCGGATTGTCGTCAATCAGCCAGAGCACCGCGTCCGGGATGCGTTTGAGCAAGCGCATCCAGCAGGCAAACATCTCGGGCGTGATCTTGTAGACGTTGCCAAATGCGCCCATCACAAAAGCGTCTTCGGGCAAGCCCACCTCGGCGCGGGTCACCACCGGCAAATTCGGCTCTGGGGGCGTCAGGGGGATGAAACTGCCCTCCACATAGACCGGTTTTTCCGTGAAATGCTCGGCAAGTTCGGGCGGCAACACGTGCTTGTCGGCAATCACAAAATCAAACCAGGGCATGCCGGTGCTGCCGATAAAGCCCAGGTAGGTGCCCTGCTTGGGCGCCGGGTGCAGGGCAAAAATGCCAGGCCGCGCCCCCGAACTCAGGCCATGCAGGTCAATGAGAATGTCGATTTCATCGGCCAAGATGGCCTGGGCCGCTTCGCGGTCTGTCATGTGGTGAATCGGGCGCACCTGATCAAACTGCGCCAAAACCTCTTGGCGGTGCCGGGTGCCGTCATCGACCGTGAAGTCGTAGCCATAGACCTCGTACTGGCCGCGGTCAATGCCCTGCAGCATGGTGGGCAACAAAAAGCCCACCGCATGCTCGCGCAAGTCGCCTGACACAAACCCCACCCGTGTTTTGCCATGGTGGTAGCGCTCCACAGCGCACAAGCGCTCTTCCTTCAGGCCATATGTCCGGGCCACAAAAGCATGCGAGCACAGCAGCTGCTGCACCGGGTCTTCGGTCAGGGCCAGCATGGCCAGGGGGGAGGTGGCCATCAGCATCTGGTTTTTGCTGATGCCCGGCAAGGGCTTGTAAACTGGCCATTCACAGGCCTTTTGCCGGATGTGCACCCAATGCTGGATCACCCCAGGCTGCTTGGGATTGACCTGCAAGCTGTGCTCCAGCGCCTGCAGCGCCGGTGTGTAGCGCTTGTGGTTTTCGTGCACGCGGCCAATGTGGTTGAGGGCCGCTGTCAGCAGTTCGGTGGGCACAGGCTCCAGGGCATAGCGCTGCCCGGTCAGCCGCCCCCAGGCCTCAATGGCCTGGTCCACCTGGCCCTGCTTTTCCATAACCAGGCCCAAATTGATGTGCGCCTGGGCAAACCCGGGCGACAGCCGAATGGCTTCTTCATACGCCTGCTGCGCGGCAGGCAAGTGGCCCAGCTGCTGCAAAAGGGAGCCGTGGTTGAACCAGACCAGGTGCTTTCGCGGGTCCTGGTGGTGCACCAACCAAAGCGCATACAGGTTGGACGCCGCCTGAGCATGGCCATCGCGCTGCAGCTGCTCAGCCTGCGTCACCAGCATTGAGAGCGGCATATCACCGCGGCGCACCAGCGCCACGATGTTCAGTTCGGGCTCGGGCACTTGCAACGGTTTGCTGATCAGTGGGTGGGGCATCGGGGCGTTCATGCGATCTCCTTGCGCTGTGCCTGCAAAGGCCTTGGCTTTGGCACGGAACATGCAAGTTGAATGCCAGCTCACTGAATCCTCTGGTATTCATTTTGAAGTTTCAACGACGAAATTCCGACGGATCAAGACCAGGCAGCGGCAATGAAATGCCGCCGCCTGGCTTCAGTTTGCCGTGCGATTGCCGATCCTGGGTGAGGCCTTTGTCAAAAAGAAAGGCCCATCCCCTCAAGTTTCGGCCGCTGCATCCGAATCGACGAATAAGCAATAGTCAGACGCTCCCGTTGCGCCTGGCGTTGACGCCCCGCTGCACAAAGCAGCGGCGCAAACCAACAGTTTGAAGGGGTTCCCATGGTCTCATCCATCAGCTCATACACCGCCGCGCAGATCCGGGGCTTGGACTTCACTGCCAACAGCAGCAGCACGAACCCGGTGTCGACGGCGGACATCGCTGCCCTGTCGCCCACACAAATCAAAGAGCTGACGACCGCCCAGATCAGCTCCCTGACGAGCGCGCAGATCGCTGCCATCGAGACGGTGGACTTTGTGCAACTCACAGGCAACCAGATCAGCGCGTTTGCCCCTTCCAATTTCAGCGACGGCCTGCTCACTTACGACAAAAACAAGCTCCAGGCCATGACGGGCACCCAGCTTGCCAGCCTGACCACAGGCCAGATTGCAGCTTTCACAACCGACCATGCGGCCGCGCTCGACGCCAAAGACCTGAGCATGCTCAGCGCCGCGCAGCTCAATGCCTTTGACACCGAGGTGCTGGCATCGCTGAGCAGCACCCAGCTGCAAGGGCTCAAGGCAGTGCAAATCGGCGGCCTGAGCACTGGCCAGCTCAACGCCCTGACCACCGCGCAAGTGCAAAGCCTCAACCTGGGGCAGCTCAAGGGGCTGACCAGCGGCCAGATCAGCGGCCTGTCCACCACCAACCTGCAAGCGCTGACCACCGCCCAGGTGCAAAGCTTCACGGCCATGCAGCTCACCGGCTTGACCAGTGGCCAGGTGCAGGCGCTGGAATCGGCCGACCTGTCGGCCATCAAGGCCGGCACCCTGGGTGGGCTGGGCACCTTGCAAATCCAGTCCCTCACCTCGGCGCAGGTCCGTACCCTGGGCGATGCCCAGATCAAGGCGCTCACGGTCAGCCAGATCAACGCCATGGACACGGCCGATGTGGCCGCCCTCACCACGGGCCAGATTGCGCAATTCAAACCCGACCAGGTGGCCGGCATGAGCAGCACCCAGCTGCGCGCGCTGGGCACCAGCCAGGTCCAGGCCCTCACGGCTGCCCAGGTGCGTGCGCTGGGCAGTGCCCAAATCAGCAGCCTGAGCACCGACCAACTGCAAGCCCTGACCACCGATCAGGCCAAGGTGCTCAGCGCCACCCAGCTCAATGCCCTGAGCGGCGCCCAGCTGGCCAAACTGGAAACGCAAGATGTGGCTGCTCTGAACGGCGCCGCGATCAAAGGTTTGTCGACCGCCACCGTGCAGGCCCTCACCTCCAGCCAGGTGTCGTCGTTGCAGGCCGGCCAGGTGCGCAACCTCACGGTCAGCCAGCTCAATGCGCTGGACACGGTCGATCTGGCCAATATGGGCACGGCACAGGTCACCCAACTGACGATTGACCAGGTCGCTGGACTCAGCACCGACCAGCTGACGGCCATGACCACCAGCCAGTTCAGTGCACTTGACGGCAAACAGATCAAGGCGCTGACCACCACCCAGATGAACGCGCTGGGCACGGACAAGCTGCAGGCCCTGACCACGGCACAGGTCAAGCAGCTGTCTGCCGACCAGTTCAACGCGCTGTCCTCCAGCAACATCAGCGCGCTCCAGACCCAAGACATCGCCGCCATGGCCGGCAGCACGGCTGCTGGCCTGTCCACGGCGTTTGTTGCCGCCCTCACCTCCAGCCAGGTGCAAGCCCTGGACAAGGCCCAGTTGGCTGGCATGACCAGCACCCAGCTCCAGGCCATAGAAACGGACGACATGGCGCAGATGAGCACCGCGCAACTGGCCATGCTGCGCGCCGACCAGCTGGGCAGCCTGTCCACCGACCAGCTCAACAACCTGGGCAGCAGCCAGATCCAGAGCCTGGCCGCCAAGCAATTGGCTGGATTGACCACAGGACAGATGGCCTCGCTCACCACAGACAACCTGGCACTCTTGACCGCCACCCAGGTCAAAGCCTTGTCGGCCAACCAGCTCAACGCGCTGGGTTCCGACCAAGTCAGCACCTTGACCTCCACCGCGCTGTCGGCGATCAACGACGGTGCCTTTGCCAAACTGTCTACGAGCAGCCTGCAAGCCCTGACCACCGGCCAAATGCAGCACCTGACCAACAAGCAGCTCAAGGCCATGGGCAGTGCCCAGCTCAACGCCTTAGAGACCGACGATCTCCAGCAGCTGAACTCTGCCCAGCTGGCCAGTCTGTCTGCCAGCCAGCTCTCGCGGCTGAGCACAGACCAGCTCAATGCCCTGACCACGACCCAATTCGCCTCCCTCTCGGGGGCGCAGGTGGCGGGGCTGACCACAGCGCAAATGGCCAGCTTGTCAACCGACCACCTGCAGGCACTGACCACAAAACAAGCGTCAGCGCTGTCGGCCAACCAGCTCAATGCGCTCAGCAGCGCACAAATCGAATCGCTGGAGTCGGCCGATGTCGCGGCACTGAACGCCAGCACCATCAGCAAGCTTGCCACCAGCCAGCTCGATGCCCTGACTTCCGACCAGGTCAAAGCCATGAGCGTGCAGCAGCTGCAGGCGCTCGGCACCGCCCAGATCCAGGCGATTGGCGAACATGTGTCTGAGCTCAGCACCGCCCAGCTGAGCCAACTGCGGGCCAGCCAGATCGCAGTGCTCGACACCGCCGAGCTCGGCGAGCTGAGCAGCAGCCAGCTGCAGGCGCTGACAGGCGGCCAGGTGGCCGCCCTGACCACAGCCCAGATCGCGAGCCTGGACAGCGCCGACCTGAACACACTGACTGCGGCCCAGTTCAGCTCGCTGACCTCGGCGCAGGTCAATGCCATCAGCGACGCCAATCTGCAAGCCTTGACCAGCGACGACCTGACCGCCCTCAACAACAACGCCATTGCAGGCATGGGTACGGCCAAGATCCAGGCACTCACCACCGATCAGGTCCAGCAGCTCACGGCCACCCAGATCAAGGCCCTGACCACGACCCAGCTCAATGCGCTGGAAGCGGCTGACCTGAAAAAGCTCACCACCGGCCAGATCGGCGCACTGCTGGCCGATCAGGTGGCCGGGCTCAGCACCACCCAGCTGAGCGAGCTCACCACGGCACAGGTCAACGCCCTGTCCGCCGCACATGTGGGCCGCCTGTCCACAGGCGGTGTTCAGGTCCTGTCCAGCGCCCAGGTCGCGGCCATCAACGCCACCGCCCTGCGCGCGCTCAGCGCCGACCAACTCAACGCGCTGGACACCGCTGACGTGGCGGCCATGGGCACCAGCCAGGTCGCCGCGCTGCGCGGTGATCAGCTCGCGGGCATGACCACCGGCCAGCTCAACGCCCTGACCACCACCCAGGTGGCCTCGATGTTGGGTGCGCAGCTGGGCAGCCTGACCACGGCACAAATCAGCACGCTCAACACGGCATCGGTTGCGGCCCTGACCTCGACCCAGATCCCGGGCCTGAAGGTCGAGCAGATCGACGCCCTGAGCACCACGCAGGTCAGCAAGCTCAGCTCTGCCGCTGTCGGCGCCCTCACCGGCGCCCAGGTCAGCCGCCTGAGCACCGACCAGCTGGCCGCACTGACCACAGATCAGGCACAAGCCCTGAGCAATGCCCAGGTCCGCGCTTTGACCACCGCGCAGATGGCGGGTCTCAATACCGACTCACTGGCCGCGCTGAGCACAGCTCAGATTGGCTACTTCAGCGCGGTACAACTCAATGAGCTCAGCAGTAGCCAACTTGCGGCTGTGCAGACCGATGAAATCGCCGCGCTCGGCGCCAAGGTGCTGGCCGCCCTGGACACCGATGCCGTGGCGGCCCTGAGTTCCGACCAGGTGCGCGCACTCGGCTCGGCACAGCTGAAGGCCCTGAGCGCCAACCAGCTCAAGGCCCTGGACACGGCAGACGTGCAAGCGATGCAGACCAGCCAAGTCCAGGCCCTGACGGCCACCCAGGTCTCGCAACTGAGCACCGACCAGATCTCGGCTTTGAGCACCGATCAAGTGGTCGCCCTGAGCACCGCCCAGGCGGCGGCCCTGACCACGGGTCAGATCCAAAGCCTGACCACCGCCCAGGTCCAGGCCCTGAGCAGTGCGCAATTCGGCGCACTCAGCGGCACCCAGATCGCGTCCATGAGCAGCGCCCAGCTGGCCGCCCTGGATTCCGGCGATCTGGCAAGCCTGACAAGCACCCAGATCAGCGGTCTGACCACCGCCTTTGTCAGCGCCATGACCACGGCGCAAGTGGCCGCGCTGAGCACCGCGCAAGTGGCGGCCCTGAGCGCCACCCAGCTCAATGCCCTGGACAGCGCACAGATTCAGGCGATCGAGACCCGCGATGTGGCGGTGCTGAGCGCCACCCAGGCCAGCGGCCTGGACACCGACGCCATCAGCCAGCTGGGCACCGCCCAGATCGGCGCCCTGGCCAACGCCAATGTGGCCGCCCTGACCACAGCGCAGGTCAGTGCGCTGACCACGGCCCAGGTGCAGGCCCTCAACTCTGGCCAGCTGGCCGGTATGAGCAGCAGCCAGCTCAACGCCCTGAGCGAGGAGCAGATCCAGGCGATCGACACCGCTGACATTGCTCAACTGGGCACCAGCCAGGTGGCCAATTTGTCCACCGCCAATGTGGCCGCACTCACGTCGGCACAAGTCAGTGCCCTGGGTTCTGCCCAGCTGCAGGCGATGTCCGCTGCGCAGCTCAATGCGCTGGACGCGAGCGATGTCACCGCCATGGGCACCGACCAGATCGCCGCCCTGACCACCACGCAGATCAGCCAGCTGAGCAATGACAACATTGAGGCCCTGAGCACGAACCAGATTGCGGCCCTGAGCTCGGCCCAGGTGGGCGCCCTGACCACCAGCCAACTCTCGGTGGTGAGCGATGCCCAGTTCACCGCGCTGGGCACCGGCCAAGTGACCGGCCTGACTTCGGGCCAGTTTGCTGCGCTGAGCGAGAGCCAGGTACAGGCGCTGAGCACCAGCGAAGTGGCGGCCTTGAGTACGGCCCAGGTCAGCACCATGGGCACCACCGCCCTGACCGCCATGACGGCGGAACAAGTCACAGCGATGAGCTCTGCCCAGGTGGCCAGCCTGACCACTGCCCAGCTCAATGCACTGAGCGAAGAGCAGCTGCAGGCGGTCAGCACAGGCGACATCGCCGCCCTGGGAACGGCCCAGCTCGCTGGCATGAACAACACCCAGATGACGGCGCTCACTTCAG
>JACCDW011253733.1_pt1 | contig 19148 bp, 23 predicted proteins | sample 7449781 | NCBI WGS metagenome assembly JACCDW01 (sample SAMN15323449, study PRJNA562643) | freshwater metagenome | isolation source: river surface water | place: USA:Blue River Watershed | collected 2017-08-18
CGATGCACCATACGCAAATCTTCATTCGCAATCCCCGTTGTTTCCATCACCACCTCCTTTAACTTTGCCAAAGGGAGTTTAGGATCAATCAACACAGTATACATTTTGCCTTCAATCGTCTTCACGTAAATATGAATCATCTTCTTGTCTTCCTATTTATAAGTGAAAAAGGAAAGAATCATTTTTTATTTGCTTGGCAAATAAAAAATAATCAACGAGCCCAAGCGAGAGTATCATTTTTTATTTGCTTTTTATTTTTTACCAACAAAGGCCCCAGGTTCTCCATCCGTTCCTACTTCAAAGATGAATCCTTCTTCACACACCCAACGCTCCTTTCCCCCTATAACTTCCTTCCACAACTTCTGCGTATCTGTTGCCAAGGTCTCAGGTTGCGTTTCATCTTCAAAATAGACCTTTTTAATCACTGGAAAACTCTTCAAAATACTTTTTTCAATAGGAACAGGTTCTTTGGGAAGCGGTTTGGCTTTCGGCATCTCCTCTGTTTCGTTTGGTTGGCTTTGAACCTTCCCTTCACGAAAGCTGTGGAGATATACCCTTTTATCACCCGTTTTCACGTAACACACCTTCCAACCATTCACCGCATGCCTCGTATCATTTCCCAACACTACATCCGCACACGTCATTGCCCACTGGGTAAGGCTGTGAAAAGTCGTTGCTTGTTTCTCCCAGCTCATAGGTTGGGTTTTCCTGTCAACCTCAATCCGCATGACTCCATTCTTCTCATTGAAGAGTGTTGCCTCAAACTCTTTGAAGTGTTCTCGCGTTCCCAAACTTCGATAGATCTTTGTTCCTGACTGAAGGGCGAGCATTTGTTCTTGTCTTTAAGAATAAGTTGAAGACAAAAACAATTTTAATTAAGCCTATGATTAGGTTTTCCAGAAAATCTGGAAAACCTAAAATATAAAGCCCTAGCTTTATGACCACACCAAACGAATCAATGAATCCTCCTCTAACACTAACCTTTGTGTTTTTGGATTTTTGAAGTGTTGTCCTTGAATTTGTATTTCTACATCTGGAAATAACTCACGCAACTTCTCCACAATGTAATACCGCAACTCCTTTGCTTCCCCAAACAACCCATGTGTATATTCAAAACAACCCATCTGCGCAACCCCTTTGACACCCCTATAAATATCTGCTACTGTCTGCTGTATCAACAAATCCCTTTTCCTCCTCAACACTTCTGGATACAGTTCCTGGAGATCTTTTCTGCTGAGTGGTTCCATCTATCTTATTCTTCAAAAGAAGCGTTAAATACAAACATCTTCTCTTGAATCGACAAATCCGAATCTGGAAACTTTTGCCTCATCTTCGCCAAGATGTCCTCCTGAAAAACATACACATCCCTTTTACGGGGATACTTGTAGGCGTCTGGATTTTCCTTTAACACTCCCATACAACGAATAGCAATACAAGATTCTTGTATACAATCTTCAAGTAAATACGACCATGAAAAAACTCCCTCTTTGGCTTTCGCAAACACTAGCTCGCATAATGCTTCAAACGCCATTTTGACCACCAAGTATTTTCTGGTTTCAACATCTTGCTTATAAATATCGTGTAGCTGTGAACGTGTAAAAGGGGTAATGTTATCCATTTCTTCTTTTTATTTATAAAGATTTAAGGTTCGCGCACTCGGATCGGTCGCCCCTGGACTCCACTTGGGCATCCAGAACGGCCAGTAATCACCCGTGTGTTGATACACTGTTTCATACATCGTGCGATACCAAAGTTGCTCTTTGGTTTTTGGCGCACATTCTTCAGGCGTTTCATACGAACCCATATCTTCATCCTTGACCAACCCCTTTGACTCAATACGTTCCTGAATCTCTTGATACCAAGATTTTTCTGTACAACTCACACCGTCGCTAAACGCTTCTTTACGACGCCACAACACTTCAGGAGGTAACAACCCTTCTTCTTCAAATGCCGTTCGTAGTGCCCATTTTTCACAGCGTTCCTTCGTGGGTCTACGCAATTCCGTTGGCAAACTTCTCGCAACCGCCACAAACTGTTTGTCCAAAAAGGGTGTTCGTGGTTCTAACCCGTGGGAACTAATGGAACGGTCAGAACGCAAGACATCATAACTAGAAATCTCCTCTAACAATCGTTCAGACTCCATCTCAAAGGCTTCGTCAGAAGGCGCACGGTAAAAATATAAATACGAACCAAAAATCTCATCAGAACCATCGCCATTAAACACTACCTTACAATCACTCTGTCTCTTGATTTCTCGTGCGACCATCCAGTTTCCCACAGAAGCCCGTACCGTTGTGGTATCATAACTCTCAATATCATAAATCACTTCAGGAATCACTTCAAACATCTCATCGGCACTCGTTAGGACTTCCGTGTGGTCGCTCCCAATCCAATCCGCCACCATCTTGGCATACTTCAAATCGGTTGAACCAGGCATGCCAATACTAAATGTCTTCAACGGTGGTTTACCTAACCCCTTTAACTCCCGCTGCACCAACGCTGCAATCAAAGATGAATCTACACCACCGCTCAATAAAGCGGCAACAGGTCTCTCAGTCATCAAGCGTTTGTGAACAGCTGCCACAAGAGCGTCACGTAACTGCGTTTTCCAGTTTGAAGAATCCGCCATTTTTATCCAAGGAACAGTGTGATAAGTGTACTGTTCCACCACCCAACCAAACATGGAATCGTATTCGAGTTCCCAGACCGTTCCAGGAGGAAACTCCTGAATCTCGTCACCATCCTCACAACCTTCCTCTAACCCCTTTCGTTCACTCGCAAACATAAATTCACCCGAACTCTTTTGTACGTAATACAAAGGACGAACGCCATACGGGTCACGTGCCACAACTGCTTTATTGTTGCTGATATCAACTATAACCAACGCAAACACTCCATCTAACGCACGAGCAAAAGCAACAGAATCCTTTGTTCCCCTCCAGAGATTTCCTAAGACTTCACAATCTGAACCTGATACAGAACTTCCATATCTACCCTCTAACTCCTTTGCGTTGTAGATTTCTCCATTACACATCCATACCAAATCCTTACCACTATTGAAAAAGGGTTGCATACCTTGTGGATTTAATCCGTTGATTGCCAAACGAGTAAATCCCAACGTCGCACCACATACATCGACAACTTCTGTTTGTTCAGGTCCACGAGCTTCAATGTGCTTCACGTGCTTTTCACGCACTTCATCATGACTCATACGTTTGTGGGCCAGATAAGCCCAAATACCGCACATTCTTCTTTGACACAAACAAAGTTCCTTAACCCTTTTTAGAAAGAAATGGCGGAAAATAATATTCCGCTTCCAGCCAGCTTTAATAATGAACATAATGGGAATGTTTACAAACAAAATCTTCAGTCTTTTTTACAAGGTCCTGGTGAACAACAACAGGCGGTTGTCAATAATCCAAACCAACCTGTTGTCAATCCCAATCAACAAGAAGCCATTGAACAAGTGAACAAAGTTCTTGATGATAACCAAATCCAACAAGCTATTTTTTTTGATAATGATCATACAAATATTGTACTTGTATACAAAGCTTGTGGAAATATTATTAGTTGTGTTGAAATCCCTGAAAGTTCATCCGCTGGGCCAACGCTAAACTATGGAACACCCTATATGGATCATTTGCGAAATAGACTCAAAGACAAACAATACTTTGATTTTTTGGCATCCATTCAAAGATTTGATACATTAGATATTGTTTCCGGTATTCAATCACGACATTTGGCACAACTTCAAGAATGGATGGAAAACACCGCCACATTTCCGCGACGTGCCGCGATTTTTGATTGGGATCGAACCCTGACAATGTTTGAAGGATTTTCATTGGAATCATATGAAGGCTTGAAATGGGGATCCATTTTACGATATTTGATGGGTGGTGATAAGCGATTCAATGGGTTGCGTAGAATGTTTCAAATGCTCCATGAGCAAAATATTCAAATCATCATTTTAACCAACAATGGTGCGTGTGGAAGTCCTGATGAAGAAATGTATCGTTTATTTTTCCAAGGTTTAGTTGAGGCATTCCTTGACCCCATCCCTTTTACACTCATCTGTTCACGATACACCGCAAGAGGTCACAAAGGAAATGCGATTCGTCAAGATCCTCGTTTTACAGGTTGTGTTGCGCAAGCATTGTCAAAAGGTGGAAAACGCAAAACAAAAGGCAAAGGCAAAAGAAAATCCAAACGCAAAACTAGAAAGTACTAAATGGACGCATCCGATATTATTCGACGTGATCAGCAACGAGCTATTTATTCAGACTTTATAAAACATGTAAGTTCTGTTGTAAGTACAACTTGTTGTTCAACAATCACCACTGGTATTTTTAACTTTTCTTCCTACGAACTCCGTGACAATGTGTTAAAAGGTGTTAAAGAGTGCCTACCTTGCTCCACCATTGGAAGCAGCAGTTAGTCTAAACAATCCCCTCTTACACAACCAGAAATGCCTAAGAAACCTCCCAAACCCGCCAAAACAATGGCGGATCGTGTTCGTGACGCTGTTGAGATTTTACAAAACCTCAAGAGTGTTGGAATCACCGAACAAGATTTTGGATACGATGAAACCAAAAAAGTCTTGGATGAATGGATCAAGTCTGGTGAAACATGGGAGGGCAAAGTGGATTTTCCACGACATGGTCGTTACTTGGAAATGATTTTGCCTTGGCGTCAAGATCGTAAATGTACCTCCGTCTTCCGCGCCACCGAACTACTCAAACGCGAATGGAAAGACCAATCAGAATGAGCGCACCTCTCAAGGCTGCCAACTCCGAAGGCGGGTTATATGAACTTCTCGCCCGAGGCAATAAAGATGTTTTTTTCTATCAAGACACCCCTGATAGCAAATTCATCTTCGATAACAGCGTCCAACCCCAAGCCCCCTACTCCTACGAAATCCGTAAAGTCCCTCCCACAACCAGTTGTGACTTTGGACGCACTGTGGAGTTTCAGTTGGATGTGATTGGGGATGTTATGAACCACCCTACCCTTTTAATCAATCTCCCCTCCTGGCTTCCCCCCACCTACGCAACCACCAACCCTACAACACAAATCACCGATCTCTCTGGATACTCCTACGGTTACGTTAATGGCATCGCTTACTTTCTTTTTGAACGTATACAGTTATTCCAAGATAATATTCTGTTACAGGAGTTTTCAGGAGATTCTTTGTGGGCGATTGGAAAAACGGAAGGAACATATGGACATGGTTGGGTCACCTCCAAACTTCATGGTGAACACAACGGTTCTTCATTATCGATCCAACGCAACGCCACACCAGGCCAACTTCGCCTTGAGTTACCGCTGATTGGTTGTCAAGGAAGTAACGATTGCGGTTTTCCCCAACGCGCAGCCACAGCCCACACCTACAAACTCCGTTGTAAGTTACGCAAGCTTGAAGATCTTGTAGAATCATCTCAAACTCTTTCCCAATGTGAAAAACCTCAACCATGGGGCAGAACCTTTCAACAAGTCTCTTCACCCAACGGAACTCCCCAACACTTCAATACACTTCCCCGTGAGAACATTCCTCCCCTTTTACTTCAACTCGAAACGCAACAAATCTATACCACCAAAGAAATACAAGACGCTCTTCAAGCGAAACAACTTCAAGTTCCTTTCCGACGTGTTACAGAGAATGTCTTTTCCCAAAACAAGGCTGATTATTTAAATGTACTCAATGGTGGTACTGCGACTATTAATCGTCGCTTGGATGGTCGTCATCCTTCTGGACGTATCCTCTTTTACTTTCGTTCTCTCGATGATATTCAAGCGAATCGTTGGTGGAAGATTGGCGCAGGAACTTCCGAAGACCCCTATTACAGATACATCAGTTTAACGATCGCAGGACAAGCCCGTGAACTTCCACGAACTCCATTGGTGTGGCGCGATATTACCAACTTTGCCAAAGAAGATTTGGATACAGGCATTCAAATGAATACCATGAACTGGACATTGGGTTCTGTCGCACCTCTACGTTTTCCCCAAAGCTCTCTCGAAACGCCAACAGGAACTGTGAACTTTACTACCGCTGACCGTCCGAACTTGTATATTGATTTAGCGAATCCGCAAGCCACTACCCCTGCGACACAACTCTATGTGATTACAGAAGGTTGGGCTGTGTTCCAAACCGAGAAAGGTCGTGCGGAACTTTATAACCAAAACTAAATTAGAAATGGCAACTCCAGGAACAGATCCAAGATCTATTGCGTCAACCCCTTTTTCACCCCTTTCCAATAATGGAAGTAGTCCTGTTGTTCAACCAATGGGACTTTCCATTATGAAACCAATGGGACTTTCTATTTCCAAACCTTCTATGGGACTTTCTATTTCAAAACCTATGGGACTTGGATTAAAAAAACCTGCGTATAACAACGACTTTGACCCAATGACAACTGGACTCAACGCTGAAAATACCTTAGAAAATATAAGTACAAAAGGACATCGTAGTTCTTTGTTTCTCATTAAACGCAAGAATGGATCTACAAGGGGATTGCGTAAAATAGCTATCCAACCCAATAAAACTCGTAAACGTAATACTACAAAGCCTGTTGTAGGAAACATTTATGAAGAAACTATTCAAGAAACAAAAGTGTATCAACGTTTGAAGAATGATCCTGAAGCAAAAAACTATCTGGCTGGATTTTTAGGAGCAGGAGCAAACGTTGCTCAGGGCCAGGCATATTTAAATATAGACTTTATTGAAGGTGAAGATATTATTTCTATTTTGAGTTCTTTACATCAATCACAAGTCAAAGAATTTAAAGATATTATACAGGGTGTTGTGGAAGCTTTATTGTGGTTACTTTCAAAAAAACTAACACATGGTGATATTTCCAATTCAAACTTTCGTCGCGGAACTGATGGACGCATACGCATTTTAGATTTAGGTTTTGCAAGTAATATTGACCGTGGATCCGCCAATATAGATATGAACGCCTTTTACACAATGTTTACAGATGAAGATATTATTGGAAATATGATGGAAACATTTCCATTTTTAAAAACATTTCCAAAACCTGAGTTTGTATATGCTGGCGAAGATGCGAAAGCTAAATTGGAAGTCTATTACAAATCTGTTTTGGAGTGGTTATCAACAGTAGAAGGTGGAAGACGCAAAATTCGTAAAACAAAATCAAAGCATAAAACAACCCGTCGCCATTAAACAGATGGCATCGAAACAACCCAAAGGAGATATTGTCACACTCTTGGATCTCACGCCTCGTGATGTTCAAGATGGAGAACTCTTCCCTCTTTCACATACTAAAACTTGGTGGCTTCCTGATCCCGAACGTCGTGTCCGTCCTTTTACATTATCCGTCCAACAGTTTCCTATTCGCGGTCCCACCGCTTTTGGCCAACGTTTTACTTTTGACTTAGGCTCCGTAAAATGTGGCGACTTGCTCTTAGGTTCTGTGTTACAGGTTGGGTTAGGACACTGGTTTGATGATACAACAATTCTTCGTTTTGCTTCCACCCGCTACTTATATCCTTCCACAGAAGACCCGTGGTACTATGCGAGTTCCTTAGGAAATATCATTCTCCAACAAGCGGAGCTAGAAATAGACGGTGTAACCATTGAAACGATCGATGGAGATTTTTTAAATGTTTGTTCTTTGTTATTCCAAGACATCAATACGCAGTTTGGATTCTCAGCTGACGGGCTTGGACGAACCCCTTTTACAGAACTCGGCAACACCCCTTCCACCAATCAGTTTCCTACCCGCAACGGAACCATTTTTATTCCTCTCATGTTTTTCTTCCAACGCACCCGCTTAGCAGAAGCACTTCCCCTTTTAGCTTGTCGTGAAGGTACAGTACGTATCCACATCACGTTTCGTCCTTTCCAAGAAGTCGTACGACGTCTCAATGGAGTTCGTACCAGCTGTGATGAAGTTCCTTTGAATCAAAGCATAACAGTTAGCGCTCTCCTTGATAATCAAATCCGCATGCCTATTTCCATTCCAACCTCCATAAGTATTCCTGGATTCAAAAATATTCAACTTATTACCTATTCAGCACATACTGATGGACAAATCCGCCAAAAGATTCTACGTAATCCTTTTGAGATCCTTGTACGCAATATCCAAACTTTTTACTTTGAAGAACCTTTGAAGTATCAAGTGACTGCTTCGACAAGTGATACAGTTACAGTCCAACTTCCTCTGGAAGTCAATCATCCCATGGAAGAGATTCTTTGGTTTGTGCGACGCAAAGATGTCGCTAATAATAACGAATGGAATAACTATTCTTCCGTTATCCAAGCAGACTATGATCCTACCTTCAATCCACGCCAACCCCTTTTACAGTCCGCGAAGCTACAACTCAATGGTATTGATTTGATTTCGGAATCCGAACAATGGTTTCGCCAACATATCTCCCTTTTACACAAAGGAGGAATCGCTGCGTATGATAGTTTTATTTATGGCTATTCCTTTTCCAAAAAACCAGGTGAACATCAACCATCAGGAACTGCTAACGCAAGTCGCTTACAAAGCGTTCGTTTAACATTAGCTGTTAAATCACCTCACGCATGGGAAGTCAAAGTGTTTGTGAATACTTGCCAATGGATTCGCTTTCAAAATGGTATGGCAAATAAGATGTTTACGGATTAGATGGCAGAAGCAAAAGATATTCACATGAGTTTGATTTGTGAAGGTGATCTTTGTCGCATACCCACCGCCGAAGATAAACAAAAGTTTTATCGTGATTCACTCATTCAGTTTGTGAAGTTTTTGGAAAACAAAATAGACCAAGACTTGGGATTTTATTTTTGGAAACGATATACTGCGGCTGCGTTTTGGACACAAGTTAGCACACCCATTAACTTATTAATCACATTAATGACCGCCTTGACAACTGCGCAATCTGCTTCCAGTAATATTTTGAGTCAACAAATCTATCAAGAACTTGCGATTGCTACTTTGCTAGTAACCACTCTCAACACCTTTTTCAGACCTCACGTACAACTCAGCTATAACACTGAACAGTTACAGAAATGGAATGAAATAGGGATTGAGTTTGAAAATGCGTATTATAGCAAACGAAATATTGAAACATTGACAACAAACGAGATTGAAGCAAAAGTGGCTGACTATAAAAAAGTTCAAGAAAAAATCAATACGCAACGAAAAGCCGAAGGAGTAGGAGCGATTAACTTTATTACCGATATGGTTCATTTTGTGGCCATGCGTACTTGTATCCGAAAATATAAACGCTGGTTGGACCGCGACCGCCAAATTCAGAAGAAAGCCAAACAGATTGAAGACGATGAAAAGAAAAAACTAACAATCACTCGAAATGTGAAAGAAAAACAAGATGTCTTAATTGAGAAAAAAATAGAAGGTGATTTTAAACTTGCGATTGATACAATGAATCTTCACCAAAAAGCACAAGAAGCTAAAATCCAACAGTTGGAAGAACTTTTGTCCTTTGCGAAATCACCCAAATGTTTAACAAACTCATCTACATCTGAAAATATAGTGATCATCAGAAAAAGTCGTTCTAACTCTCCACCTCCTCCCACACCACCTCCAACAGAAGAATCTTCAACTTCAACGTCAACCTCTGAAGAATCAAGAAGCCGTTCCAATACCCCTATTTCACCAGCAACAGAACAATCATCAGATTCTGAAAGCAACAACGTAAAGAAATAAGCCACAACGGGTTAGATGGCATCAGCCGGCCTTTTAAAAGTCATTCATAGTGGACTCCAGGATGAACGCCTTTTACCTCCGAAAGGACAACCGCAAACAGATTTCTTTACAAAAGCATTTTTGAAAAACGGACGATTCACCACCGAATGGTATCGTGTAGATTTTGATAATCGTCCGCAGTTTGGTCAAACAGCGTTTTGCTCTATCCCCCGTCGTGGCCATTTAGTCACCCGTGTCTATTTAGTCACCCAACTCCCTGACCTTTTGACTCCTCAATCCCAAGCGCGCGCCTGGTGCGCAGCCAATGGAAAGGCCTTTGCGGGTCCAACGTTTGGTTGGACAAACGCAATAGGTCATGCCTTGATTAATCAGGCACAGGTGAATATCGCAGGCGCACCCATTTCTACGCTCGACGGACGTTTGATGGAAGTGTTAGATGAGTTCCACACACCCTTAGAAAAAGTAACTACAGTCAATCGTTTACTGGGTCGTCACGATAGTGGATTTACTCCACACAGTAATCAAGGAACTCAATATGTTACCCCTTTACCCTTTTGGTTCTCACGCGGGGATCCTAGCGCTGCTTTACCCATAGACGCAATCGGTACGGATCCCGTACAAATCAATATTACATTCCAAGCTGCAAATAACTTGTACGTGAGCACCAGTCGTTCCTTGAATAGCGATGGAAAACTTATCCAACCAGTTTGTGTTTCATCTCCCTTTTACTACCTCGATTCTTCTGGTGTTGACGTATGTGGTTTGAATGGAAATCCTGATAAATGCGTAAAAGTGTCTGAAGTGCCAGGTGTAACCATGCCTTCCTCCTTTTCACTTGGTGTGGATACGTATTTGCTCTTGGAATATGTCTATCTGGATAAACCCGAAGCCAATAAGATTCGTTTGGGAGATTTATCATACCCTATTGTGAATCACTATGCCATAACCCCCCATAACACAAGAGGAAATCTCAACGCATTGATTCCATTACGTATTCCCAATCCAACACGTGACCTTTATTTTATGTGTCATAGGGATGACGCAGATTTGTTGAATGCGCCATTTCTTGCGACACGAGATTTAAGCGGTTTATTTGTGCGCGATATAAGTGGCGTTGGTCCAGTCGCACCTTGGTGGCCTGACGCGAAAGGTCTGAGCACAAAAGAGTTTGCGCCTTTGATTCCTGCCTTCTCTTCCTTAGAATCTGAACCACTCGCAACGATTGCCTTGACATATGAAGGTGGATTAACACGATACGCAACAGATTGTCCTGCGTTATTCCGCTCCATTTTACCAACAATGGAACAAATCAAAACGCCATGGCATGATAAGTATCTTTACCATCTCCCCTTTGGCACCCAACATGAGTTCTTCGGCGTAACGGAACACGCTGGCGAAGGAAATCTTGATAAAATCCCGAATATTGCTTTGGAGTTAACGTTTACTCCTCCACGAGGTTCTTTGTATGTGAATGTGACTCCTGCCTATACAGTCTATGTCTGGGCAGAAACCTATAATATTTTACGGGTTTATTCAGGTCGTGCGGGTTTATTATTTGGTTATTAATGTGTTAACTGCCAACTGCGAGCAGGTTTCACAACAAAAGAACGGGCATAGTGGGTGGTATCATCAGAACCCGCATATGCCTGAATAGAACAATACCAAGGAGCAGAACCTGTGCGATTGAAGGCTCCCGCATTTCCTTTTCCACTAAACACACCATTGATGTAAATGGTGACTAGAATGTCTCCACCTACATTTTCAAGAATGAAATCCCATTGTCTCCATACACCATCATCAAGAGTAAAATCAGTGATTGGGAAATCAAACATTTGTGTTGAGTTCACATAACAAATAAATCTTTGACTTGTGTCTTCACGGATACGAAGGCAGATACCGGTGTCTCCAGCAGGACCTGTTGGGTAACTGTTATCTGCGCCAATGAAGATTTGTGTATAGTCGCCAGGAGCTGATCCAGGTCCACTCGCATACACACCACGAAGAGTCGCACTTACGTGTAAATCTTGTCCTGGTCCTAAAGGATAGTTACGAGCCCAAGAAACACTACCATTCGTATCATTGCCATTATGGAGTCTTAATTGATAGTTTGTTCCATCCCACGCCGCAGTTCCATTCAAAGTTCCACCTGAACTTGTTACAGGACTTGCAAAATCCCTCCACACCAAATCACTATCACCAATACCCGTTGTATTCACCAAACTACCCGCAATGTATACATCGGAATACATACGAACACCACCAGAAATATCTACATCGCCACCAAAGAAGCCACTGCCAAGTGTATACACTGGTTGAGCTTTGTCAGCTAAAGAGGTGTTAGGGTCAATGCCGTACACCAAATCATTTCCTTGAAAGGTTTGGATTTGGTAGGATTTGTCATTCAACATAGGAGTGAACACAGGTGCGTTGGGATCAATGTATCCACTCAAAAAGGAAACTGGGTCATAGACACCCACCATGTAAGTTTCAATACCTGGACTTGAGCCACCAGGGAATAAACGCTTACCGTTTTCGTACAAGAAACGGCCTTTGGGGCAAGTGGAAGCATTCGCACCTGTGACAGATTGTAAGGTGGCACTTGTGATTTTACCCACATTGTTGCGAACAATCACATAGTTGTAAAAATCATCTTCAAAACTCGCAAGAGTGATGTAGGCTTTGCGGGGAGTTCCAGGGAATGACATTATATTTAAGAAAAAGATTTTATTTTGTCTTTATTAACAAACTCACATCAATTATTCCATCAGGATTGTAAACGGTTTGTGTTGGAACTTGCTTACGCTCTTCAAATCCAACAATCCTTGTTCCTTGATGTATAAAAGTTGGTGGAAACCGTTTTTTATACGCATATGTGGAATACAAATACTGAATAGGAACAAAAAAGCAAGGAACAATATTTTTTTCTTCATAAAACTCTTCAACTTCGCCAGGATCTGTTCGGAAAAAGAAACAACGCATAGGTATACCGAGTTGTTGAAAATCTTTGATAGCAATATTTGCCTTCAAAAGTTCTTTTGCGAATTCATATTGTCCAACAAAGATTGTACATCTCGCCACATAGCGTTCAAGAGTTTCACGACTTAACATGCCTGTGCTGATTGCCGAATGAAAATCCCACATCAAATATCCTCCATTTGGACCGCTATAAGGACCTGTATTCGGACTCCACGCATTGAAAAATCCAATATTGTCAGAAAAAGCTTTTTTGTATTGATCCAACAAATACGTGTCCCAGTTTTGAATATACGCAAGATTTATTGCCCAATCGTCTTCCATAATCACATAGTAATCAAAATTTGGAAAAGCTTTGTAGGCACATAAATATTGGTAATAGGAAATACCCTGACGATCCACAGGAAGCACCTCCACTTTGACACCTAGTTTTTGAATCTTTCTCACCATTTCATCAATATTATAGTACACAGAACCATCTTGTTCCGTATCTTGACGACATATCGTAATCTGACCAATGTGTTTTGAAAAAGGGAGGAACTTTTCAAGAAACTGGAGATGATATTGTAAAATATAGGGAGCGGTTTTATCAAATCGTTCACGAGTTGATAAATTTCCTGTACTGCTTGCTATAATATAGTTAATAGACATTCTACATAAAAAATGTTCAAAAGTTTAGGCCGATTAAAATTGATTTTTCTTGTTGTTTTGAAAGAAAAGCAATAAGAAAAAATGAAATTGACTGGCCCTCTTTATCAAAAAGTTATGAATATTTCAAAAATCAAAAGAGTTCTTAAACATCCCAATAAAAAATTCTATTGGCCAACAGATGTTCTTCCATTCTTGATGATAAGTGGTTTCTGTATGTATACATGTAAAAAAATATATGATTATAATACACAAGAAAAATGGGATAGTTATTATGATTATTATCAATACACAAGAAAAATGGGATAGTTATTATGATTTACATCGTTTCTACCTGGGCCACCACAGAACGCAAATCGGCTCCTTCAATGCGATGTACTTCAACTCCGTTTTTCAAAAAGACAAAGGTTGGTAAAGAGTTAACATCATATTTTGAAGCAATGTCTTGTGCTTCATCCACATCGACTTTCAAAAAAGTTATTCTGGAAAACTTTTTTGCCAACTCTTCAAACGCAGGTGCGATGCGCTTACAAGGACCACACCACGTCGCAAAAAAATCAATGACCACAACGCCTTCTTGAGGAATCTCATTAAACTCCGTAATAATCTTGACCATCTCCTTTTACACTGTTCGTGAAGTTTAGACCAAAAATCACCTTTGACTTTTTTTGTTTTTGTTTAGGAAACACATATGATACACTTACAAGGATTTGTCTCATGGTACTTCCTCTTTCCTTCAGCCGTAACATACCCCCACCAATCCGCCTCATCGTCAAACTCGATCGGCTCAAGACCTTGATTATAGAGTTCAATCCAGGTCAATCCGTCGCGGTACAGTTCATAAAGAGTTCCGTCAGGCGTTCTCCATACACAACTCACGAAGTTACAATGCTCATCCCAAGCGATATCATCGTCCTCTTCAAAGACAGTGCTGTAAAACACACGCGACGATGCCCAGTCATGCCCACCAGGTTCCTTGATATCTGGCTCACACTTGTGAACTTCTTGAACATGCGTCAGCACATCCTGGACTCCCTTCTTGTTCTTCACCCACTTCGCACAGACTTCAGAGCAAAAGATGGGTGGCTTCTCCGTCGCGTAGATCATTGTGAGTCCACAAACCATACACCAGCTTTTGGGCAACTTGTCACAGTCGTAACAAAACATCTTGTTTTCCAAAGGGTAGTCCTCTCCACAGGGACACAGAGGATAAGGTTCAAGATAGTTCTCCATTTATTATTGGTTGACTCGGAAAATATGGATTGAAAAAATCAATTTTTTTCAATCATAAAAAATGGCAAACACATTTAGATGGCAGATAAGAAGTTAACTGAAGCTGTTTTACAACTCGATGATTCAAAAATATTCAAGGCACTTGATGAAGGCGCAGACGTGAATCTTTTTGTTGAATCAGGCAACAAAGTCAATAATAGCCGAACAATCACGCGAATCACTCCATCATATCCTATGCCTGCTTTGTGGCATATGTTGATGGATCCCGATGATCTCTTTGAACGTTATTTGGAACGAAACCCTGATATTCATATTCGAAATCCGCATCCAAAACGCGTTGGTACACCCTGGGCAAACTTTGTTACACGTGGTATGAATATTTTGTTGTATGTATCTACCTTAGACTATATGACAGGTCAAGATTTGATTCGAGTATTTGAACTTTTACAAGAACGTGGCATGACCTTAGACGAATCCGTTGATGATGAAGGAAGAAATATATTTGATTTTTTAGCAGTTCGTGAAGATAATGATAATCTTTTTTTTACATTGAATCAACCGAATTATCTAAACAGTTTACTCGGACTTTTCCCAAATATTTTATCATTTTTGGATGAACGTCATATGGAAATTTTGAACACTCCTATTGGCACTCAAAAGAAAAGATTTTTTCAAAACTTAATCAATGAAAGGGAACGACGAAAAATACGTCAAGTTGGTCGCAATGTCCTTGCTGCAGAAGTTCTCCAAAGTCCACGTGTATCAGGAAAACCTGGATTACCTCCAAATTCCATCCGCGAGATTCAAAAATATTTATCAGGAGTTTCCTACATAAACTCAAATGTTCCACCCACATTGGAAAATACAATGGATGCTCTTCGTGCAGAACACAATGCGATAGAAGGAGGAAAACGAAAGCGAAAAACAAAATCTAAACGTATCAGAAAAACTAAACGAACCAGAAAAACCAAATAAAAAAGGTTTTGTCTTTTTTTCATTTCAAAGTGTTGATTCTCTACGCTTTGTGATGTTCATGAATCCAAGCACCAATCACTGGATAAATCTCTTTGGCACGAATATCCGTTTTACGACTGAGTACTTTCGCACAATGCCATTGGAAACGTTCATCCGCAGTCATGGCATCGTCTTCTGTATCTTCATCGGCTTCCTCTTGAAAAGCTTGATACCAGGTGTTGTATTCTTTTAGAATGATTCTGTGAAGCATGCTTTGACCTTTATGGATTTCTGCTTGAGTTTGCTCTCCATCTTCCACAAAGGTTGCGTTTTGAAGAACTCGCGTGTTACGTTTGGGTTCTTCATCATCTTCGGCTTCTGAATGAGAAGCAATGCTTTCACTTTCACAACTGGCGTTCTCATCTTCCCATTCCTCTTCAGATTCTTCAGAAGCAACACTATCAACTTCATCATCGTTCACAACAAAGCCATCACGTTCGTAGGTTTCGTTCGAATCAACGGAGTTTGCGTCATCACCAACAGATTCAGATTCATATCCTTCTTGGTGCTTTTCGGCTTCGTTGAGGAAAGCGTAATACACCGTTGGGAAACGAATACTGACCTTATAATTGCGACGGAAAGTAAGAGTGGCTTGACGAGCCCAGGCTTGTTCGTTGTCAAAGTCATTGATGTTTTTAATAGCTTTGGCAAAGAATGTTTGAAAAGCAGCACTTTGGCGAATGCTTTTTACTGCTTTTGCGTAGGTTTGGGAGCTAACAGTGTTTGCGTAAGAAGGCATTGTAACTTTTTATCTGCCAAAACAAACTAATCCAAGTGAATCAATTTTTTATTTTTCTTTTTTTTGGAACAATATTTATGGCCTTGCTTTTGTAGTTCTTTTTTGGGTTGTTCCTTACGAACATCCTTTGGATCCTTTGCGTATTCTTCAAACAACTCCAAACATTCATCAAACGCCTTATTAATATCGGTATTCACCACCTCCTTTTGCTCTTTCTTGTCAAAACGATCGGTAATATCAAACCATTCAGACTCTTCGACAGCGTTAGGAACGATTGGGAAACATCTTTCTACATAAACCAACAAAAAAAGCTCTAAGCTTCTTTTATTTGTCTTTTGGCTTGTCTTTTTAGCTTTGCGCAACTTCTTTTACAATCACAATGCGTTCCGTATCAAACCCTTCTAGAGGATCTTGGTAACACACTGTAACTGAATCAGAACCATTGATTCCTAGGAGAGAAATCTCTTGGAGAGCATGTTGACGCATCATCACATGCCAACGGTTGTTTGTTGAAGGATACAGAGCTTCACCAGGAATCGCCATATCATACGCTGTGGCTGCTCGAATGTTTTTTACCGTATAGGTCCGTTGGTCATTGACATACCAATAGACCGTGAAACGAGGTTCAAAGCATTCAGGATGTTGTAGCGTTTCCATTTCCTGCTTCACGCATTCTCCTTGTTCATTAAAGGAAGAAATCATAAAGACCGCAGAGTGTTCAAAGTTAGCAGCTGCCATTTTAATAGGTTTGTTGACTGTGGTATCTGTCTTTTAGAAATCAATTTTTATTTTTTATAAACTTTCTCAAACGCATTTTTGTCGTTTTGAAGACCATGTTGAAGATAATCTTCAAGTAGGACAGAGCCTGGGCGAAGGTTAATCGCTTGATCTGTTACCCACAGCATGCGGTGAAAGTAGTTGAAGATTATTTGAAGATCTTTTTTACCATCCAACTTCCACCAATGAATACGATCCAGTACACTGAATGAAACAACCTGACGTATTTCGTCCATCACTTTTTCTAAACCATCAAAACGATCATCACCTATTAAATACACCCAGCAGTTCGCATCCAACGAGTTCAATGTAATCATCAACTCATCCTTTGACACTTCTTTTTCAATAGGAATCAAGACTGAAATCGTTTTCTTCACATCACATTTGGGAACAAAGGTCTTCATAAACTTTTTGTCATATGCTTCCGTTATTTCCCACGCTTTTCCTTGGGTGATCGTGGGAGCAAACTCCAACTCTTTCCAGCGTTCATCAATCTGTGTTTTATACAAACCAAATGTACGTGCCGATAGATATTGGATAAGTCTATTACGATGGTTTGTAAAGTTATTTCCACCCGTGTTTTTATATTGAAAATACCCAGGCGCATGAATACGCACCCACTTCCCCTGTAACATAGAGCGAATCAACAGTTCATAGTCATCCACAACAGGCAAATCCGAGTTGTGACGGCCGATTTTTTCATAAAAAGAACGACGCCAAATGCGTACATGGTTGGGTACACCAATAATATGGCGAATCGTCGTGGGATTCAAATCGACCACTGGCGCGACATTGTGCCACTTGTTGCGTATCCACTGTTTTTGATAACAGCCATAACCAAAGGCAAAATAATCACCATAATTAAAAGGTTTTTCCGTATCTTCAAAAAGCTCCACACAGCTGGAACACAAAAAATCGGCGTCAGGATTTTCACAAATCGCCGCAGCACACCACTCCAACAACTTGGGATGAATGATATCGTCGTGATCCAGCTCCACCAACCAATCCCCCTTTGACAAAGAACTTGACAGCCATTTCATGTGTCCAATATAGCCAGATGGATGTGTATCACGATATACTTTGATGCGAATATCATTTTCTTCAAGCATTTTTAACTGATTCCATTCTGCGTCGTGGCCTTCCTTTGAATCGTCCCAAACAATCCACTCCCAGTTACGGTACGTTTGTGAGGATAATGACTGAAAAGGTCGCATGAGTTTTTTACCACTGTGAAAGGTAGTTGTGATTACACTGAACATTGGATTTCTTGTGTTATTTTCTTCTTTGGGTAAAAGGGTTCTGATATAACAGTTTTCAACGTATTCTGTTTTGATTGTTTCAGGAGAGTTATGGTGAATCCACTTACAGCGATATTGATAAGGAAGTTCCCACAATGGTTTCCAGGTTTTTGAGTCACCTGTCGTACAAAAAACCACGGGGTGGTACTGGCGAATCAACTTGGACAAGGAAGCAAATGTGGGAACATCCTCATATCCTAACACTTTCCATTCATAGTGTGGGTTGATCGTGGGTGGTGGTATTGTTTTGTCAGCTGTGAAGTAAAAGACCGTAAGTTTCATCTACTCTCTTTTACTGCGAATCCTTTAAAATCCAGATTCAACTTGAATTTGCTCCATGCGAGCATAAAACTCCTCTTCAATCTGTTCTTGGAACTCTTGGATGCGTTCATTGTACACTTGAATAAAGAGCATTTTCTTTTGGAGCAAGAATGTTCCCTGTGTCATGTTTTGTTCAAACATTTCATCAGCTTCCTCGTACATGTTGAGGAGTTCGGCAATGTAAGATAGTTCATCATTGATGTTTTCGATTTCTTCAAGAAGCTCGTTGCGATTCATCTTCAAAGCGACCGCACGAAGCGTCTCATAGGCAAAGGAAAAGGCGGTTGACATTTTTTAGGATGGAATGGGTTGGGTTGCTGGTAAACATGTAAAAAAGTGTTTCAAATTTAATTGAAAAAAAGGAGTGACCCTTTTCTTTTATGGGTTGTGGGTCATTTGACTTTTATGGGTTGTGTGTGATTGGGCTTTTATGGGTTGTGGGTTATTGGACTTTTATGGGGTTTGGGGTTA
>JACCDW010457073.1_pt1 | contig 19139 bp, 14 predicted proteins | sample 7449781 | NCBI WGS metagenome assembly JACCDW01 (sample SAMN15323449, study PRJNA562643) | freshwater metagenome | isolation source: river surface water | place: USA:Blue River Watershed | collected 2017-08-18
AACACGACGGTCGTCGGCGCCATGGCCGGTGAAGCCTTGAACGACGCCGTCGACTCGGTGGCCATCGGAACGGCGGCGGGGCAGCAGGCGGCCAACGTGCAGGGCGTGACTCTGGTGGGGTACGCTGCGGGGCGACAGATGGTCAAGAGTTCCTTCAACACGGCCGTGGGGTGGAGGTCCCTGGCGTCGGCCACCACCGGTGCGCGCAACACGGCCGTGGGTGCCATGGCCGGGCACTACCTGCTCAATTGCTCGGATAACACCTTTGTGGGCGAGTCCTCTGGCCGCAACAACAGGTACGGCATGTCCAACACCTTTGTGGGTGCCCGGGCGGGCATGACCTCTTCCAACGGCAACGTCAACACCTTTGTGGGTGCGCGTGCCGGTGCGATCAATGCCTCGGGGTCGAGCAACACCTTTGTGGGCGCACTGGCCGGCGAGCGAAACACGGTGGGATCGAACAACATCTTCATCGGCTTTCGGGCCGGCAGCAGCAACGTCGTGGGCAACAACAATACCTTCATCGGCGTGAGTGCCGGCAGCGAGAATGCGGGCAGCGACAACCTGTTCGTGGGCCCGGAGGCGGGTGCACACAACTCGGAAGGCGACGAGAACGTGTTCCTGGGCCCCGCCGCCGGTCGGGACAACACCACCGGCGACCGCAACACCTACGTGGGCAGCAAGGCAGGTGCCAACACGGTGGGCGTGAGCGATTCCGTGGCCATCGGTCGCCAGGCCGGTTCGGACGCCACGAACGGGCAGCGCAACGTGTGGGTGGGGTCAGAGTCCGGCGCGAGCGCGACTGCAGCTGCCAACACCACAGCCATCGGGTACGGTGCGGGTCGTAGTGCCGCGGGGGCCGAGGGGTCGGTCATGGTGGGCCACGCCGCCGGCGAGACGGCCGCCGGAGACCGCAACACGTTGGTGGGCGCCTTTGCGGGCAACGCGGGCAACGACAACACCTCGGTGGGGCACTCCGCGGGTGCCGGGGCGTCGGGCAACGCGACCGTGTTCGTGGGTGCCGGCACGGGGCTTCATGCCCAGGGCGACGACGCCGTGGTGGTCGGCGCGGGGCTGCTTTCGGCCGAGGGCGATGCAATGACCAAGGGCGTGCTCATCGGTGCCAATGTCGGGACGGAGTCCTTTGTCGGCGAAAACGTGGTGGCCATCGCCACCGACACGCTCTCGAACGTCGCATTGTCTGATGCGGTGGTGGTGGGCCACGGGATCACGGCGCCCGATGGCACGGCCCTGAGCAACGCGGTCGTCTTGGGCATGCGGTTCGGAGTGACTGATGCCGATAGTGACAAGTTGGTCATCGGGTTCAATGACTATCGCGTGATCGAAGCCACCCAAGGTTCGTTCGTGTTGGGCAACGGCAACGACCAGTACTTTTCCACAGACCCATCGTCCATGGTGCTTGGTGGTGCCAACCAGTTCCTGGTGGCCAACGAAAACTCGCTGGCGCTCGGCATGGGCCCCGATCAAGAGTACTTTCGCGCCAATGCCACCCACCTCGATTTGGGCGGAGACAACCAGTTCATGTTGGCCAATGTCGACGCCTTCTCGGTGGGGTACGGTAACACGCGGTACTTTTTCGCCAATGCCACCACAGTATCCATTTCCACGGGCAACAGCACGTACTTTTTCGCAGACAATGACGACCTCATCGTGGGTGGAGACAACAAGTTCTTGGTGGCCAATGGACAGGCGGTGTCGTTGGGGCCCACGGCGCAACACCGCTACTTTTACGCCGACGAATCCCACCTCAACATCGCCACGGCCGCCGGCAACGTCGTGGTGGTGGACGGCTCCAAGTTGCAGATCGGCCCGGACGATGCGCCGGTCGTCTATGCGGACGGCGAGGACCTGAGCCTCGGCGCCGGCAGCAACAATTACTTCTCGGCCAACGCCCAGGCCATTTCCCTGGGCCCCAACGCCGACGTGAGGTACTTTTACGCGGACCAAAGTCGCCTCAACATCGCCACGGCCGCGGGAAACGTCGTGATGGTGGATGGCACCAGGTTGCAGATCGGTCCGGATGACGCCCCGGTCATACGCGCCAACAATTCGTGGTTGACGTTCGGCGCCGGGCCTGCGTTGTACTTTGAGGCCAATACGAACGTTATCTCCATGGGTCCCAATGCCTTTGTGCGGTACTTTTACGCGGACCAAAACCGCCTCTACATCAGGAGAGCCACGGGCAACGTCTTGGTGGCCGATAACACCAAGTTGCAGATCGGCTCCGATGCCTCGCCGATCGTGTTTGCCAGCGGCGTACGGTTGACGCTCGGAGCGGGCAATAACAATTACTTCTCGGCCAACGCCCAAGCCATTTCCTTGGGTCCCAACACCAACGTGAGGTACTTTTACGCGGACCAAAGTCGTCTCAGGATCGCCAGTGCTGCCGCAAATGTCGTGGTGGTGGACGGTGCCAAGTTGCAGATCGGTCCAGACAGTGCCCCGGTCGTGTACGCAAACGGCACGCAATTGACCCTCGGCGCCGGCAGCAACAACTACTTCTCAGCCAACGCCCAGGCCATTTCCTTGGGCCCCAATGCCGACGTGAGGTACTTTTACGCCGACGAATCCCACCTCAACATTGCGACGGCCGCGGGGAACGTCGTGGTGGTGGACGGGTCCAAGCTGCAGATCGGCCCGGACGATGCCCCGGTCGTCTATGCGGACGGCGAGGACCTGAGCCTCGGGGTTGGCAATAACAATTTCTTCTCGGCCAACGCCCAGGCCATTTCCCTGGGCCCCAACGCCGATGTGAGGTACTTTTACGCGGACCAAAACCGCCTCGGCATCGCAACAGCTGCCGGGAATGTGGTCTTCTTCGACAACACCAAGTTGCAAATTGGGCCGGATGCGGCCCCGATCGTGTTTGCAAACAACACACAGCTCACTCTTGGCGCAGGAGGAAACCGTTTCTTCGTGGCCAACTCGAACACGCTCCTCATCACCCGTGGTGGAGCGAATGTGATATACGCCGACGACTCCCGCATGCTCATCGGGAATTCCATCATCATGGACATTAACAAGTTGGCCCTGAGCAATTCGGTGTATGCGGGCGACGGCTACTTCCAACTGGGGCCGAACAACGCGCCGGTGGTGTTTGCCAATGGCATGCAGCTGCGCATCGGCGATGTGTTGTACGCTGACCCCACCGTGTTGCACCTCAAGTCCGGTTTGTCGGACGTGATTTACTCTGATGGGACGCGCCTCCAATTCGGAAGCAATGCCAATCCGACATTGTACGCCGACCAAAACACGTTCAAGCTCCGTTCAGGCACGGCCAATGTGGTGTATGCCAACAACAACATCTTGCAAATAGGCGATGGAAACACCCAAGCGATGTATGTTGACTCAGCGCGGCTTCAAATCGGACCAGACTCGGCACCCGTGGTATACGCTGACAACAGCCGACTCCAAATTCAAAACATGGGTGCCAACGTGGTGTATTCGGACGGCGAAACGCTGCAAATCGGAGATGGCAACACCAAGTCAGTGTTCATCGACCCGACCGAAATTCAATTCGGTCCCGATGCGACGCCTCTGATGAAGGCCAATGCGTATGCATTGATTATTCGAGGTCCTGGTGTTATCGGTCTGCCTAATCCATGGAGTGGGGTCACGACCTACGGCAGCCCGTTCGTATACTCGGATCCGGAGTACCAATATGTTGCATTTCGAGGGTCGCAGTACCTGAATGGGGGCTCTATCAGTTTCGAAATCGCTCTAGACGGGATGTCATGGCTGGCACTGGTACGTTTCCGCACGTCGATCTCGTACGACCAGACCTTGTTCGACCTGGGGTCCAACACCGGCATGGACAACCTTCGCGCCGTGCGCCTCGCCAACACAAACAATTTGAGGTTTGAGATGTACGGAAGGGCAGGGGTCACTGCCGCAAATGTCATTGATAACCAGTGGCACGTGTTTGGCGGGCGGTATCGTGTGGGCGGCAATCTAGATTTGTGGGTTGACGGAGTCCAAGTTCAGACCGGCAATCCTCAACCGGCGTCTGTGCCCTCGATTTTCGAGCTGTACTCCTACGTGGGCAAATCGCTGATCACCAGCGACCCTCTGCTGAATGCCGACCTCGGCGCATTGTACATTTGGCGCACGACGTTGGCGCCGGACAAGATGGCAAGCGCGAGTGCCACACTGGCCTTGGGCGACCCGCAACCGTCCCTGCCGTCCATGGGTTCGCTGGCGATGTCCATAAACGCAGCCGATGTGGTCATCGAAGACGTGTCTTCCAACGTAGTCTACGCAACCCCTGAACAGTTGCAAATCGGCGACGGCGCCACCAAGGTGTTGTCCGCCAATGCGTCGTACATGCAGCTCGGTCCTGACTCGTCATCGACCATGAGGTTGTCTACTTTTTCGATGAGCGTGGGCCCCCCGACTGCTCAGGTTTTCTACACAGACATCAGCACGCTGCACCTGCGGAACGCGGCGGCCAATGTGTTGTACGCCAACGGCTCGTTCCTGTCCTTGGGACGTGACATCTCGCCGACCATGTTTGCTGACCCCGCAAGCGTGCAAGTTGGCAATTCGCACGCCACTGCCTTTGCCGCCACGGCGAACGCCATTCAAGTGGGCCCGCCATCTCTCCCGATGTTGTACGCCAATGGCGACACGTTTGCCGTGAGGACATCCTCCTTCAACTCAACCTCGAATGTGCGCGCATGGAACGACTTCACGGCGAATGGCACCCCGACTTACGGTTTCGGCCCGCCCCCTTACGTCAGTCTCACGGGAAGTAACTTCTTTACTTTGGGAGGCACACGGGTTCTTGATGTGGGCAATGGGTTCACATGGGTGGCCTTCGTCAAGTGGCGTCAAATCATCACCTTAAGTCCTCAAGCCCTGTTTGACTTTGCGGATGGCTCAGGAAACAACTCGATCCGGTGTGTCGCGGACCAAGTGAGCCTTTCGTTCCGAATCACGACAGGAGCAACCACAACAACAGTGGGCGGCTTTTCTTTGGTCCAGACTGGCACATGGGCCATGTACTCGGGGCGGTTTTACAGTAATGTATCGCAAAATGCGGAGTTGTACGTCAACGGAGTGTTACAATCAACAGCGTCCGCACACAAGGGCAACGTACGGACCGTCTTCCTCGGGGTGGGTGGCTCGCCCTACAGCCCGTCATCGTTCTTATCGGCAAATGCGGACATCGCCACGTTTGTGGCATGGGACCGTGCGCTCACGGACGCCGAGCTGACTCGGGCGCACATCGCGTGCCTCGGCGGTCGACAAGACTACCCCACCGGAGCTAAAGCCTTGTTGCTTCCCTCGGCTCTCTCGGGGCCATCATCAAATACGGTGTACGTGTCCAATGGCGTGGCGCAATTCGGCGACGCCGAGCGACGACTCCTGTGGTCCAACGGTTCCGCCTTTCAGGTCGGCAACGCCTCGTTGCCTGTGCTGCACACGGACACGTCGAGGCTCCATGTTCGCAATGGAACGGCCAACGTGTTTTACGCCGACTCGAGCACTTTGCGTGTCGGGAGCGATGTGTCCCCCGTGTTGTTGGTGTCCGCGAGTGGGATGGTCATGTCGGGAAATGTGACCATGAACACATCGCCTTGGGCGATCGAGTCGGGTTCGGGGGCCACTCGCTACGGACTCAGCCACATCAACGGGGTCGTGCGGGTGTACACGGCCTCCAGCTCGCTGGCCAGTGGCGGAGCCGTAGTGATTTCGACGGCCACGGGTGCCGGTGCTTACACCGACTTCTTCTACCTCAACAACGACGGGATCAACGTCAACTCAACTCTAAGTTTCACGGCTGGTAAGATAGCCACGTGGGGCACACCTTCGGCGCAAAACTGTATGATCAATTTGCACGGCGCGAGCGTGTCGGGCAGTTCGACTGAGTACTATGGCTTTGGCTACAACACGGACACATTGAGGTACAACGTGCCGACGGGTAAGTTCCACCAGTTTTACCATGGCACGACTCGGTCAGCGTACTTCTTGTCGACCGGTCTGGGGATTCCCGCCGGCAATCGCATCACGATGGAGAACACGGCCCTCATCGATTTTGGCGCTACGACGAATTTGTGCATGATCAACCTCAACAACAACGGCACGGGCGTCACTTCGTCGTCCACCAATTTTTACGGGTTCGGCACAGCTGCCGATTTCCTGCGGTACCAGATTCCTTCTTCGGATGCCCACTATCACGGGTTTTACTCAGGGGTGCACCAGTGTATGGCCGTGGGCAATACAGCCATTTGGCTGAACAGAAGCCCGCGCCTCACTGCGCCCAAAATGCTTGTGTACTCCAACACCATCATCGACTTCACCGACTGGCCCACGTTAAACAACTGCATGATCAACCTGTGGGGCACCAATGTCGTGCCGAGTTCTACAGAGTTCTATGGATTTGGAATCAACTCGTTTACGTTACGGTACAATGTTCCATCAGCGGGCAATCACGTATTCTATGCCGGGACGACCTACATCGCAAAACTAAGTTCTGTCATGTACGAAGTGAACACCACGTATGGCATCTGGGTCTACGGTGAGAACCGTGGCATCGTGGTGGACGACAACAACAACAAGCGAGTTGGCATCCTCAAGTACGCAGGGTTCGAAGCAGCCATCAGTCGCACCTCCACCACGCCCCTCCGGATCGTGCGCACGGCTGGGTCGCAGATCTATGATGGGACTGGTCTGACGGTCGACATGATCGTTTCCGGGTCGGGTGACGTGGGGATTGGAAACACGGCCCCGGCCCATCGGCTCTCCGTGAATGGAAACATGTACATCGCGGGTAACATCGATATCCACAACACCAGCGCCGTGTTGAGGTTCAATGAGTCCGTCAACGTCCGAAACTGTTTGATCAGTTTGTGGGGAGGCATGGACACCTCAACCAATTCCACTAATTTTTACGGGTTCGGTATTAACAGCGGCACCGTGCGCTACCAAGTGCCCAGTGGCACCACGTATCATCGATTTTACCATGGTACTATTGAAAGCTTTAGGTTGACCAACACTGGCCCCGAATTGCCGTCGGGTGTATACACAAACTTCCAGGTGGATAGCGGCGATTGGATGAAGTACACACACACGGGGGAAGGCAGCGATCGGTACGGCATCGGGCAATTCTCGAATGGCAAGATGCGTGTCTTTGCATCGTACTTGTTCGGAGGAGCGTCGGTCGGGCTCAGTTTCCCCATCGCGGCAGGCGACAGTTTCGTGGCGACCGGCGAAGGGTTTGTGGTGTACAACAACCCGCGATTCGCGTTGCTACAAACGCCGCAGACCGCCATGGGTGGTGGCAATGTCACCGAGTACCGCATCCACAGTGGGATCAACAATGCGGTCGACCGTGTGGGCTACACTCAACGCCTCGGGTTTTACGGCAAGGCAGAGTACACGAGTGATCCGCTGTTGACGGGCGCCATTTCGTGCGTTTTTGGAGACAACGTGAATATTCCAACGTTTCCTGGTTTATCATCTTGCACGCTGACCTTCTCAACTACCAATCGCAACCAAGTGTACGCGGAGCGAATGCGCATCACCCACGACGGCAACGTGGGGATTGGCAACACGGCCCCAATCCACAAATTGGCAGTGAGCGGCACGATGTTTGTGGGAGGTACACTTTCCATGGCAGGAAGCACTATCATAGACTACGGCTCTGGCACTGTCAAGAATTGCATGTTGAGTCTTGGAACGCCAAGCCCTCCAGTGAACCTGGATTCCACCGAGTTTTACGGATTCGGCATCAACTCCGATACGCTGAGGTACAATGTGCCCACTAACAAATTCCACCAATTCTACCATGGAACCGAACGATCGGCGTTCTTTTCACCGGCGGGTCTCGTGATGCCCGCCGGCAAGCGCGTGTACTTCGAAGCTGGAGATCCGGGCGGTATGGTAGAGAGGTACTATGGCGGTGCAGGAGACAGATACGGTTGTGGTCAATACAGCGGCGGAAAGATGGTGGTTTATGCGGGTACTCCCTTTGCGGCATCGAGCGTACGCCTGAGTTTTGCGACTGGAGAGGGAAACAGTTTCACTGACGCGTTAACAGTCAACAACGTGCCCCGCATCGCAAATTTTGCCGTAAATGCGGTAGACTACACAAACAACACCGCAACGTCGCAACGTTGGGTGCTGCCCGCAGGAGGCAAGGCAGTGACGATTTGGAACAACGCTCCCGTAGTGGGAACTCTCACAGCGTACAGCACAGGAGGGTTTTCGCAAGCTGGATACTCTAGTAGAGGAGCCTATGTCAAATTTACACCGAACACGGACAACTACATCTACACAGGGTATCATTTCATTCGGTATGCCAATGACAATGCTGGGTGGACGATGGTCGCTTTGATTCGATTCGTCAACTGGTCCGGAAATCCCGAAAATTTCTGGCGAGCCGAGATCGGAGGCGGCAACTACAGTAGCGTATACGGAAGTCAGTCGCAAGGGCTCGTGTGGGTTATGCACAATGGTGCTACGACTATTGCGGCGATTGGCGGGGAATACAGAACAACATGGATGGCCGTAGGATTCAGATATATTAGGATTGGTGGTGTCTGGTACCAGCAAGTCTGGCAAGACGGGCAGCTCAAGTCTTCCACACCGTCGTTTGCCATGTCGGGAGTCGGACACAACACGTACATTGCTGCTTCGTACTTAGGAACGTATTTCGGTGGTGAGATGGCTTCCTTCCACTCGTGGGACTACGCTATCACGGATGGGGAACTCTCTGCCGCATTCTCGTACATGCTCAACAACCAAGTCGTGTCATTTAAAGGTGTGATCGGGACGCCGTTCATCGAGCTCGTCGCCACCGATGTTGCAAGTTACGGGGCCATCACAGTCTGTCCCGTAAAATCGGATGTGGTGTATGACAGCAATTTCGGCGGAAGCCACATTTTCCGGACGAATGCCACGCCATTGATATCCGTCAGACCGAGCAAGATCATTGACTTTGGCACGCCCGTTCAAGATTGCTTGATCAACTTGTATGGGGGAACGGGAGTCACCACAGCAGGTATTGCTGCGAATTCTACGGAATTCTTTGGATTCGGCATCAATGCCGATACTCTGAGGTACAATGTGATGTCAAACAAGTTTCACCAATTTTACCACGGCACCGTCCGGTCGGCCTACTTCATGGCAAATGGACTCGGTCTGCCATTGAACAAATACATTACATTCGACGCAGGATACACCTTCAGCGTCAGCTCAAACAGAATGATCTATGCGGCGCCCACGGGACACGCACACTCTATACGCGTCGACAATTACGAATGCTTGTACCTTGATCCTACCGATACTTGGATGAACAGCACCAACGTCCGATTCACGGGATCAAATTTTCAAATGTATAATTCGGGGTCGATTCTCGCTTGGGTCCAAACCGCGACCGTGCAAAACTGCTACATATGCCTGTACGGCAGCGCATCTGCCAACGCCATTGATTTCTACGGTTTCGGAGTGAATCCTTATACGTTGCGATACCAGGCTCCAGCAGCCGGAACACACAAATTCTACGAGGCCAACAACGAACTTGTGGTGATAGGCTTCAACTATTTCTCGACCAGTGCCAGCGCGCCGCTCAAGCCGGGGGGCGGGAGCTGGACGGCCAGCTCAGACGAGCGCCTCAAGGCCAATATCGAGCTTGCGAATTTGGACATGTGCGTTACTGTCGTGAAGAATCTCCCATTGAGAAGGTTTGAATGGAAGGAACCGATGGCAGGAATGGTTCCCGACAAAAAGGTGGTGGGCTGGATCGCACAAGAGGTGGAGGTCCATTTGCCAAAGGCGGTGTCAATCTTAGAAAAGGCCGAATGGACGGGCTTGAAAGACGCAAAGTTCTTGGATCAAGACCAGATTCTCAAGACCATGTATGGCGCGTTGCAAAAAGCGTGGCAAGTCATCGACGAGCTGCAAGCCACGGTGGGCATCTTGCAAGCCGACGTTCAACAGTTGAAAGCCCAACTTGCGTAATTTTCTACGCACATGGTACCACCACCAACGCATGAAAGCTTTCGGTCTGCAACATCTCAACAAACTGCTCATCGCTGCCCTGTTCGTCGCCCTTGTCCTCGTGTGGTTTGCCTCACGGGGCGAGCCGTTCCAGGTCTACCGTCCCAAGCAAGAGCAAGGGCTGAACCGCACCACCACGCTGACTGCCATCGTGCCAAAGTAATTTTCGGGACAGGTTGTAATGGTGCGCGAGTACTTGAGCCCAGGGTTCTTCGATGCACTCGAGGACGACAATGAACGCAACAACGACAATGAGTCGACGATGCGCTATTGGGATGACGACGAAGCGGGAACTCCCACGCCAGAGGGTCCGAGCTCCGTGCAATCCGAGACGATGCTCGTGGTGGTGCCGTCGCTGCAAGCCCTAGACACACCAGGCCCGGATAGCAAAAATGGATCCGGTATGAGCTATGGCAGCTGGTTCGGTGGGGGTTGCGGGTGTGGAGGGTGGAAAAAGTTGTACAATTATTGAAGCGTTCATACTCCCGGGGCGGGGTAGCACGCCCCCGTCCTGCTTAGGTGACGCGTGGCGGCCGCCTGGTCCTTCCACACCTGTTGTTGCACCTTGATGAAGTCGGGCGTGTAGCCTGGGGCCGCGGGGTACGTCGGGTCCGTTGCCGCCTTTTTGGGCGCGCGATACGTGATGGCGCACAGGATGTTGTTGTCGACTCCCTGTGCATCATACACCGAGCCATCGGGCCGCTCGAGACGGAAGGTCAGCTTCTGCACCTTGCCGATGGGGTGGAATCGGATGGGCGGGTAGTGCACAAAGTTGTAGCGTTGGTTCATGTACCCGTAGCCCACCAGGTTGACCATGCCAACGCCCGCGGTCGTCGGCTCACCCACGCGGTCGCGATTGATGTGCTGCTCCAGTTCGGGGCACCGAATCTTGATGTACTTGGCGCCGACCAAGTTGACGATGCCGGGGGACGTCACTTGGTTGCCCCACTCGCCGGCCATGACGTTCACGCACACCAGGTTGCCTGCGTGTGCGGGCGCGCCGTTCACGGTCACGTAGGCTCCTTCCAGGGGCAGGTTGGGCGCCGAGTACCACACGGCCGCGCACTGTCCCACGGCCGCTCCCGAGCCGCTCTGCGCCGCGAGCTCCGCGTAATAGACTTGACCCGCGACGAGGCGGTCGGTGGCGACCAGCTCGCCTTCCACGGGCTCCAGGTCGTCGCCGGACGAGTACAGCGTCCCCGCGGCCACTTGGGCGTCGGTGGCGGCACGCACGACCCGAACTCGCACGGGCCAGCCGTCTTCCGGCGCGGTGCCGAGACTGGCAAGGTACGCGCTGACCAACGATGGCGTGCCCGCCTTGCTGGCCGTGAAGTACTGTCGCACAGTTTGTGGCCCGTACAATTGTTCGTACGCTTGCAAATCCCCGGGCAGAGGGCCCACGAACGCCGCGCTCACGGCGCCGTCGCTCAGCAGCCCTTCTTTCGACACGAACACCCCCGAGGCGCCGTTGGGGTAGTTCAACGTGTACCCCGGCACGCGGTCGTACTCGGTCGCGGAGGTGGACACGGGGTCGCCAAAGCCCAGCGTGCCCCGGATGTTCGATTGGTCGCCGAGGATGCAAAAAGGGGCGGAGCACTCGATGCGCACCTTGTTGGACACCTCTGGCGGCGTGGTGGTGGGCAGGACCGCCAGGGCCGACGGGTCGCCATGCGTTTGCGCCACGTTGGCCAGCACGTCGTTCATGTGCTGCACGAGTTGTGCCAGGTTGTAGTCCCCCGGGGTGAACACCGCCGTTCGTTTGGTGGGTTCCACATCGTTGGCCCACGTCGCGATGCTCTGCGGCATACTCAGCGAGTACGTGAGCGTGTTCTCACGACTGTCCACGATGTAATCCGTCCGCGGAATGTTGACTTCTAATATTTCAAAGCCAACGACATTGCGGAACGGGGCGTTGAACGACACGGAGTACTCGCCCGGGGAGGGGTGCACGGTCTTGTCCCTCGCCGAGCTGTCTGCCAGGAACACGTACGTGTAGTCGGTCCCTTGGGAGTTGATGTGGTCGACGTCCTCCATGTGGATGCCACGTGCTGGGATCCTGTTAAGTGACTGAAGAACTTTTTCTGCAGTCTGTGTAACCGATGAACACAGGGTACCTTTTCGTCGCCACGCTCGTCGCCTTTGCCATCGCCATGTTCTCCGTTGCGCTTGTGCGGGACATGCAAGCCCAGAAACCGCCCCCCGCCAAGCCGCCCACCATCACGCAGTAAACGCCCGCGCTTCACCTTTGTGCCAGCATTCGAAACGGATCGTGTTGCTTCGACATCGAGGCAACGTGAACCGATGAAATGTGTTGTCATTGCTCGTTGATGTAATTCGGGTACATGGCCTTCACCTTGTCGTAGCCAAGTTCGTACAAGTAGTCGATGGTGTGCGAGGTGTCACGCTCCATTTGATATGTGATCTCCAAATTGTCGATCGGGCTCTTGTTGGCAAGTCGTGCCGCGTGGTCCGTCCAAATGCTGAACCGCATCATGGCTCCAGATTGCGCAACATTTGCCGGGTCGGGTGGGGGTATAGCTGCCGTCGGGGGCATCAATGGGTATCCGGAATATGCGGGAATATACGTCACATAGTTTGTTGCGGCCGCGATGTAGCCCATCGCCAGCGTCACGCCAAACCGTTGGATCTCGAGGTTCGGAACGAGGATGCCCATGGCCTATGCGTCCACAAAAAAGATTGCGATTTCACGCGTCACGCCCACGACTTGGGCGGCACGTCTTGCCGGCCGATGAGGCGGGTGGGCTGGCCGCCCATGGGCATGATGCCGTAGGGAGCGCGCACGTTCCGAGTGATGTCGACCTTCACGATGGGCAAGGCCGATTTGCGTTGCGAGAGCTCCACCACGTCCAGGAAGGGGGTGACCGCGTTGGGACGCCGCACGACCTTGTGAGGCCGCACCACCGGCTCGGGGAACCGCGAGCGGTCGGTGGCCGGTGGCGCGGGCAGGGGCGCGAGGACTGCCCAGTTGCCCGCACCCGTGCGGTTGTCGGGCACGGGCACTCCGGCCGCTCCGCCCGGCAGCTGGTACAGTTGCGCCGCTCGGACATTGTCGGATGCAGAGTACCTCGAGTTCATATACCCAGTGCAGAGATTTTCCGTTTACTTGTACACCGCGTCCATGCGAGACGACACGCCTATTTGATCCAGCACCGGTTGCACCACGGTCGGCTCCTTGATGAATTCCCACCGGTTGGGGGGGCGCTCCGTGATAAGGTACCGCGTCTTGTCACCGCGGAGGATGGCGCGGGAGTTGCGGAGCGCGGTGGACACCTCCGGGTGCAGCGCGATGCCGTCGCCTTGGCCCAGGTACGGCGCGGTGCCGTACAGCTCCGTGCTGATCTCCTGCTCTGACCTGAGGCGCCGGGTGCGGGTGGTCTTCGGCACGGCCACGGCGTTGTACACCGCCATGGTGTTGCCGGCGCCCACGCCCACGTTGGGCAGGCCGAACACGGGCTTGCCGGTGACGATGGGCCGCGTCTGGCTCAGCACGTGCTTCAGCTGGTACGTGGGGTCGATCGCGCCTTGGGCGAGGTACTGGCTCGTGATGTCTGTCATGTTCCTTCCAAAACACCACGATTTTTATTCCGGCTTGAATGAAAGGCATGAAACACGCCGGGGTGCTGGCGGCCATGGTGGTCCTGTTGCTGGCGTTGTTCTTCATGAAGTCTTGGTCCCGCACACGGTTGGTGCGCAGCGACATCACCAACAAGGCGTACCGCGTGCTGGACCGCCCGGACGCACAGCAAGCGGCCGACGCGCTCGCTCGACTGGAGCTCGCCATCGAGGACTTTCTCGCCAAGGGGGAGCGGGTGGTGCCCGGCGACAAGCGGCTCGCCAACATCCGGACGCGGTGGTCGCGTACCTTCCGCGAGATTGACGGGCGGTCCAACATCGCGTACAGCATGGGCAAGTCGGACGTGTCCATCTGCGTGCGGCGCCCGGACGGGACCGTGCACGCCACCAAAGACAGCATGTTCGTCGTGCTGCACGAGCTGACTCACGTGGCCAACGACGAGTGGGGCCACAACGACTCCTTTTGGGAGGACTTCAAGTTCCTGCTTGAGTTGGCCGAACGCACCGGGGCGTACACCTACCAAAACCTGGACGAAGAGCCGGAGACCTACTGCGGCAAGACGATCGCGTCCACGCCGGTGTTCTGCGTGAAGCGGGGGACGTGCAAGTCCGCGTTGGGCCCCATCCGGCCGGCGAGCTCCGCGTGACACGTCCGCGTGACACGTTTGCGCGCGACACGTGGAATATTCGTCCTCGGCTTAAGTAACGCATTGCGCGTGTCTGTCATGCCCGTCACGTTCTCCCGACCGCAGCGCAACACCAACACTGCCAGCTTGACCCCCGCCACCCCGAAGCGGTTCAACACCCAGCAGTTCGTGAGCCCCGCGGCGGCGGCCGTCAACGCCGTCAACAACAACGCCGGGGTGCAATCGCGCCTTGACGAGACGACCTTCAGTCAGTACCTGGACGGCTTTCAGGAAGTCCAGGCCGCCGACCTGCTCAACGGCGCGGCGGGTGGGCGGGTGCGGTACGTGATCGACACTGTCGACGCGTACGGCAGAGTGGTGAGATCGGACTATCGCCTGGGTGGCTGGCTCGCCAACGTGGACCCTCAACTTCGGTACCTACAACTGTTCAACCCGATGGCCAAGGCACGTTGGTCGGTCCAACTGCAGAAACCGGGCACTCGCGTGCGGTTGTACTACATGCCTCGCGGAACAAGCGACGAGGTGTCCATGATGCGCTCTCTGCTAGAAAAGTTGGAGCGTGGCGAGATTGCCATTTCGCGCATGCCATGAAAATTATCTTTCGACAAGGTACCATGTATTACGCGTACGACGACGAGTACGAGGCGTTCGGGTTCAAGGACATCACCAGTGGCATCAAGACCGGCATCGACAAGGCCGGCGAGGGCATCAAGACCGGCGCCAACACCGTCGGCAGCGGCGTCACGACCGGGGCGAACGTGGTCGCCGGGGGCGTGACGACCGGCATCGACAAGGCGGGCGATGGCATCAAGACCGGCGTGAACGCCGCGGGCAACCTGGGCAAGAACGTCCTGTCCAAGGCGCGGGATGGCATTTTCAAGGCGTTTGCGTCCGTGTTCGGCTTTCTGGGCAACCTGAAGTGGCTCATTTCCCTGGTGTGCATTTGCTGTTGCCTGTCCTTCCTGGCGCCGACCCTCATGCCGGCATTCCTGATGTTCTGGCGCCTGTAATCACGCGATGTTCTGATTCCCACCAAGGTTGAAGTTGCCCCCATTGTTGCGGGCGACCTTGCCCAACCCCCTGCGTTTGTACATCAAGTACGCGCATGCTCCGAGGGCTGCGACCGCGAGTGCCGCGACCGCAATCTTCGTCCAATTGTACTTCTTGACAAGGATCAGACTGGACGTGGCTTTGACTGGCTCGGGCTCGGGCTCTGGCACCGGGCTGGGCGCGGGGACCGGGCTGGGCGCCGGGGCAGGCACGGGCGCGGGTGGGGGGTTGGGTCGCTCGTCGCAGTAATCAAAGTCGTCGTTCATTACACGTCAACAACATTAAAAGTCAGAGGGACGGAGTGAGCAGTTTTCCAAACCGCTTGGCATGCCGCTCGTGTTCTTTCATCACGACCTGAATCGTCTGCACCTTGCGTTTCTTGGAGACGTGTGCCAGCATGGGCGGTGGGAGCGGGGTTTCCTGGCCGGGGGATGCCACGTGGTGTCGCACCATCTCCAATCGCCGCGTCCGTGCTGCTTCCAGACTCGGCACCGGCGTCTTTGCTTGGCAGATAACGTCCAGGAGGCTGGCGAATCCGAGTGCCGCGACGCGTTGCTTGGTGATCTCATCGAGCGCCTCGCCGATGTCCCCACAGTCCTGGCCTTCCAAGTGCGTTTCGGGCAAGTTTTCGACGACGGGACATACGTGCCGCGGCATGTCGGGGTGGTGCGCGGTCCAGTCGAATGCGGGTCGCACCCCCGTGGCTTGCTCACACATGTCTTCGAAAGACACTATCGGGTCCTTTCGATTGCATGGCAATGACATGCCCAGGATGTGCACGGGGAGGACCTTGTCGTCGTCGCTCGTCTTGAGAAGACGGTACGAGTCGCATGGCAGGTTGATGGGCTCGCCGGCAATCGCGCCAATCGCCACCACGCTCAGAGTGCCATCGGCTGCCTTGTACCCCACGACCACCAACGAACCTTCGAGGTCGAGGGCGCACTCGCCGGACGTGGGCAGGAACACGATCGCGTTGTCGATGGACGCTCGCAGGTTCTGGGCCTTGACGGCGTTGCGGTGCAGCGTGTCGGTGCTCCAGGCGTGAAGGGACCACCGGTCGAATTTGCCGGAAGCAAAGTACAGACCGAGGGCGAGGTCGTCAAAGTCGCCAGCTTCCAGAGCGTAGGCATACAAGCCGCACTCCTTGGTGAGCGTCACGGGTCGCGACGGCACGTCTTGCACACTTTTCATGAGTGTCCGCCCGATTCGAGCCGACCACACTTGTGCTCGTGGGCCACATCGACGCCGTGTCGATGCCAACCAGCTTCCTCGGCAGCTTCTCGTTTTTGGTATCGACGAAATGCAAAAAGGATTGTAATACCCTTGGTCCCGAGAAAAGCCCTTTTGGGGCGCGGCGGCACCCAGTTCCTCGGCAGCTTCTTGTTTTTGGTATCGACGAAATGCAAAAAGGATTGTAAGACCCTCGGTCCCGGGTAGAGCCTTTTTGGGGCGATGCTACGAACTCGAGTACCACGTCATGCCGCTGCACGCGATGCACAACAATGCCATCATCGTGAGATTGCCACGCACGAGCATCACGAGAGCGGAGATACTCAAGATTGACGCCACCGACCCGACGATCGACTTGGACTTGGACTTGGGTTTGGGCCCGGGGCGCGGAGCGGGCTTGGTGACGGCGGGTTTGGAGCGGGGCACGGCCATGTGTTATTTGGTACGTCATATTATTTTGGCGTGGTGCCCCACATCATGCGCAGCGTGTTGTCGACCTTTGCCTTGGGAAACGAGCGCTTTCCGACTTGGATGCTGACCACCCCCCGGGAGCCCAAGCTCATGCGGCTCGGGCACGCGCGGGCCATCCAGGCCGCGAGGTCAAGTGCGGACCGCAGAGTCGCGTCGTCCGCCACGGTGATGCACAGGGACCAGTGCGTGGCCCCCCAACTCCAATTGGCGAAATTCTGTCCGTCGGCGTGCGAGGCGCTCCAGTGCAGCATCTTGTGGTCGCCGGACCGCAGCGCCTCGACGTGCACCTCCCACACGCTCCCGGCTTCCAGGCTCGGCACGACGTGGATGGATTGCATCGGCATCATGCCATCGAAGCACTTCATGCGACGGTGGGGCGCGGCCGACGTCACGCGCACTTCGTCAAAGGCGCCCAGAGACAAGGAGTATCGCTTGGTTTTGGGGCCGAATCGAGCCCAGAAGGAATCGTCGATGACGTCTTGGGGGCACGCGTGCTCCGCGGACGCATGCCATTCGATGATGCGGTCAAATCCCACGCGAGTCACGGCCTCGCGAATGCCCCTCGGCCGACTGCGCACCAATGCTCGCTCGGCTTTGGCCGTCCACGCCAACCACGCCACGGTGCACGGGTCTAGGTAGTCGAGGACAGCCTCCTGCAACTCGCGAGGCAACCGGCGCCAGTGCACGAAGCTCATTATAAACCGACACACTGCACCCCTGTCCGGCCGACCCCTCGGCTATCACACTGTTGCGTGCCGACGTGTCAAAGTGGTACTTTATTAAAGGGTCAGTGAGTCAGTGCACATTTTGCAGTGCATGGACAGTAAAACAATCAGTCAGGATGGGCGGTATCCACACAGGTAAGAAAACTCGCGCAGCCGGAACACCATGCCGGCCGTGCCCTCCGAGACGACAGGAGCCTCAAACGGGAAGGCCACCGAGCCGCCCCGCAGCAAAGGCTCCAGGGGCGTGCCAGTGAGCAGCAGCTCCACCAGCAGGAAGCGCCGCATGTCGATGCCGCTCAGCTGCTCCGCGCTGCCCCGGGCGCGCTTGCTGCCCGCCGACGCCATCCGCACGTGGAGCAGGTGGTTCTCCAGCATGCCAGTCGCGCGCATGTGGTCAAGGATGCTCTGCGCCTCGGGAAGGCTCCAATGGCTGAAGATCTTGCGTGTCATGTCCTTGCCCGTCTGCTTGGTGTCGGTGAACGCAAACGACGAGATGCCGCACTTGGGCTCGCTGGACCGCAGGCGCATGTGGCCCTCCCACTTGAACAGGTCCTCGAAATGGTTCTTGTGGTCGCACGGCACCACGGCATAGGAGGTGACGGATTGGCGGCCCCCGGTCACGGGGTCCTCGTGGACGTCCTCGCGCTTCTGCACACTGGGCGGACCGAGTGCCGCGTACGCCATCTTGGGCGTGGTGTACACGTGGGTGATGAGCACCAGGCACACGGCCTCCTCGAACGCCGGCGCGCCGCCAAAGGTCAACCGACGCGTGTCGTTCACGCCGTAGTTGATGGCCTTGTTGGATGCGATGATGCCCTGCGCCAGGATCTCGCCAGAGTCGCCCTCCCCACCGTCGCCGTTGGTGGCGATGACGACGGGGCGCAACGCGAACGCGTGCTTGTCGCTGCCGACCGGCAATGAGTTGTTCTTGAAGGCCAGGTCGATGTTGCGGCCGGGCGGGCGCAGCGGGCCCATCACGGGAAAGAGCTTGCCCACCAGCATCGGCAGCATCGTCTCCATCTCCGTGTAGCTCTGCGCGCCCGCCACTTCGCCACCGTTGTACATGGCCCAGTTGAAGGACATGAGCGCCTGCTGCCGGTTGGTCACCATGGTCCACACGGACTCCGCTCGCGACACGCCCTCCGCCAGGCGGTCCAGGTTCAGGTGGCCGTCGTCCGTCAACGGCACGCTGATGTTGTCGAGGAACATGTCGGCAGGGATGCGGTCGCGCTGGTCGTCGGAGAGCGTTTCGTGTGTCGCCGTCTTCTTGTGCGGGGTGCGGCGGTTGGCCCGCACGAGCTCCGTGCCGGTCACGGCGTCTTGGTTAGGGTGCCACGCGGCTGCGGGGGCCACGGGGACGGCGGCGGGGGCCACGGGGACGGCGGCGGGGGCCACGGGG
>JACCDW011582063.1_pt1 | contig 19138 bp, 19 predicted proteins | sample 7449781 | NCBI WGS metagenome assembly JACCDW01 (sample SAMN15323449, study PRJNA562643) | freshwater metagenome | isolation source: river surface water | place: USA:Blue River Watershed | collected 2017-08-18
GAAACCGGTACAGATCCAGTGATGGTGACATCAGCGATTGCATCTTCGCTACGGTCGATGGCAAAAGTTTCCGGTGCAAGTCGCGGCGCAAAATCATTTGAGTTAGCAGGACAACTAGGAATGGCTCCGTGGCAGATTGATAAAGCTCGTCGCCAATTACAATCATGGACACCGCGTGGAATTGCTTCGGCAGTAATAGCGATTGCTCAGGCCGATGCTGATGTGAAGGGGGCCTCATCTGACCCCATCTACGCCCTCGAAAAAGCCCTTCGCACCATCACCGCCGCACGTGGCCCTGCTCGTTAAATAACCTCGATTTTCTCGATTTTGGGGTGGCACCCCTGCGCTGGTAACCTTCAGGCCTGCTCAGTTCTTCCGAACTGACCACATACCCAACTCAACCTTACGGAGCAATACACGTGGCAAATATCAAGTCGCAGATCAAGCGTATTAAGACAAACGAGAAGGCCTACCTTCGTAACAAGTCTGTCTCATCATCTATTAAGACAGCTGTTCGCAAGTTCCGCGAAGCAGTTGCCAAGGGTGACGCTGCGGCAACTACGGCCGAACTCCGCGCTGCTTCAAAGGCTCTTGATGTGGCAGTTTCAAAGGGCGTTATTCACAAGAACGCTGCTGCAAATAAGAAGTCGTCTATGGCTAAGGCTGCAGCAAAAGCCGGCGTTCGTTAATTTAGCCTGAACTTCTAAAGATAATTAAAAGGTAGAGGTCGCTTAAGTGCCTGCAATCTCCATTGCAAAGGCGCCGCAACCAGCCTCAACAAATCCAGCGCAGATTCGCAACTTCTGCATCATCGCGCATATCGATCACGGTAAATCGACTCTTGCCGATCGCATGCTACAAATCACCGAAGTTGTAGAAGCTCGCAACATGCGTGCTCAGTATCTCGATCGCATGGATATCGAACGCGAACGCGGCATCACTATTAAATCTCAAGCGGTTCGCCTGCCATGGCGAAGCGGTATTGATGGACAGGAATATGTCCTCAATATGATCGATACACCCGGACACGTGGACTTCACCTACGAAGTTTCGCGCTCGCTCGCCGCCTGTGAAGGCGCAGTGTTGCTCGTTGATTGTGCCCAAGGAATTGAAGCGCAGACTTTGGCAAATCTCTATCTTGCAATGGAGAACAACCTCACCATCATCCCTGTTCTTAACAAGATTGACCTTCCGAATGCACAGCCCGATAAATTTGCAGCAGAACTTGCCGGCTTAATTGGTTGCAAAGTAGAAGATGTTTTACGAGTTTCAGGAAAAACTGGAGATGGTGTTGCAGATCTACTTGATCAAATCATTGCGCAAATTCCTGCACCTGTGGGTGATGCGGATGCACCAGCGCGCGCACTTATCTTCGACTCGGTCTACGATGCTTATCGCGGCGTTGTGACATACGTCCGCGTTGTCGATGGGCGTATTAATCCACGCGAGCAAATTCAGATGTTCTCAACGGGCGTAAAGCATGAAGCCCTTGAAGTTGGCGTTATTTCGCCAGAGCCGATTCCATCTAAAGGACTTGGAGTTGGAGAAGTAGGTTATTTGATCACTGGCGTAAAGGATGTTCGTCAATCTCGCGTTGGTGACACCATTACTAACTTTGCACGTCCAACAAAGGAACCTTTGGGTGGCTACAAAGATCCAAAACCGATGGTCTTCTCGGGTCTCTTCCCACTCGATGGCGCAGATTTTCCAGTACTTCGCGATGCACTTGAAAAATTGCAACTCAATGATGCCGCTCTTGTCTACGAACCCGAGAGCTCTGCAGCGCTGGGCTTTGGATTCCGCTGCGGCTTCCTTGGGCTACTTCATATGGAGATTGTCCGTGAGCGCCTCGAACGTGAAGCAAAACTTAATCTCATTTCTACCGCTCCCAACGTGGTGTATCGAGTCACTATGGAAGATGGCAAAGAGCACATTGTTACCAATCCATCTGAATTCCCAGATGGAAAAATTAATAATGTGAAAGAGCCAATTGTAAAAGCCACTATTTTGGCGCCTGCAGAATTTATCGGAACCATTATGGAGCTCTGCCAAGATCGCCGTGGCACCATGATGGGAATGGATTACATCTCTGAAGACCGCGTGGAAATTCGCTACACATTGCCGCTTGCAGAAATCGTCTTTGATTTCTTCGATCAGCTCAAGTCACGTACCCGCGGCTATGCCTCTCTCGATTATGAAGAGATGGGTGATGAAGAAGGAAATCTCGTCAAAGTTGATATTTTGTTGCAAGGTGAAGCCGTTGATGCTTTTAGCGCAATCGTGCACCGAGATAAGGCATATGCATACGGCGTGATGATGACTGGCAAGTTACGCGAACTCATCCCGCGTCAGCAATTCGAGGTTCCAATCCAGGCAGCTATTGGCTCACGCATCATCGCGCGAGAATCTATTCGCGCTATTCGCAAAGACGTTCTTGCCAAGTGTTACGGTGGAGATATTTCACGTAAGCGCAAACTTCTCGAGAAGCAGAAGTAAGGTAAGAAGCGCATGAAGATGGTGGGACGCGTTGAAGTTCCACAAGAAGCCTTCGTCGCAGCCCTTGCTACCGATGCTGATATCGAAAAGATTAAAGCTGCGCGCAAGCTCGAATCTTAAGGTTTGCCATGCTCTCGTATTACGTTCATATCCCATATTGCGTAAGGCGATGTGGTTACTGCGACTTCAATACCTACACACCTGCAGAGCTACAAGATGGTGCCACTCTTGAGATCGTCTCGGGGGATTACATCGATGCAGTTCTAAGAGAGTTAGAAACCACTCCAACAGATGTCGTGCCCACTATTTTCTTCGGGGGAGGCACCCCTTCGCTTCTGCCTCCTAAAGATTTGGGGCGAGTGATTGCAGCCATCAAAGCGCGCAACGGCGTGACCGAAGATTGCGAAATTACTCTTGAGGCAAACCCCGATTCTGTTACTCAAGACAAGCTCAACGAGTTGATTTCAGTTGGATTCAATCGCATCTCTTTTGGAATGCAATCTGCTAACCCCGAAGTTTTGAAAGTACTCGACCGCACTCATAATCCTGAGAATGTGAGAAAAGCAGTTGATGCAGCGCGTGCGGCAGGTTTTACATCTGTCAGTGTGGACTTAATTTATGGAGCGCCAGGTGAAACTTTGAGCGATTGGGCAGCGACAGTAAAAGAGGCGCTCTCACTCGATATTGACCACATCAGCGCCTACGCACTTATTGTTGAAGAAGGAACAAAGCTCGCAGCGCAGATAAAGCGTGGTGAATACACCATGCCTGATGATGACTTAATGGCAGATATGTATCTGCTCGTTGATCAGCAGTGTCTGCAAAAAGGTTTGAAGTGGTACGAACTTTCAAATTGGTCAAAGCCAGGACATCAATGTCGCCACAACATCGCTTACTGGAAGTCACAGAATTGGTGGGGATTGGGTCCTGGCGCGCACTCTCATATTGATCAGAAACGTTTCTGGAATGTGAAACATCCCAACGCCTATAAAGAGAAGGTTTTTGCGGGAGCATCTCCGATTAAAGATTCAGAAGTATTAAGTGATCTTGAGAAAAAATCCGAATACATCATGTTGGCAATCCGCATGCCACAGGGCGTCAAGAAGGCTGCCCTCACTGTTGCGCAGTATGAACGGAGCATGGAATACATCAAGAGTGGACATGTAATTGAACGCGAAGATTCCCTGGCGTTGACCGCAACAGGGAGGCTGATTGCCGACAGAATTACCCACGAGATGCTTCGATAAATGGCTAGCGATAAGATTGCCAAACTATGACAACTGATCGTCGCCTCGAAATCTTGCGCGCCATTGTCGATGAGTATGTCCAAACTCAAGAGCCAGTCGGCTCTAAGGCCATTGCGGATAAGCGCGCCCTGGGAATCAGCCCTGCCACGATTCGCAATGAGATGGCAGTTCTCGAAGAAGAGGGTCTTATTACCCAGCCACATACCAGTGCAGGAAGAATCCCGACCGATCGTGGTTATCGAGTCTTCGTAGACAAGTTAGCTACTGTCAAACCACTTTCAACAGCGGAACGTCGCGCCATTGAATCATTCCTCGAAGGCGCAGTAGATCTGGATGACGTTGTAAAACGCAGCGCTAAATTATTGGCAGACATCACAAAACAAGTTGCAGTTGTTAAATATCCAAGCATCGGCGAATCACATGGGCGAGAGATGATGGCAATCTCTGGGACAGCAAATTTGGCTCGTTCTGGTGAAGATTTAGGTTCTACGCTTTCACCAATTTTGGAGGCGCTTGAAGAGCAAGTTGTACTACTTCGACTCTTAAGCGAATCTCACTCAACCGTTCATGTCACTATTGGAAGCGAACAACCAGATAGCAGCTTGCAGACCACTTCGCTGGTAACTGTGGGATATGGGTCTGATGCATCGCTGGGAATTCTGGGACCAACACGTATGGATTACGCCAGTTCTATGGCGGCAGTATCGACTGTCGCTCGCTATGTCGGACGGTTCATTACAGAAAGCAGTAAGTAATGGCTGATTACTACGACCTGTTAGGTATTGATCGTGGCGCATCTCAAGACGAAATCAAGAAGGCTTATCGCAAGATTGCGCGCGAACTACATCCCGATGTAAACCCAGATCCAGAAGTGCAGAATAAATTTAAAGAAGTTACCGCTGCCTATGATGTTTTGAGTGACCCACAAAAGCGTCAGCAATATGACATGGGTGGACAAGGTTTTGGTGGTTTTGGCGGAGGATTCGGCGGCGGTGGTTTTAGCGACATCATGGATGCATTCTTTGGTGGTGGCGGAAACCGCGGTCCACGTCCACGTATGCGCCAAGGACAAGATGCACTTATTCGCATTGAAGTAGATCTCAATGAAGCCTGCTTCGGTACTGAAAGAGATATCACTCTTGAATCCGCTGTTGTTTGTACTAAGTGTGAGGGACAGGGGACTGCAAACAATTCATCACCATCGATGTGTCCTGTCTGTAAAGGACGCGGTGAAACACAATTTGTGCAGAAGTCTTTCTTAGGCCAGGTAATGACTTCACGGCCATGTAATAACTGCTCCGGTTATGGCACTGTCATCACCGATCCATGTCGTGAGTGCGCAGGCGATGGTCGAGTACGTGCGCGCCAGACAATCAATGTCAAAGTTCCAGCAGGTGTTGAAACTGGCAATCGCATTCAGATGGCAGGTCGTGGAGAAGTCGGAGCAGGTGGTGGACCGGCAGGAGACCTCTACGTTGAAATAGTTGAGAAAGAACATGAGTTCTTGCTTCGTGATGGAGATAACCTGCATGTAGCGATTGAAATCTCTTTTGCAGCAGCAGCTCTTGGAACCACGGTAAATGTCGAAACTCTTGATGGACCAGCCAAGGTAGATATCAAAGCAGGAACCCAGAGTGGATCAACTATTGCGATTAAGGGCAAAGGAATGACTCGACTTCGCACAAGCCACCGTGGTGATTTGATTGTGCATGTAGATGTGGCGACGCCGCACAAGTTAAATCGCGAACAAGAGAAACTCCTTAAGGAGTTCGCACAATCACGCGGTGAGCGAGATGGCGATGTGAAGATTAAGGGGCAGCGCGAAGGTCTCTTCTCCAAATTTAGAGATGCTTTCGGTCGTTAATGCTTAGCCTCTTCTTCGTTTCAGATTTGCCGACACAGGTAGGTCAGGTCTATCAGTTTGAGGGCGATGATGCGCTCCATGCCATCCGTGTCCTGCGAATTGGCACAGGTGAAATCTTCAACCTCTCCGATGGAGCAGGTAGCTGGTCGCGCGTGCAGGTGCTATCTGTAGGAAAGAAATCAGCTGAAGTAAAGGTCTTAGAAAGCGGATTCCAAGAAGAGCTTGCCGTTTCTTTCACGGTTATTCAGGCGATACCCAAGGGAGATCGCATAAAAGAGACCATCGAACTCTGCACAGAAGGTGGCGCAGATCAGATTGTGATGTGGAAGGCAGCGCGCAGCATCGGAAAGTCAGATGACAAGATTGAAAAATTACAGATAACAGCCCGCGAAGCCAGCAAGCAATCTCGTCGCTTTAGAATTCCTAAAGTCTTTGGAGTTGCAACTACAAACTACGTCATCGATGAAATTGCTAAGTCAGATTTGGTAATTGTCTTTCATGAATCAGCGACTCAGAAAGTTTCTGAGCTGGTAAAGCCTGGTGCTCAAAAAGTGGCAATCATCATCGGACCCGAAGGCGGACTTACCGATGAGGAAGTGGATTTATTCGCAGCCAGTGGCGCAAAGGTGGCGCTCATGGGCCGCCCTGTACTTCGCTCTGCCCATGCAGGCTTAGCAGCGCTTTCAGCAGTCAATACCGCCCTTTCCGTGTGGTGATTTCACACCTTTACCGATAGATTTTCATCTATATGGAACGCCTTCTCATCACTGTCCCACCAGCTATCCCCATGGTTTCTTTGGTTGGGGCACAAGATGCAAATATGTTGGCTATCGAAGCTGCCTTTCCATCAGTAAATGTCACTGTTCGTGGAAATGAAATCACATTACGCGGTCCTCATATAGATTGCATTGCGCTTGAAAAATTACTCAACGAGATGATGGTCGTTATTCGTTCGGGTCAATCCCTCACAGTCGATGCTGTAAAACGATCTATCTCGATGCTCGAAGCAGAGCCGGCACAGAGCCCAGCAGAAGTCCTTTCACTCAACATCGTCTCTAACCGCGGTCGCACTATTCGCCCCAAAACTGCCAACCAAAAACTTTATGTAGATGCGATTGAAGAGAACACCATCACCTTTGGAATTGGACCTGCTGGTACCGGAAAGACCTATCTAGCAATGGCAAAGGCGGTTGCTGCGCTGCAAGCAAAGAAGGTCAACCGCATAATCTTGTCTCGTCCAGCAGTTGAAGCTGGCGAGAAACTGGGATTTTTACCTGGAACCCTAGGCGAAAAAATCGATCCTTATCTACGCCCACTCTTTGATGCTCTTCACGACATGATTGATGCAGAAGCAATTCCTCGTTTGATGCAAACTGGGGTGATTGAAGTTGCGCCATTGGCATTTATGCGCGGCCGCACACTTAATGACGCCTTCATTATTTTGGATGAAGCCCAGAACACAACTCCTGAACAGATGAAGATGTTTCTGACCCGCCTTGGTTTTGGTTCGAAGATGGTTATCACCGGAGATGTCACTCAGAATGATTTACCAAACGGACAACGTTCTGGACTGGCCATCATCCGCGATATTTTGGCTGATGTCGCTGATATTGCATTTATGGAACTTACTGCCGAGGATGTGGTGCGCCACCGACTCATTGGTGACATCGTTAAGGCATACGACGCATTCGAGGCGACTAAATCAGTCCCACGCCCAATTCGTAATAACTAATCACATATGACCGTTGAGATAACAAATCGTTCTGGGGCTTTGGTGCCCGAAAGTCAGATGGTTTCGCTACTTGATTTCGGAATTGAGTACATGGAGCTCAATCCACAATGCGATATCTCGCTCACTTTTGTCAATCCTCAAGAGATGGAAGAGCTACACATTAAATGGATGGATGAACCTGGTCCTACCGATGTTCTCTCATTCCCGATGGATATGCCCGAGAGCAAAGACGATGTCGTGACCTTGGGCGATATCGTGATTGCACCGGCAGTTGCAGAAAGACAAGCGCTTGCTGCTGGCCATAGCACCGAGCAAGAAATATTTATTCTTGCAACACACGGCTTGCTGCATATCCTTGGCTACGACCATGCTGACCCGGATGAAGAGAAAGTTATGTTTGCCTTACAAGAGAAGATAGTGAAGGAGTGGTCGCAGCAGTGATCAATATTCGCAAGAAGCTGACTTTGGCATTTAAAGGTTTTGCCTGGGGTCTCTTTACCGATGAGAATGAACTTCGCGCTCTCATGGATCATGCTCACGATCGTGGCCTAGTTGAATCAGATGAACACGAGATGATTCACAATGTATTTGAGCTCGGCGATACCTTGGTTCGCGAATTGATGGTTCCTCGTACTGACATGGTCTGGATCGAAGGCGATAAAACCCTTCGCCAAGGGCTCTCTCTGGCTCTGCGCTCTGGATATTCCCGTATTCCGGTTGTCGGAGACGGTATCGATAACATCATCGGAATTGCGTATGTAAAGGATTTAGCAAAGCGCGCTCTCGATCATCACGAGGCCGAGACAACAGAAAAAGTTGAGCAACACATTCGTCCAGCAGTCTTTGTGCCCGAAAATAAAGAGGCTGCAGAGCTTCTTAAAGAGATGCAGCGCGACCAAATCCACTTAGCGATTGTCGTTGACGAATATGGTGGTACTGCGGGAATTATTACAATTGAAGATATCATCGAAGAAATTGTTGGTGAGATCGCAGATGAATACGATGATGGAGTTGAGTCATTTACATGGATTAGCGAGAAAAAGGCGCGCGCTAAGGCATCTATGCACGTTGAAGATCTGGCGGACGAACTTGGGATTGAAATTGCTCGAGAAGAGTTTGAAGATGTCGACACAATTGGCGGTTACATGGCACAAAAGCTAGGCCGCGTTCCTATCGTTGGATCAACGATTGAATTACATGGATGGTCAATCACGTCAGAGCGACCTATTGGTCGTAGACGGCGTATCAGCTCGGTTATTATTGAGCGATCCGAGAAAGAGGTTGACGAGCATGAATAATCCCGAGGACGACAAGCTTGTCACTCTTGCAAAAGCTACTCTGACGCGTAGCGGAGCAAAGCAAGCAGCTGCCCTTCGAGATAACACTGGCCGCACTTATGTAGCAATTAGCGTTGCATCTCCATCACTTAACTTAGATGCTTTCGAAGCAGTACTGACCGTTGCACTTGCATCAGGAATCACAGGAGTCGAAAGCGTTGTCGCGTGTGGGGATCAACCAGCAAATAGCAAGGCGATTAGGGATTTTGCACCTACAGCAACAATTTTCTATATCAATTCAAGCGGTGCAGAAGTCGCGCTTTAGGAATATAGCCTCACCAAAGATAAGATTGGCCAATGCGCGTCGTCAGATTTTCTCCGCAACCAGATGCTGGGCTAGGAAGCGACCCACTCTTTGGAATTCTTGAAGAAGATAACCAAATTTCCATCATTTCGGGAGACCCGATTTATCATGGTATTCAAAGAACCGCTGCAAAGATCGAACTCACAAAGGTTCGCTTGTTGGCGCCGGTAATTCCACGTTCAAAGATTGTCGCAGTAGGCAAGAATTATGCGGACCATGCCGCCGAGATGGGTGGGGTAGTTCCCGATGAACCAATCATCTTTCTCAAGCCGAACACTGCTGTAATTGGTCCGGGCGACACAATTGTCTGGCCAGCGATTGCTCCGACAATTGATTACGAAGCAGAGCTTGCAATTGTTATTGGTCGAGTCTGTAAAGAAGTTCCAAAAGAGCGCGTTAATGATGTGATTTTTGGCTACACAATGGCTAATGATGTCACCTGTCGTGAAATCCAGAAGAAAGATGGACAGTGGATGCGCGCTAAGTCCTTCGATACCTTCTGCCCGCTAGGACCTTGGATTGAAACCGAGTTTGTACCAGGTAATCAGAGAATCACAACCACCCTCAATGGTGAAATCAAGCAAGATGCTTCGCTTTCAGAGATGATATTTAAAGTCGCCGATATCGTGCACTTTGTCACGCAAGTAATGACTTTACTTCCAGGTGATGTGATCATCACGGGCACTCCAGCAGGCATTGGTCCAATGCCAGAGAAATCCACTGTTGCAATTGCCATTGAAGGACTTGGACAACTAACAAATAAGGTGAGCGCGCGAGCATGAGTACAAAAAAGGTAAAAGTTCGTTTTGCTCCTTCACCAACTGGAGATCTCCACGTTGGAAATATTCGCACCGCACTTTTTGATTGGGCATATGCCAGACATACAGGTGGCACATTCCTATTCCGCATCGAAGATACCGATACGACTCGTGTTACCGATGAATATATTCAAGCCGCCATCGATACCTTGAAATGGCTGGGGTTGCAGTGGGATGAAGGTCCAGAAGTCGGTGGACCAAATGGGCCGTATCTGCAATCGCAGCGTTTAGATATCTATGCAGAATGGGCGCAGAAATTCTTAGATCAAAAGGATGCATATTTCTGTTATTGCTCGCCAGAAGAACTTGAAGCAGTTCGCGAGGAACAACGCAAGGCCAACGTTGCACCTGGATATAACGGACATTGCCGAGATCTCAGCGAAGATCAAATAGCCGCCTATAAGGCGCAAGGGCGCGAAGGTGTAATTCGTATGCGCATGCCTGAAGGAAGCACAACCTTTAGAGATGAAATTCGTGGTGAAGTTACCTTCGATCATAAATTTGTCCCTGATTTTGTACTTGTGCGCGCAGACGGCTCGCCCCTGTATACGCTCGCGGTAGCTGTCGATGATGTCTTGATGGGCGTTACACATGTTCTACGCGGTGAAGATCTCTTGTCATCAACTCCTCGTCAGATTCGCGTATATCAAGCGATGGGCGTAAAACCTGAGGATTACCCAGTCTTCGCACATCTGCCATTCGTTATGGGGCAAGATAACGCCAAACTTTCTAAGCGCAATGGTGAAGTATCAATTGCTTGGTACCGCGAGCAGGGATATCTACCCGAAGCTATCTGTAATTACTTAGCGCTTCTTGGATGGTCACCTGGGGATGATCGTGAAAATATTTCGATGCAAGAACTTACTGAGCTTTTCACAGTAGAGAAAGTTCATTCATCTCCTGCTCGATTTGATATGAAGAAACTAGAAGCAATCAATGGCGATAAAATCCGTGCGCTTACCCTTGATGATTTTGCTACTTGGACTATTCCATTTCTCAAAAAGGCGCGAGTTATCGAAGGTAGCGAAGCCGAAATAGTACTCGTGAAGAAGGCTTTGCCGTTGATTCAAGAGCGCATCGTTAAGTTGGATGAGGCTCCGCAGCTCCTTAAGTTTCTCTTCGTAAAAGACTTTGCAATAGATGTAGATGCAGTTTCTAAGGTAACCGACGACAATGCAAAAGAGATTCTCAAGAGATCGCTATCGGAACTATCAGAACTAACTGATTGGACCCACGAAACTATTGAAGCGGCCTTGCGTGCATCTTTGATTGAAGAGATGGGCTTAAAACCACGTATTGCATTTACCGCGTTAAGAATTGCGACAACAGGTAGCACCATTTCTCCACCGCTCTTTGAGTCTATGGAGTTACTTGGCAAAGAGGCCTGTCTGGCACGCATTTCACAGGCGCTCTCGCTGTAATTCTCGCTAATTTCTTGGGGTAAACTTTCCCAGTCAACTTTTGGGGTATGGGGTAATTGGCAGCCCTGCTGATTCTGGTTCAGTAAGTCTAGGTTCGAGTCCTGGTACCCCAGCGAAAACTTGAAATTGAACTTGATTTCAAAGGCCGAAGGTCTTGTGAAATTGAACAACTAGGGCCCCGTCGTCTAGCGGCCTAGGACTCTGGCTTCTCAAGCCAGCTACGCGGGTTCGAATCCCGTCGGGGCTACTGTGCAAGGATTTCCTGCGCTTGAAAATTCACAGATTTCTCTACAGATTCTCGGCAATACTTGAGCCGTGAAGCGCATTGAAGATTTTGCCAGCTACCTTCTGGGCAACCCTTCTGATTTACAAGAGATTCTGACTAACCTGCATTACAAAGTTCTTGGTGAGGATAACGCAGTTTATGTAGCGCTCACTGAGAAAACTGCAGATGATGAACTCTATATTTTAGGTAGCTCTGGCCTGGATCAAGATTCATTAGTTGGTTTGAGCTGGTTGCGCACTACAACTCAATTTCCCACCATCGATTGTCTCAATTCAAGTAAAGAGGTCTATCTACCTTCAAAAGAGGCTTGGCTAGAACAATATCCGCAGAGCGCACTCTTTAGAGAAAAGCTAGGAATTGAAGAGATTATCTGCCAGCCAATACATTGGAACGACGGGTCACACTTCTGTCTATCTCTAGCATTCGGCTCATCTAACTCGGGTCGTCACCGTGATCTCGAGTCGCTTCGCACCTTAGCCCGGCTCTTCCAGACTTATCTAGAGAATACGCGTGAGCGAAAAGTTGTCACCCTCGAACCACCAAAGAGTTCCATGAAGCGCAAGATTGAGACTCTCTCTGCTCGCCACCAAGAGACGGTTACGTTGGTAGTTAAGGGCTTAAATAATCAACAAATTGCAGAAGAGTTGGGAATCAGCGTCAATACGGTCAAGGCTGACCTGAAGAAGATCTTTAAAGAGCTGGGAGTGAGTTATCGTTCTCAAATCTATGCAGAAATGATTGACGAGGATTAACTAGTACGTAGCTCGGCCACCTGATGCATCAAAGGTGAAACCGGTTGTAAATGAACAAGCGCTTGATCCCATAAATGCAAGAATCTCTGCGACTTCTTCAGCTTCACCCACTCGACCCATGGGAATACGCGAAATCATGTACTTCAGTGTTTCATCACTGGTATCGGCATTCATAGGCGTACGAATTACCGCCGGCGCAAGTGCATTGATAGTTATTCCATCGGGTGCAATCTCTTTAGAGACTCCCTTGATAAAACCGATCATTCCTGACTTAGATACGTTGTAAGGAGTCATTCCTGGATTGCCTTCTTTGCCCGCAATCGAGGCAACATGGGCGATTCGTCCATACTTCGCACTCTTCATATATGGCACAACTGCCTGAGTTAACCAAACAGTTCCGAAGAGGTTAATTCGGACTGTAGATTCAAAATCTTCCCATTTCACATCTTCAACTTTTACATTGGTTGGACCGACGACTCCTGCGGTATTAATGAGGGCATCGATACGACCTGTGCGCTTGAAGATGGCATCGATATTCTCTTTTACCGAACTCTGATTTCCGAGATCAATAGTTGCAATTTGATCGTCTGCAAGAGAGAGTTCTTTTTGCAGTGCAGTTAATCCATCTCGTGCAATATCGAGAGCAAATACCTTTCCGCCTCGCTCTGCCACTAATCTGGCAGTTGCCGCTCCGATTCCGCGTGCTGCTCCGGTGATTACAACAACCTGACCGGCATAGCTGACTTTATTCTCTGACACGTAGAGCTCCTTTAGCGAAGTAGGAGAGAAGGATAATTAAGTAATTAACTGCTTGGCAATGGTTGCAGAAATCTTCTCGATTATTGGACGAGGTTCCAGTATGCATTTTTCAATATCTGATTCAACATCGCTTAAAGCGCCAATTGAATGAAATTTCTTGATGATTTCATCTGAACTGTTCAACAAAGCCTGTCCACAAATGAGCGCGACCGGAATAGATTTTTGAGTAGCAATTTCTAGTATGCCAATTGGAGCCTTGCCATTCAGACTTTGGGAATCAAATTTTCCTTCGCCGGTAATCACCAAATCAGCGCCGGCTAATTGCTCTGCAAAGTGAACCAATTCAAGGGTCATCTCTATGCCACTTTGAGGCTTCGCGTTTAAAAATGTGAAGGCCATGAATCCAAATCCTCCAGCAGCGCCAGATCCAGGAGTATTGATATGGCTTACTCCCGCCAATTGTGAAAAGTGCGAGAGAGCGCGCTCTAGAACTTCGACATCGCCAACGCTTGCACCTTTTTGTGGTGAGTAAATTCTGGCGGCGCCGTTTTCACCTAAGAGGGGATTAGTGACATCACTAGCCAGAATAAATTCCACCTGCGGAATTCGAGCATCTAGTTCACTGAGATCAATCTCTTGGCATTCACTTAGGGCAGCTCCACCTAAGGAAATCTCTTCTCCATCTGCCTTCAGTAATCGGGCGCCAAGGGCTTGTAAGGCTCCCGCACCAGCATCAGTACAGGCCGAGCCACCGACTGCGAGAATAATTCGCGTTGCGCCTTTATCCAGGGCTGATCGAATGAGTTGCCCAGTGCCATAAGAAGTTGCTGTCAACGGTTCTAACTTGGCTCCAGGCAGTAGAGACAACCCAGACGCTTGCGCTAATTCAATCAGCGCAGTTTCATCTTTCATCGCAAATTTGGATTGAACAGTTTTATTGGTTGGCCCCTGTACTTGTATTTCATGCGGGATAAACCCTGCTGTGATTACTGCATCAAGAGTGCCTTCACCACCATCACCAATTGCAATCTTTACAGTTTCACAATTTGGGATTACCGAATGAATTCCTTTTTCAATCCATTCTGCAATTTCGATAGAAGATGCACTTCCCTTAAATGAATCAGGTGCAATCACTATCTTCATGTATGAATCTTATGAGCCTTGCGCTAATCTATGGCCATGAAAATAGCGAGATTCGGCAATATCGGCTCAGAACGTCCTGCAGTAATGGTGAATGAGACTCAAGCAGTCTATGTTGATCACCTTATTAAGGATTGGAATCGCGACGAACTCGCAGCGGGAGCCTTTGAAAAGGTGAAGAGTTCAGATCTCTCATCTCTTTCCCCATTTGATATTTCTGGTCTGCGCATTGGCAGCCCTGTTGCACGCCCGACCAAACTCATCTGCATCGGCCTTAACTATGCGCGCCATGCAGTTGAATCTGGAATGACCCCACCACCTGAGCCAGTTGTCTTTATGAAGGCGCCAGATTGCCTGATCGGTCCCAATGATGACATTGCAGTTCCACCAAATTCCACCGCAACCGATTACGAGGTAGAGCTGAGCATCGTGATCGGGAAACGTGCTCTCTATCTGAAATCAGAATCGGAAGCGCGTTCTCATATTCTTGGTTACAGCGTTAGCCAAGATGTCAGCGAACGCCACTGGCAGATTGAACGTGCCGGACAATGGGTCAAAGGAAAATCTTTTCCAACTTTTAATCCCATGGGACCAGTGGTTGTCACTAGCGATGAATTTAGCCCAGATGATGTTCGACTTTACTGCTCTGTCGACGGCGAGAAGCGCCAAGATTCACGTACCAGCGACCTAATTTTTGGAATTGATCACATCGTCTGGTATGTCAGCCAGTTTATGGAGCTATTCCCAGGCGACATCATCAATACCGGTACACCTGAAGGCGTTGGAATGGGATTTAAACCAACGAAGTACCTACAACGAGGACAAAAGGTTGTGACTGGTATTGAAGGTATCGGCGAAATGGTCTCAAAGACAATCTAAAGCTTTATTGGGGAGATAAGTCCTTCGTTCTCCATATCGCTCCAGAGTTCTTGAGGAAGTTCAAGATCGAATGAAGCGATATTGGCGCGTAGCTCAGCAATTGAACCCGCGCCGGTTAGTACAGATGCAACAGCTGGGTGGCGCAGAGGAAATTGCAATGCGGCCGCTGGAAGCGAAACGTTGTAACGCTCGAGGTACTTGCCGATAGTTCGAGCTTTATTAAGAATTTCTGCAGATGCCGGTTCATAGTCGTAGTGCGCACCATCTACTGGATTAGCCAGAACTCCAGAATTAAATACTCCCGCGGCAATAATGGAAACCTTCTTCTTCATAGCCAGCGGATAGAGCTCTTCTTGGGCGCTCTGATCAAGGAGCGTAAATCGACCTGCTATCAACGCAATATTGAGTTCAGTCTCTTTCATGATGGCAACAGAGGTTGGGCACCAGTTCATACCAATTCCGATTGCCTTAAGTAGACCTTCTTCGCGCATCTTATGGAGCTCTGGATAGACAACATTGATGGCATCAGAGACCCAGCTATCAGCATCATGAATGTAGACAATTTCAGCGCTCTCTCTACCCAAGCGGTGCAGACTTTCTTCTAGCGAACGGCGGATTCCTGCCGCGCTATGGTCAAAGTAAATTTCTACATTGGGATCAGAATCAGGAAATTTATCGTGTTCAGTATTCTTACCAGGACGGAGCAGTCTTCCAACTTTGGTCGATATGGCAGGTTGGCGCGGATGTCCTTTAATTCCACGCCCAACTCGAATTTCGCCAACGCCGTAACCATAGAGCGGAGCGGTGTCGATATAGGCAATTCCAGCATCCAGCGCCTCTTTGAAGACTGCGTCGCTCTCTGATTCTTCAACCTTTTTAAACAACCCGCCAAGAGGAGCTGTTCCTAAACTCAATTGAGAGACCTTTACATCACAGCCATGTATCTGAACGAGATCCGCGTGCCGCATTCTTAACTCCTGACCATGTGAGGTTGAAATTCTCTTCGCTCTGTCGTTTGCGCAATCAACGTGCGACCTTCTTCTAGGCTATTGATCCAGCCAGCGCTCATCATTTGAATAATGAGGTTACCCAATACAGTTGCTTCTACCGGTCCCGCAAGAACTGGCAGACCAGTCGCATCCGCTGTGAGCTGATTGAGCAAGCTGTTGGATGAACCACCTCCAACGATATTAATCTCTTTTACCTTAACACCGGCTGCATCTTCTAATTCATTTAAAGAGTGTGCATATGCATCAGCCAGGCTATCGAAGATGCAGCGCGCAAATTCTGCAGGAGTTTTTGGAACGGCCTGACCAGTTTCAACGCAATATTCGGCAATACGGTCGGGCATCGCACCGGGTTTTGCAAAGCGCGGATCGTTGGTGTTAATAATCTGATTCCGTGGCAATCTTTCTGCTTGTGCAGCCAATTCGGCAGCCGTGAAATTCTGCCCTTGAGATTTCCAGTGGCGCAGTGACTCTTCTAGTAACCACATTCCTGAAACGTTCTTGATAAAGCGGATGCGATCGGCAACTCCAGCTTCGTTAGTAATGTTGTAGGAGAGAGCTTTGGCATCTGTCACGGGAGCATCTAGTTCGAGACCAACAAGAGACCAAGTTCCACTTGAAATGTAGGCGGAATCTTTTGATGGTCGAAGCGGAACTCCTGCAACTGCTGAAGCGGTGTCATGAGAGCCGACTGCGATGACAGCTATGCCATCGAGCGCTCCATGACCATTTATCTGCCCAAGCTTGGTGCCAGGTTTATGAAGCGATGGAAATATATGGCGTGGGATTTCAAGCTTATCGATAAGTTCCCAATCCCACTCTTGCGAATAGGCGTTGAGAAGTTGAGTAGAAGATGCATTGGTAATGTCGTTGCTCTTTACGCCAGAGAGTACGTAATTCAATAAATCAGGGAGCATTAAGAAGGTCGATGCTGCCTTTATTGCTGGTGTATTGCGAGCAGCATGGAGCTGGTAGGCCGTATTGAAGAAGATAAATTGAATTCCTGTACGTTGATATATCCAACCCGCACCAAGAGAATCCGAGATAGATTGCATCAGCCCATCGGTACGCGAATCGCGGTAGCAATAGGGGTCTTCAATCAACTCGCCTTGAGAATCGAGAAGTCCATAATCAACAGCCCAAGTATCAATGCCGATTGAAATGATTTCACCGAACTCTTGCGCCTTGAGAAGTCCGATCTTCACCTCTTCAACAATCTTGGCCCATTCCCATCGCAGCCCGCGATCTTCGAACTGCTTGGCTTCATGTTTGAAGCGATGCACCTCTTGAATAGCAAGTTCACCTGATTCAAATGAACCTATAGCTACGCGCCCACTTGAGGCGCCGAGATCTATCGCTGCACAGTACTTCATAGTTCTTAACGCAAGAATGCCGCAGAAACTCCGCCATCGACTGGAATATGAAGTCCAGTTGTAAGAGAGAGCTCACCGCTAAGTAAAACAAAGACTGCTGCAGCAATGTGCTCTGGCAAAACTTCTTTTTTCAAGATTGTGCGCTTGGCATAGAACTCACCGAGTTTAGATTCCTCAACACCATACACTGCAGCGCGATTTGCACCCCAGCCAGAAGAGAAGATTCCAGAACCCTTTACAACGCCATCAGGATTGATGCCATTGACGCGAATGCCATGCTCACCTAGTTCAGCAGCCAATAGACGCACCTGATGTGCTTGATCGGCCTTTGTCGATCCGTATGCGATGTTATTTGGGCCAGCAAAGATTGAGTTCTTGGAAGAGATATACACAATATCCCCGCCTAACTTCTGTGCCAGCATCGCCTTTGTCGCTTCGCGGGAGACAATAAACGATCCGCGCGCCATGATGTCATGCTGCAGATCCCAATCTTGTACCGTTGTTTCGACAAGGGATTTACTAATTGAGATACCTGCATTGTTAATGACGATATCTATTCCACCAAATGCCAGATTTGCAGCTGCTATAGCCTCAGCGATTGCTTCTTCGCTGGTGACATCCATTGCGATACCAATAGCTTTATCGGAATTTCCAATTTCAGCAGCGACTGCAATAGCTCCATCTTTATCGCGATCTGCAACAACTACACAAGCACCTTCACTTGCAAGACGGAGCGCAGTTGCTTTTCCGAGTCCAGAGGCTGCGCCCGTGACTAATGCGATTCTGCTGGCAAGCGGTTTTGGTTTTGGAGCGCGCTTGAGTTTCGCCTCTTCCAAATCCCAGTACTCGATGCGGAACTTTTCAGATTCTGGAATTGGCGCATAGGTGGAAATCGCTTCCGCGCCGCGCATGACGTTGATTGCATTGATGTAGAACTCGCTAGCAACGCGTGCGGTCTGCTTATCTTTTCCGTAGGAAAACATTCCAATACCCGGCACCAGAATGATTGCAGGGTCGGCGCCACGCATAGCAGGGGAGTCCTTGAGCGCATGTCGTGAGTAGTAGCTGGCATATGTTTCACGATACTTTTCATGGAGCTCTGAAATGCGCGCTAGTACATCTTCTAGCGGCGCATCTGGAGCGGTATCAAGAACCATTGGTGAAATTTTGGTACGTAAGAAGTGGTCTGGGCAGGATGTACCGAGAGCAGCCAATCTAAATAATTCTGCGCTCTGCGTGAAATCAAGAACTACATCTGCATCAGTGAAGTGGCCAACCATCCGTACATCTTGAGATGCAACGCCACGCAAATACGGGGCAAGCTCGGCAGCGCGAGCTTTACGTGCAGCAGGAGCCAGAGGCTTGTACTTATCTACGACCGCGCCAAACGGATCCTTCTTACCTTTTGACTTAATAAATTCCTCTGCTTTTGTAATGGCCGCAATTGATCGCTCTTCACACTCTTTGCTAGTAGCGCCCCATGTAGTCAGACCATGTCCGCCAAGAATGCAACCTTTAGCACTGGGATTTTTTGTAGCAATCTCTGCCATATCTAGGCCAAGTTGGAATCCAGGACGGCGCCAATCAACCCAGAGAATCTCATCGCCGAAACATTCGCGAGTGAGCTTTTCACCATCGACTGATGTTGCAAGAGCAATAATTGAGTCTGGATGTAGGTGATCAACGTGATCAAATGGAACTAGACCATGCATGGTTGTATCGA